>Ga0114919_10003399_pt1 | contig 12871 bp, 18 predicted proteins | sample BlataG_FD_88682 | JGI IMG/M metagenome (GOLD analysis project Ga0114919, IMG submission 88682) | Deep subsurface microbial communities from Black Sea to uncover new lineages of life (NeLLi) - Black_00105 metaG | ecosystem: Environmental > Aquatic > Marine > Oceanic > Sediment | place: Atlantic... | reverse complement strand
GGGTCAAGTGACGAGCCCTTCGCACCGGATATGAACACCACATCCTCATTCCATCGAACCCTCGTTGCTATTGCATACTCCACCTCATCAGAGCTAAATATGTTTATATCAGTGTCAACAACGACAACGAGTTTAAGACTGGGATGAGCAGCGAAAGCGGCGATAATCGCATTTTTCGCTTCCCCTTCTCCCTCTTTCTTTATCTGCACCACCGCGTGTAAATAACAACAGCCACCTTCTGTCAAAAATACATTCTTCACGCGTGCCACACGCTCTACTGTTCTAAATATCAGCGGTTCGTAAGGCACACCCATAAGCAGCTTGTGCTCACCACCTGAAGGGAGAATGGCATGATAAATCGGGTCTTTTCGGTGATACATCCGCGTAAGCGTGATAACAGGCTCTTCGCGTATGCGGTCATAAGTGCCGGTAATATCCAGAAAAGGACCCTCTTTTGCTTGAGTTTCGCCTATGAACCCTTCCAGTGCGAATTCAGCATGAGGAATTGCAACGCCATTATCCAGTTTGAAAAGCTCTATTGGTTCTTTTTTCAATACCGATGCATAATCAAACTCCTTGCCCGACGGGACTCTTGTAGAAGCAGCTAAAAGAACCAGCGGGTCTACACCTATGGCAATTCCCACTTTTAATTCCTCTCCTCTTTCTATCGCTTCACGATGCATCTTATACAGGTGACGCGGAGGAACAAGCCTCGCTGCTAATCTTTTATCGTCCAAGAGCATCAACCGGTGAATGGACGCATTTCTCACACCATCCAATTCCGCGACAACTACACCACCCGTTATATAAGCGCCGCCATCTCCGCGAAAATAGGTTAATATTGGCATCTCACTTAAATCTGGCTCGCTAATCACTGCCTTTGTCGGCGAATCCTCAACTATTTTCACCTTGCTCTCCTCGCTATCTCCACTTTCAGATATTTTTGCCATAAAATGTGCGAGTTCGGTGGATGAAGTGCCAAGCAATTCTGCCAGTATTTCTCTTCCACCCACTACGTTCATTATGACTTTATGTGTGCCGTCAACGGAATGGAAAAAAACCGGCATTTTGTTGCCTTTCCGTTCAAACTCTGCACAAATAGATGCAACTTCGTATTTTGACGACACACTTCGCTCAATCTCTATTAACCTCCCTCCCTTCGCCAAGTTATCTTTAAATTCCCTCATTTTTTGTTAGGTAATTAATGCTTAAGAGTATAAGGGATAATAAAAATACAAAATGAAAACCAAAATCCTAATAGGAATTGTATTAGCAATACTATTACTGCTAATCGCCGCAGTTATATTTTCAGGATATTTCGAAAAAAAATCAGAGTTTGATTTGCAGATTCTTGATATCAAAGTTGAAAAACCAAAACCATCACTATTAAACAACAGAGCCGTGACGATTGACCCCGGTGAATCAGTTATGCTCCGCGCCACGGTCCAGAATAAAGGCGAAGAGATTATTTATCGAGACGCTTACAGTGTTGGTATAGAAGTAGTTTACCCCCGTGAGGGGGCTAAATATTGGATATTACCCGCCGAACAATTAATGGTGATGGATATGGGTCCGGGTGGAAAATCAACTTATGCCCTTAAAGCATGGAATAGAAAAGAAATCCCCTTTAGTGGAGTGTTTAAAATTCAAGCTTATATCAAATCAGTGCACAGTGGTGCTAAACTTGCTCGGAGTGATAACGTGACAATTGAAATAAAACCTCCACCAATACAGACACCAACAGAAACCGAAACATCAGTGCCCGGATTTGAAGCTATATCTGCAATAGCTGGATTGATAACTGTGACGTATCTGATTAGGAGAAGAGAATAATGGAAAAAACAGTCATCTGGCCCGTTTATTTGGAAGTGGGAAAGGCAAAGGGAGAAGGAAGGATAATATCGAGAAGAAATGCAGTGAAATCACCAAAAGTAGAGGAGATAGAAAAGGTTGCGAAAATGCTTAACCTGGAGCCGGTGGTGGAGAAAGAAAAAGCATATCCGAAAACGCACTGGGACAAAAGTGGAAGAGTGCTGGTGAATAAAATAGGTAGAAAAGGGGAGATTGTAAAGGAGATTGCAAAGGGTATAAAGGAAATGCGAGAGAAATCCAAGAGCGCAAGGAGATAGGAAAGCAGAAAGAGAAAGAATCCCCATAGGTGAAAATTGGAGATGTCCTTTTGAAGAGCCTGTACATCCCAGAGACAGATATGGGGGGAGGATAGAACAGTTACTTAGAAGGTATAGGTAACAGCAAGCCTAAATAGTTCCACATAGCTATTCTATCCTCCTTAGAATTCTTATTCTTTCAATCTCGCTTTAAGCTCAGCATCCAGAATTTTTATTCTCGTAATATTTCCTGAAATTGTCATAGTAGTGATCAGCAAGTTTTCTTCTTTTTTCGATCTCTGAAATAACTTCTTCATCAACATTCATCCCTCTATAACATCCCTTTTCGGGAATATGGGCACCACGGTTTTTCCTTCACACTTTGCTTCTGTCAGCTTCACTTTAAGCGTGTATCCCATCCCCGGAAGTATCGCATAATCCCTAAAGATAAGCCAGAAATTCTTGGTAATTCGCACTTCTAAACATGCCCTCACTGCTCTTTCCGGAGGTGTAGGAAGAGGACCTGTTGATAAAAGCGTTTCTATGATTAATGCCATTTTCAACACCTCTTATATTTAAGATAATACCGTATATAAATCTAACGAGTGAAGCGAGGCTCTCGCGAAAAGAGGTGAGTTAGATGTTTTCATCCCCAGAAGAGGTCTTCGAGAAGGAAAAGAAATACATAATGCAAACTTACAAGAGACCACGAATAGTGCTAAAAGAGGGAAAAGGGGTGATAGTAAAAGATTTTTTCGGTCATGAATATATAGATTGTGTTGGTGGCATTGCAGTAAACGCCGTCGGGTATTGCCATCCGGTGGTAGTGAATGCAATAAAAGAGCAAGCGGAGAAGCTCATGCACACCTCCAATTTATATTACACGGAGCCGCAGGTGAAGCTTGCGGAGAAACTATCAAGGATAAGCGGTATGGACAAGGTTTTTTTTTGTAATTCCGGTGCAGAAAGTGTGGAAGCGGCATTGAAACTGGCAAGTAAAGTAACGGGGAAGCATAAATTTATAGCAGCGGAGGGCAGTTTTCACGGTAGAACACTCGGCTCGTTGAGCGTAACGTTTGAAACAAAATTCAGAAGTGTGTTTGAACCTTTGCTGCTGAACGACGTGGAATTTGTGCGATATAATGATGCAGAGGCAATTAGAGAAGCGATTGATGATGATACTGCTGCGGTTATATTGGAGCCCATTCAGGGCGAAACAGGGATAATAATTCCTTCAGAGGGGTATTTGAAAGGGGTAAGAGAGATATGCACAGAGAAAGGTGTTTTGTTGATTTTAGATGAGATACAGACAGGATTTGGTCGCACCGGGAGATGGTTTTGTAAAGAACATGAGGGAATATCGCCTGATATAATGACGGTAGCGAAAGCAATGGGTGCTGGTTTTCCGATAGGCGCAATGCTCGCAAAAGAGGGAATAGAATTTGAAACCGGTGAGCACGGGGCGACTTTTGGCGGCAATCCACTGGCGTGCGCGGCTGCATTGGCATCTATAAAAGTGATAGAAGAGGAGAAGTTGGTGGATAGGTCGAGAGAGCTCGGTGCGTATTTCATGGAAAGAGTTCATGAGGAGGGGTTAGATTCAAACCCGGTAGTGAAAGAGATAAGAGGAAAAGGGCTGATGATAAGCATGGAATTGACGAAGCCGTGTGGTGAAATAGTCGAGAAGGCGCTTGAACGAAACATTTTGATAAATTGCACTTCCGAGAACGTGATAAGGTTAGTGCCCCCTCTAGTTATAAGTAAAGAGCAGATAGACAAGGTGATTTCAGTTTTATATGCGATTATTAAATAGTCGTAAAATAAGGTAGGAAGGGAACAAAAACAGAAAAGCTTAATCTTTTTACTGTCGGTCAGGAATTAAAACAAGTTGTCAGGGCTATTGCATCGAAGAAAAGAATTGGGCTTTGACTTACGAAATTTGCGAAAAAAAATGGTAGAAAAATCGAAAAAATGGACAATAGTTGTTGGGCTACTCATTATTGGGATAATCGTAAGTGCCGGCTGTATTGGTGAAAAGGCCCCGGATGAAGGAGAAGTATCGCCGACAGGAGAAGTGACAGCGCCAACCGCTCCACAGAGTGCACAGCTAAGCAATCTTCTGGGCAAGGTAGAAAGCATACCTTCCGTCAAGTATGATCGCGTGAAGACGCTTAGTGATGGGAACGAATACACGAGTAAGATAGTGTGGGAGAAAGGGAATAAGATGAGATGCCAACTGGTTGTGAAAGGAGAGGCTTCTGATATTTACATACTCGACAGTGATGAAGAAGTGGCGTATCAATATGTCCCAGAAACGAACAGGGCGAGGGAAGTGGATTTCCATTTAGCTCGTACTATGGCTGGAGAACCGATCACAGAGACAGTTCGAACTTTCATTGAGTCATATGAAGAGGTGGGGATGCAGAGTATCGAGACAGAAACGATAGACGGAAAGGTTTGCACGGTTCTTGGAATGAGCGTTCCCGGTGTTGCTGAGAAGAAGATGTGGATATGGCATGAGTACGGGTTACCTATCCGAGAGGAGATGACAATACCTTATGGCACATCGAGGACAGAGATGAGGAATATCGAACTCGATCCTATACCAGATAGCATGTTTGAACTGCCTGCCGGGGCAGAAATGATGGGATAAGGTTCTTGCTCTAATGTTATGAAGGGGTGAAAAAAAAAAGGGATACCACGGGTATTTAAACTTTTTACCCCTTTTTGCCCTCTCCACCTATCAATTTTTTGGGGGACATCCCTGTTATCTCAGCCCCTCCTTCTTAGAAGATATGCTACTGCTAATAGTCCCGCGATTGCTACTGCTGCTTCGAAGCCTGGCACTGGTGCCTGTGTCTCTTGCTCAGCATTGCATTTATCATCATACCAGTACAAACCCACAGCTTCGCACTCCTCTTTTGTTTTGCACGCTTCCGGATAATCTCCACTACATTCAGGACAACACTTTTCACATATCGCCGGGTATTTGGAACAATCAATGGCATCGCAGCCGCCAACGGCATCAAGAATTGCTTTTGCCTCCTCCGGGCAACCGGCCTTGTATTCTCCCTCCACTTCTGCTGATACAGAAAAAGAGACTGCAATAGATAGGAAAAGTGTTAAAAGCACTAACAATCCTAATTGCTTCAGCTTCATAATCCTACCTCCAGGTATTTATTTAACGCACTGAGTAATTGTTCTTTTTCGTCCGAAGAAATTGTGCCGTCTGTCAAGGCGTCATCCAGAAGCTTCAATAGAGATTCCTTCGTTACTTTGCAACACGCCTCATATACAGCAGGGTACTTCGATTTGTCGAGTGCATCACATCCGCCAACTGCTTTAACAATTGCACGAGCCGTCTCATCGCATTCTGTTACGGTAGGTGTAACTGTGGGTGTGGTAGTTGTAGTAGGTGTTAGCGTGGGTGTTGGCGTTACGAGCGTTGGCACGCCACCTGCATAGAGTTTTTGAATCTCAGCTTTGGAAAGGGCATAATTGTAGATTTTTACTTCGTCAATGATGCCCGAAAAATATTCAACGAAGGATGGATTGGAGCCAATATGAATGTACTCCCAACCAGTTCCAAGACTGCCTTTTTCTTCATACATAGCATCATTTACATATAACTTTACTGTTTCCGCATCCTGGTCGTAAACTGCTGCTACAAAAACCCATTCCCCGATTGTAACGGGATGGTATCCCAAGACACTTCCGGAACCACTAAAGGCTGACCAGCCAGTTCCTCCACCTCGGGAATCAATTCCTAATGAACGATCATACCCACCATGATCGTGGGAAATAACCTGCCTGATTGGCGAACCATCATCAGGTTTAACCCAAGCCACCATAGTCATCTGTGGCATTACGTCTGGATTGATGTTAACGGGTGCAGAAACATAGTCATCTGCTCCGTCAAAACCCAATGCCTGCCCGCTGACCCCAGAGACAAATGTAGCACCATGATTTGTCCCGTCATTTCCATTCCCTGAATGGTCGCGGGTGTCCCCATCAAAGGGATAGTAGGCCACAAGCTCTGGCTCACCAATAGGCGTTGTCTCATAGAGCGATTTTATTTCAGCGGCAGAGAGGGCATAATTGTAGATTTTAACTTCGTCAATGATGCCCGAAAAATGTTCATTGAAGGATGGATTGTCCCCAATATAAATGTACTCCCAGCCAAGTCCAAGACTACCTTTTTCTTCGTTTATCAGGGCACCATTTACAAAGAGTTTTACTGTTTCTGCATTCTGGTCGTAAACTGCCGCTATAAAGACCCATTCCCCGATTGTAACGGGGTGGTATCCTAAAACACCCCCTGAACCACTAAAGGCAGACCAGCCAGTTCCACCACCTCGGGAATCAATTCCTAATGAACGATCATACCCACCATGATCGTGGGAAATAACCTGCTTAATTGGCGAACCATCATCAGGTCGAACCCAGGCTACCATGGTCACCTGTGGCATTACGTCCGGATTAATATTAACGGGTGCAGAAACATAGTCATCTGCTCCGTCAAAACTCAATCCCTGCCCGCGGGTCCCGGAGACAAATGTAGCACCATGATTTGTCCCGTCATTTCCATTCCCTGAATGGTCGCGGGTGTCTCCATCAAATGGATAGTAGGCCACAAGCCCTGTCTCAGCAGACGTTGGTGTTACCGCAGCCATCAAAATAAAAATTAGTACTGCGAGTAAGATATTTCCTAATACAACATTTTTTCTGTTCATTTTCACCCTCCTTTGTTTCAGTGAAGAAGTTAGCTCTTATGGGTATATAAGCCTTTCGATTTTTTTTTGGTTAGTTTATGACCCTTCTGGACTTTACATTTACATAACAAAAAAGCGAAAAATTTAAATACTCTTTTAATATTGATTTACAAGGAGGTAAAAGAAATGGTAGAAAAATCGAAAAAATGGGCAATAGTTGTAGTAGGGTTACTTCTTATTGCAGTGATAGTAGGTGCGGGATGTATCGATGAAAAAGCACCGGAGGAAGGTGAGAAGGCGCCGACAGGAGAAAGTACAACGCCAACCACTGAAACACCTACCGCTGCACCGGGTGGCGCAGGGACATCATTAAGCGACCTTCTGGAGAGGGCAAAGGGTTCAACTTCCGCCACGTATGATCTGGTAATATCAGGCGGCGGTATGGGAACAATGACAAGTAAGGTTTGGTCAACTGAGACAAAGGAACGGGTGGATTCAACGATTATGGGGAAGAAATCGATTACGATAATTGATAAGGAAGAGATGGTGATGTACATGTACGACCCTGATCTGAACACAGCGATAAGGATGGATCTTGGTGCTGGTGATACAGGAGGGGCACAGTCGTTCACCGAGATTATGGAAGAGTATAACCCAACGGTCATCGGGACTGAGACGATAGACGGGAAGAAGTGTACGATCATCGAATACAAGAGTACCGTCGGCGATGCTTCTGTAACCCAGAAGGTGTGGATATGGGAGAGGTATGGCGCCCCCATTAGGGTGGATATGGTAAGCACGGTTGGTGGAACACCGGTAACAACAGTAATGGAGATGAAGAACATCGAGTTCGGCCCAATAGATGATAGCGTGTTTAAACTGCCTGCGGGAGTAAAAATAACGGAGATGCCAAGTGGTTTGCCTGACATGCCCGGTGGTATGTAGTAAGGAGAAATAAAAGGAGTTGAAAAAAATGGAGAAAACATCTTTGGGCTTGGATGAGAACATAGAAGGACTTTTATGCTATGCTTTGGGATGGATAACAGGCATTGTCTTCCTGGTGCTGGAGAAGGATAACAAATTCGTTCGATTTCACGCAATGCAGTCTATCGCAACGTTTCTGCCACTCTCGATACTAGCGTGGATAATTGGAAGTATATTCATGTGGATGCCTTTTTTCATCGGTTGGGCCATTGGAGGGATAATCTCAACATTGATATGGATTTTGGTGCTAATCCTGTGGTTGATACTGATGTTCAAGGCGTATCAGGGAGAGATGTATAAGTTGCCGATTGTGGGAGATTTTGCAGAAAAGCAAATTTGATAAAGAAGGAAATAACAAACCCCTTCTTTCTTTTTTATTTTATGCAGGTGTTGGAAAAAGCAATGGGTTTACAAGTGGAGATAGGTTACTGGAAGTGAGTAAATAAAAAAGGAGGGGTGATAGCATGAAAATAGGAAGACTTGGCGCGTTAGTCCTGGTAGGGATGCTCCTTGTTGGAGCGGTGGGATTGTATACGGTTAGTGCAGCAACACAAGCGGTACCTTTTAGTATTAGCAGTGGCATATCTTTTGAAGAGGAGATAAATTAATTCTCCTCTCTATTTTTCTTTTGGGTCTTATAATGGTTGGTGAATCTGTACGCCTTTTACATTCTTTATCCGCCCTATCTCTTCTATTAACTTCCCCGGTATGTTCTTATCGGTGATAATTGTGAGTTTAGGGTTGTCCACTAAATAGGGGTCATCGCTAACCGCTTGCCTTATGCCGAACCCACGCTTTGCTATCACCGTTGCAACTTCTCCAAGTATCCCCTTTTCTTTTGCATCCGTAGGATGTATTATAATCACGGTGAGCCCCAGTAAAGGAGCGACATCAGAAAGAAATGCAATAGAACAAATATTTCCAAATATCTTTTTCAACTCAGGCTCCTTCAGAATCCTTCTCACTGTCATATCCACTACTCGCCTATCTACGCCTATCTCGTTTGCTATCTGCGTATGCGGTATCTCAATCCCGCCTGAAGCCACTTTTCCTTCGGAACTCACCTGAAATCCTCTTTCCAGTAATAGTTCTACAACTCTCTTTTGCGATGGATACTTCTCGAACTTCTCTATCACCTCTCTCCACATCGTAATTTTATATAACCACCAGATTACACAGATTTCCACACAACTTTTTTACCTTTGTGGGGCTCCGCCCCACGACCCCGCAAGCCCTGTAAGGGCTTAGTAAAAACCTTGACTAAAAACATTCTCTTAGTTTTTCTTTTAGCACAGGTTTTCTTTTTGTAAAAAAGAAAAAGTGTTGTGAAATCCCGTGGTTTTTTATCCTACCGGTATCCCCTTCTTATTATCTCCTTCCTCACTTCTTCTAATCTTCTCGTTGTGGTATCCACTTTTTCACGCACTTCCTCTTCCACCGATTGCATGCTCACTCTTAAAGACCGCTCCTTCTCTTCTATCTCCTTTTCTATTCTCCGTAACCGCTCACCCACACTTAAAAACAAAATAGCTAACATTCCTATCAATATCACTGTTGACATTACGATCACTGGATCCTCCTTGGGACTACCTCCATATACTAACTTGTACACCAGCACAAAGGCAGACAAGACCATCACAACCGAAAATATTATATCTCTTGTTTCCATATCTCAGTACCTCCTTTTTTTTATCCTCCTTATTTTTTATTCCTTATTTGTAACATAATAACCTAATTTTTCCTTTCCTATTTAAATAGATTTATATAAATGCAAACGAAAAAGACGGCACTCATCCTGGCAGGTGGTAAAAGCCAGAGATTTTATCCTTTCGATAAATGCTTCAGTACCTTAAACAATAAGCCGCTCATACAGCATGCCATTGACCGAATATCGAGCGTGGCAGATGAGATAATAGTGGCAGCACGAGACGAGGAGCAGGGGGGAAGAATAAAAAAAATAATTAAAAATAGCAATAAAATCGTTTTTGTCTTTGATTCTTCGAAGGACGTTGGTCCGCTTGCAGGTTTTCTATCGGGTTTAGAAAGGGCTTCTTTTTCTTATTCCATCGTCATCGGCTGCGATATGCCTTTTATAGACCCCGGCGTTGCAAAATTTCTGTTTGAAATCGCTTCTTCTGCGGGATACGATGCAGTAGTACCGAAATGGGAAAACGGGATGTTAGAGCCTTTGCATGCGGTATACCGAAATGAGCCGATGCTGGCAGCGATAAAGGAAGCGGCAAAAAGGGGCGAGGGGAAGATTTTTACTGTTTTATCGCAACTCAAAAAAGTTTATTTCTTATCAGTAAGCAAGATAAGGGAAATAGACCCCTGCTTAAAGACTTTTACTAATATTAATACGGCTGAGGAGTTGTGGTTACAATAATTGCCTGAAATAAACCCAAAAAGGCGTTCTCTTACAACTCTTCATTTTCACCTTTCCCTCTTTTATTCCTCTCAGAATCGTATCGACTTCCACCTGCATCTTTTGTTTTGGTTTTGATTTTTTCTCTGCTTCTGTTTCAACCTTTATTTCTACCTCAACACTCGCAAGACCAACACATTCCGCAGAATGCGCATCGCTTCCTGCAACAGCAGTGATATTTCTACGAGCTACCTTTCTGCTCGCTATTTCATTCGCCACACCGGAGAAATACCTAGAATTGAATATTTCTATTGCATCTATGTCCAACTCGGAATGCACGCAAAGGTTACCGATGCTGTGGCGGAACGGATGGAAAGGATGAGGCGCGATAATTACAACTGTGCTTTTTTTCCCCTTCTCCTTCCCTTTCTCTTTCTCTCGCGCTATTCTTATCGTTTCCTCTGGCGACAAGCCCCTCTGTATCCCTTCTTTTAAGCCGAGCACGATTAAATGACCTTTGGAAGTCGTTATTTCTATACCAGGGATAATTATCAAATTCAACTCGTTATCGGCAACATATTTTCGCGCAGCATAATAACCTTCCATCGTGTCGTGGTCGCATATTGCAATACCATCGAGCTTTTTCGTTATCGCATTCTTTATTATCTTTTCAACTGAATCATGTCCATCATGCGAGTAATTCGTGTGCACGTGCAGGTCGAGTGTTAGAGTTGGAGACATCGTTTGTAATATGGTAGTTGTTTGGCTTATTTTATAACCCCCTCAGATCACATAGATTTTCACGAGAAAACTATACAAATACATAATAAATATATCCTCAAGTCAACAAGAGATGCAACGGAGAAGGAGAAAAAGTTATATAAGCGCAAAAAGTGAACCTAATATTATGAAAAAGAAAATGCCTCCTCTTGTAGAAATAGATTCGAGAGAAGTAGAATCGATTGAAGACATCGCTTACGGGATGCACTATCGAGTAAAAGGAGGTCTCCAGGTAGAATCCAATCTCGCTGAACTCGTGGAGGAAATGGAACTCAATACAAAAGTTCAAATTATAGGGGAAGATGTGGAAATACCTGTTAACGAATTCATATACGAAAGACTTAAAGGGAAAAGGATAAAGGTCGTGATGAAGGGAAAGAAGGATTCGATAGTGCATGAGTAAATTCACAAAAAGCAGAACGACACTTTTCAAGCTATGGGAAGTCCTGGATAAAAACTGCATTGTAACAGAGACGAGAAAGGTTGGCAGAGCTACGATGTATAAATTGAACCGTGAAAATCCTGTCGTTAAGAAGTTTATGGAGTTGGATGCCGTGATATCGGATTTCTACGCATCACAGGTTGAAAAAGTATAGAGCCCTTATTTTTTGGCGTTATTAGAGGTTGGTGAAATCTTACCTTATTCCAGTGTGCAATGAGAAAGAAAAAAAACGAAAAGCTTTGCCAAAGATAATATACTATAGTGTTGTTGTTAGGAAGGTAAGGAATGAACCAAACATCGAGAAGGAAAATAGAGCAACTCAGGATTTGCGCGGAAGAAGAAGTAGAAGTGAACGAGAATTGCTTTGCAGACGTTATGCTTATTCATGTTGCCTTACCGGAAATAGATAAAGACGAGATAGATTTGAAGACGGAGTTCTTAGGCTTTTCACTTAACTATCCCATAATAATTGCTTCGATGACCGGGGGGCATCCGGAGACAAAAAGAATAAACGAAGTGCTTGCAGAAGCTGCCGAAACGCTTGGCGTAGGTATGGGCGTTGGCTCTCAAAGAGCCGCGTTGGAAGGTACCGAGCATGAGGACTCTTTCCGTGTAGTTCGCGACGTTGCACCTAATTCGTTCATCTATGCGAACTTAGGTGCTCCACAGTTGAAGGAATATGGAATAGAGGGGGTTGAGCGAGTTATAGAGATGATAGATGCCGATGCAATTGCAATACATCTCAACTTTTTACAAGAGGCTATTCAGCCAGAAGGCAACGTAGATGCAAAGGATTGCATGGCTTCGATAAAAGAGGTATGTGAGGCGATAAAGAAGCCGGTGATTGTAAAGGAAACAGGAGCGGGGATTAGTTATGGGATTGCGAAGAAGTTACATGCGGTTGGAGTGTCTGCAATAGATGTGGGAGGTTTAGGAGGCACGAGTTTAGCAGTAGCAGAGATACACCGTGCAAAAGCAGAAGGAGATGAATTAGGCGAACATTTAGGAAAGCTTTTTGGTTGGGACTGGGGCATCCCCACAGTGGAAAGCATAGTGGAGTGCAGTGCGCTTCCTTTTTCCATTCCGATAATTGCTACTGGTGGAATAAGAACTGGTATTGACGTTGCAAAAAGCATGGCTTTAGGCGCTGAGCTGTGTAGCGCTGCTTTGCCTTTCCTCAAACCTGCACTGAAAAATGCAAATGCGGATAAAGTAATAGAGAAAATAAAGGAAATGGGAGAGGAATTAAAGGTTGCAATGTTCTTAACTGGTTGTAAGACAATAGCGGAGTTAAAAGAAGCGGAAGTAATCGTTACCGGTAAGACAAAGGAGATAGCAGAGCAAAGAGGATTTATCGAAAGTGTGAAGAGGAAAAAGAAGCATAGCCAAGAGAAGATAAAAAATTGGATGACAAACCCGTTAAAGAGGTAAAGAGTTTCTGTGATAAGTTCACGGAGATGCGGATTGCGAAATTCTTGAG
>Ga0114919_10003397_pt1 | contig 12876 bp, 13 predicted proteins | sample BlataG_FD_88682 | JGI IMG/M metagenome (GOLD analysis project Ga0114919, IMG submission 88682) | Deep subsurface microbial communities from Black Sea to uncover new lineages of life (NeLLi) - Black_00105 metaG | ecosystem: Environmental > Aquatic > Marine > Oceanic > Sediment | place: Atlantic... | reverse complement strand
TTAATGTTGTTGCTGCGGGGGCGGCAGTATTTTTGTCTGGTACACAAGAGAAATTAGAATTATATGATGAATATATGGAGATCGCTAAGCAGAGATATAAAAAGGGGGATCAATATGGTATGGAAGAAAAAATTAGAAGCATTTGGCCATATATGCTAATTTTCTTTGCTCTTGAATTATGTGAATGGATGGATCGAGAAATTGGTATGAGTGTTCTTTTTGATATTTTTAATTATAATTTTGCAGATCAAATCGATACAAAATCAGATTTAGATACAATGTTTCATGGAATGGCAAAGCGAGGGATGGATTTTCCAATGATGAAACAATCTACAGATTTCTATTATTCATTTATAGATGATTGTGTTAGAATGGCGAAAGATTTTAGCGCTGACTGTTATATTTTTACATCCCATATTGGTTGTAAACAATTTGGATCAGTACCTCAGATATTAAGAGAAGCGCTAAGAGATGAGGTTGGAATACCTTTGCTTGTCATTGATATTGACGTAGGAGATAAAAGATTTACTTCTACAAAAATTATAAAAGATAAAATTAGAATGTTTGCTCAAACATTACTTTAAATTTATAACAAACAATTAAAAAATGAGTATGAAAAATAATAATAAAAGATAAGTAAAAAAAAGAGGTATTAAATGAAAAATGATTAATAGCGAAGTTATGACCGAATTGGAACATATTGTTGGAGAAAGATATGTTTCAGATGAGCCGGAAATTCAATTTTTGTATCATTACGATTTCATTACAACTGAACCCGAGGGAGAATGTGATATTGCTATTATGCCGGAGACTGTCGAAGAAGTTCAAGAGATTATGAGAGTATCAAATAAATACAAAATCCCGGTCGTTCCATGGGTTTCAGGAATCAATTTTGGTTCAATCGCAACTCCAAAAAAGGGGGGAATAGTCATGGATTTACGACGTATGAATCGTGTGCTCGAGGTGAATGAAGATGATATGTATGCGGTCATAGAGGGTGGTGTAACATGGGCAGATATAAAAGGATATATAGATAAGCATCATCCTGATTTTCAAGTAGGTATTACATGGTCGCCTCCTGGTACAGGTGTGATCCCATCATGCTTATGTTATGGGATGTTTAATCTTGGAATGCTTGGGGGGACGGGTGCAGAGTTTATAAACGGATTGGAAGTGGTGTTACCTACGGGTGAAATGGTTAGAGCAGGTTCATCCAGTCTTTCGAATTATTGGTATGGACGACAACCTTTACCTGACATCGCAGGATTGTTCATAGGTTGGGAAGGCACCACGGGAGTTGTAACAAAAGCTGCTATAAAAATCTGGCCGAAATTACCATATCGAACAGATTATGTTACTATTACTGTTAATTTGGAGGAAGGTGTGAAAGCAATACTTAAGCTTTCTAAAGCCGGATTAGGTATAATTGATCTTTGTGTAATAAATTTAGGATGGTGTCAATCATTACAGTGTTTTAATGAAAAGAGTGTTGCAGTAGATCCGGTAGCACTTGGTTTACCCGATTGTGTCGCAATAGTAACAACCCAAGCCTATACAGAAAAGCAACATGAAGCTCAGTGTGAAGCAATAAAAGACATTTGTAAAGAGTTTAATATCGACCTTTTGGATGTTAAAAATACAATCAAAACTTTTCCAACTGAAATGACTGGTTTGATGACGCATCTTACCACCTCAACAAGTACGGGACCACCTATTCATTTCTGGACTTGCTGGGACTTCGCAAGAGGCGGTGGAGGACAATGGATTGGATCGTATTGTTCCACAAGGGATATTTATAACTACTATAAATTGGCCAGAGAAATCTGTATTAAGTACGGAAAACCTCCACAGTTTTATAGCAGAATAATGGGTGGTGGGCACTATTGCGTGGCACGTATAAATGTGAATTTTAATAAAAATGATCCTGATGATATTCAAAATGCAAGGAATCTATTGAGGGAAATTCATGATGCGGTACAGCAGCTAGATGGAGTGGTAATGTATAAAACACCGTTATGGGCTTCAAAAGTCTATGAAGAAAAAACAACTCCAGGAACAAAAATGCTCGTTAAAAAAATAAAGAAGATGTTGGATCCAAATAATATAATGAATCCTGGTCAAGGGATTGAGGGTGAATAATATGGTAAGAAAAAAAAGAATGAAAGAAAAGTACATAGAAGGTAAAGGTATTTTAAATGTGGTAACAGTTCCAGACATGGAAACCCTTGATCGAAATAAGGATTTAGAATATTATAAAGATATTTTTTATCAATGTGGAAAATGTGGAACGTGCAGAACTGCCTATCAAGAAAATGGCTGGCCTCGAGTGTGTCCCTCAGGTGAATATGGTAAATTTGAAGCATATTACCTTGGTGGCAAGAACTTATTAACGTGGGCAAAGAATACTGATAAACTTAAATGGACCCCGAACTTAGCTCATATTTTTTATCACTGTACTCTTTGTTTGGCGTGTACAAATCAATGTCAAATTCCAGAAATCCATAATTATGCGGGCGAATGGTTAATGCGAATGAGAGAGGAAGCCGTAAAACAAGGATTAGGTCCAATGCCTGAACAGGATATATATACTGCAAATGTTTTGAGGGAGAAAAATCCATATATGGAAAAACATGATGATCGACTCAAATGGCTCCCTAAAAATATCGATCTTACCCATGATGCAAAATTAGCATACTTTGTAGGGTGTACTTCAAGTTATAGAGAACAATCTGTTGCAATTGCCACCGCAGAAATATTAAATGCCCTTAATGTAGATTTTAAAATCCTAAAAGATGAACGTTGTTGTGGCTCTCCAGTCTATATGACAGGTCAAAAAGAAAAAGCAAGGAAGATTGCCGAAGAAAATATAACAATATTTAAAGAAACTGGCGTTGAGAAAATAATCACATCTTGTGCTGGATGCTATAGGACTTTAAAAGATACTTATCCAAATATATTTGGGCTTGATCATGGAATTGAAATAATGCATCTTCCTGAGTTTCTCTTAGAAAAATTAAACAATGATGAGTTAAAGTTCACTAAAGAAGTCAACATGAAGATTACATATCATGATCCGTGTCATATTGGACGGCATATGGGCATTTATGAACCACCTCGAGAAGTTTTAACAAAAATTCCTGGCGTTGAATTAATCGAAATGGATCGAAATCGTCATAATGCGTGGTGTTGCGGATCTGGTGCAGGAGTACGTTCTTCATTTAAGGATTTCTCTGCATATGCCGCAAAAGAGCGTATTGAAGAAGCAAAAGAAACCACAGCAGAAGCTCTTCTTTCAGCATGTCCTTTCTGTTTAAACCAATTCAAAGCGAATATTGAAGATGGTGAGATAACAGCCTTAGATCTCTCTGAATTAGTCAAAAAAGCGTTATAATTAAATTATAAATAACATGAGGTAAGTTTCACTATGTGTAAGATATGTGAAAATCATGGGGCTAAAGGAAAATGGTATAACAACGCAAAGAATTATTTAAAAGAAACTGCTGTAGAAGCTCACACATATGAATATTTAGAAGAATTATGGGGAAATCTAGAAAGAGCATATATAAGAAAGGTTCATGGCATCTTAAATATGAAAGGATTGAGTAAAAGAGCTAATACTCCCCTCATTGGTCGTTTTCTTAAATGGTACGCAAATAGAGGTTTTATGAAAGATGGAAGGAAAAAAAATTTAGTATTAAAGGCAGAACAAGGACATCTAGGGCAGGTATTACCCCTTGAAGAGGCGAAATTTATCTTAAGAGAATTCGTTGAAGAAGCGGCAATATATTATTGTCCATGTAAATATTTCAATCGTGGTTTAAGGGAAACGAGTTGTTTAGCATTCAGCCCTCTCATTGAAGTGCTACCAAAATTACCTCGATATATTCCTGAGAATGGACTTGAGATAATTGATGCGGAAAAAGCAGAATCATTTTTAGATAAGATGGCAAAAAAAGGGTATGTACAATCAGTCTGGTGTGGACCTGTACCAGCGATAATTGGAATTTGTAATTGTGACATCCAATCATGCGGGGCATTACGTTTACGGCAGTTTGGTGTTAACGCTTGTCTGAAAAGTGAATATGTAGCTGTTGTAAACTCAGATAAATGTATCGGATGTAGAATATGCGTTTCAGTATGCCAATTTGGAGCATTAAGTTTCATACCCTCTGTAAATAGACCTATAATAAAGCCAGAATTATGTTTTGGTTGTGCTCTCTGCCAAACTCGATGCGAAAATGACGCCATACAACTCGTTGATAGAAATGAGATTCCAATAACAAGAGGGCAATATTAATGGGAAAGAATAAAGTGAAAATCAAAATTAATTATTCAAAATGTACACAACCAGAGGATTGTCGAATATGTCTTCAAGTTTGTCCCCCAGCAGTCTTTAATTTAATTTTCACTGATAAAGATTATCATAATCCTAAGGATTGGAAAATTATCGCTGTTTTTCCTCTATTATGTTTGAATTCGACTGAATGTTCTATATGTGTAGATAATTGTCCTAGGCAAGCAATAAACATTAAGTTAAAAAAATAAGGAAAAGAATGCTATATCTCATCTTTTTGTTTTAAAAATTTCGTTCTGTAGAAAAATCCTGGAATCCAAATAGCAATTCCTAAAAAGACTCCAAGAAAAAAAGTAATTGCATCATTCCAAATTATTATTTTATATAAAAATTTAAATTTGTCCAATAAAATCTTCAAAAGAAAAAGATAAGATCAAAGCAAAATAAATAATTAAAAATACTTTTTAATAATTCATGGAAAAAATAGAAATTGAAAATCTGATTGGACAATATTATATTCTTCATGAAAGTACTAAGCAGCAATCACGAGAATACAAATTAAAAATTATAAAAGAATCAGAAGACGAAATATCATTTAGATTTGAAGTTATAATAACAGGTTATCATGGCGGTATTGGGACAATATGGATAGGAAATTGTGATTTTAAAAAGAGCGCAATTTTTTTTGAGGCAAATTTGAAGCAGAATTGGTCTATTTCAGATGATAAAGGGATACAAAAAGAGGATTCTAGTAGAACGACAGAATCCTTTATTTCCGAAATTATCCGTGAAGGAGAGAATATTATCCTGAGATTTCACTTAGAAACTCGAGCAATAACATTATGCAAAATAGAACAGAACATTGAAAATGTGTCTTTTGCAATCGTCAAAGAGATTCTTAAATATCATAAACTTGATATAAAAGTAAATGAAGCAGAACCAGGTAGATTCTGGAGAGTCTCAAATCTAATTCTAAAAGATTCTAAAAAAATAAAATTTAACGAAACGGATGCTATTGAAACTCTATGTGATTACGACTTAGATTTAGTCATAGAAGAAAAAAGAGTCGTGAAAGATGATGAAATAATGAGAGAACATCATGTTGATAAAGTTATTTTTGATAATAATTTTAAAATTCTGGAATATAATTTAATTGAATAGTAAGTTGCTAGTATCTTACTTTTTATTTAATAAAGGAAACTGCAAAGGATTATATTCACGATAAGTAGTATATACTTAAACAAATAAATGATAATTTTTTTGTCTAAATAAAAATAATTCGAAGTAAAATCAGTAAGAAGATTTCAATTGGAGAATAATAATAAAACATATAACCAAGAAAGGAAAATTGATTGGTTCAATGTAGGTTGGAATAGTTATAATAACGGAGAATACATAAAATCAATTGAAGCTTATAGAAATTATTTAAAAAGTAATCCCAAAGATAGAAAAGCTTGGAATAATCTTGGTTTAGCGTATAGCAAGAATGAAATGTATGATAATGCAATTGAGGCATATAACCAAGCAATTCAAATCCATCCTGAATATAAATTAGCATGGAGCAATATTGGTTTAGCATATATAGAGCTTGGAAAATATAAAGAAGCAATCCACGCATTTCAAAAAGCAATAGAGATTGACAATAGTGATTATTCAGATTGGATAGATTTAGGGCGAGTATATCGAAGAAATGAAGAATATGATGAATCTATCAAAGCTTATAAACATGCTTTGGAATTAGAACCCCGGAATGCGATCGCTTGGAACAACCTTGGGTATGCTTATAACAATAAGGGAGAAATTGAGAAAGCAATTGAAGCATATGAACAATCATTGAAAATTGATCCTACTTATGATTTACCGATGAATAATCTTGCTAATCTTGCCTCAACCTATTTAGATGAAGGTGACTATGAGCAATCCATTAAAATACTTGAGATAGGATTATCTTACGATTGGGAAAATAAAGATAATTGGATTGATCTTGGGCGCGCTTATCGATTGAATGAAGAGTATGATAGCGCTATTGAGGCATATAACCAAGCACTGGAATTGGATCCAAAAAATAAGATTACATGGAATAACATAGGATATGCTTACTTCTGCAATGAAGAATATGATAAAGCATTTGATGCGTATAATGTTTCTTTGAATATTGATCCGACTTATAGTTACCCCCTAAAAAATTTTGCGATTCTTGCTTTAGCTTATTTAGATAAAGAGGAATATTATAAAGCAATTTATACATTTGAAACGGCTTTAATTTTAGATCCAGATAATATAAACAATTGGATTGATCTAGGACGTGCATACCGATTAGATGAAGATTACGATAAAGCAATCGAGGCCTATGAGCGTGCTTTAGAAATGGATCCAAATAATAAAGTTACTTGGAATAACATCGGCTATGCATATTATTGTATAGGAAATTATGAAAAAGCTGTAGAAGCCTACAAGAGGTCATTAAATATAGATAATACTTATTCTTTACCATTAGAAAATTTAGCTTCAATAGCTTCAGAATTCTCTGAAGAAAGGGCTTATGAAAAAGCAATAGAGATATATAGAATAACAATAGAATTGGAAAAAGAGAATGTGAATAATTGGATAAACCTTGGACGAATATATCGAATGAATGAGGATTACGAGAAAGCAATTAAATCCTATAAAAATGCTCTTAAGCTCGATCCAAAAAATAAATTGACTTGGAACAACATCGGGTACGCATTTTTCTGCAATAAGGATTATGATGATTGTTTTGATTCATATATGAAATCGCTTGAAATTGACCCAATTTATCATCTGCCTCTTGAAAATCTTATCACACTCGCTAAAGCTTTTAAAAATAATATTGAAATTGATAAGGCAATAAAAATCTATGAATTCTTGTTACAGAGCGATTCTAAGAACACTGAATTTTGGATAAATCTTGCTGAAGCCTACAAAATTATCGGTGATCTAGATAATTCAATTAAAGCCTATAAACAAGCATTAGATCTCGATCCAAATAATAAAACACTTTGGAATGATATTGGTTTTACTTACTGTTCTAATGAAAAGTTTGAAAATGCAATCGATGCTTTTAATAAGGCTTTAAGAATTGACCCAAAGTATCATTTGCCTATAAAAAATTTATTTATTCTAGCTGATGCGTTCAATAATAACGATGAATCTGATAAGGCTATTGAAACATATAAGTTGATATTAGAAATTGATTCAAATAATCAAAAGGCAAAAAATAGTCTTAAAGTTCTAGAAAAATTAAAAAATGATTGACAAGATTAAAATAATGTCGTAAAAATCCTAACCTAAGTTATTAAATCAAAATAAAATTCTGATTAAAATGCCTGAAGATTCAGTAAAAAAAGAGACTCAACAGATTAAAGACCTTAAAAGAGAAATAGCTGAAGATTATAAAAAAATTGATAAATTAGAGAGCCGCAAGTACATACAAATTATAGCATTATTAATGGGTATAATGATTATGATATTTTTATTTATTCTACTTTCTTATTAAATGAAAAATATTTTTTACAATTTAAGATTGATTTGTCATAAGAAATTCATAGAAAAAACTTACTGTAATCTATAATGAGTGAAGAAATGGAAAAAGTAAAATCAGAAAATAAGATTGATCCAAAGAAAAACTGTTTAAGAAATAGTATCGATAGATTTGAAAAATCGCATGCACGTAGTTTAATTGCAGAGGTTATATTTTTCTTGATTGTACTCATATTTCTTCTACTATTTATTTTTAGTTTATAACAAATCAAGAAAGCTAGTATAAATTTTCATTCAATTTTCAGATTAAAAAATCTCACAGAATTTTCAACAATATGTTCACTTACTTCTTTTTGAGATAAATTATGTGAATAAGCTATCGAAGCTATAGAATATCGAGCATTTGAAGGGACATTTACAGGCCCCCTTTTATATGGATGTTGATAATAAGCATCTGTCTCGATTACTAAAGATTCCACCGGAGAATTTTTTGATACATTGCGCCACCGTTCAAATCCGAATGATGAGCTCGGGACAGAAAGCATATATCCTTGATTAGGAAGCGTTTTACCATACTCTTCAGGTCCTGAAAAACAATGCCAAAGTACGTTCTCAGGATTTATTTTGTATTCATTTAGAATATTAATAATTTCTTTATTTGCTCCATCTTCCTTATTATATCGATGATTTGGATTCTTTCGATCGAATTCATGTTTGGCAGCATTTCTAACGTGCAATACATAAGGTTTTTTTAATTCTTTTGTTATTTCTAAAATCTTTTTAAATTCTTCAATCTGTTTGTTTCGCTTTTCAAGAGTTTTAGCATGGTGAAAATCTAGACCTATTTCACCAATAGCAAGATATTTCTCTGAATTGGTTAATGTATAATCAATCCATTCTTTATAGGAATCATCATATTTATCCCTTGATGTATAGGTTACAGTCTGAGGTGCCCATCCACATGTAAATCCTTTATTTTTCTTATTAAAAATAAAATCTGAAATTAATTTAAGCGTAATCAAGTCAATAGAACATGTAATCAAATAGATCCCTCCCCTCTCAAAATAATTTTTGTATTGTTGGTCATCTGAGGGAAGGATATCATTTTTAGGACGCGGAAATGGAATATGACAGTGAGCATCAATGAATTTTATTCCTTCTATAGGTTCTGGTACATTAAATTTTAGGGGCATAATAATTTTAAATAAAGTTCTTTCTGTTAGAAAATAATTATTAAGATTTAATTTTTATTTTGAATTGGTTATATTAATGGAAATATTAGAGCAAGAATATCAAAAAGTATTAGAAGCATTTCCAAAGGCTATACTCATTAATAATCTCATATATCATATCAAAATTCCATTAATAAATAATGTATTTTTAGACATTGATTATAAAAAGTATCCAAAAAAGCCAAAAGTCTTGTTTATCAAACCGAATGGAGAAATTTATAAAAATCTTGATGATATGATTTCATCTTTAAAAAGATGGAAAAAGGTTAATGCGATTTCTATTGTTGAACTTATTAATGAGATCCTCGCTTTTATAGAAAAAATGCAGACTAATGAGATTTTAATTAAAAAGGAACTATTTAAAGGAATTATGGATCTTAGTAGAAATCAGCACCCCCGAGAAATCTTAGGGCTCTTAAGGATGGAAGATGGCATTGTCTCTGAGTATATTTTACCACCAGGAGCACTAACAACCGATACTTCTGGAATCTTTTCTCCTAGTAGACTCCCTTTAGATTCTTCAATCGAAGGAACAATACATTCCCATCCTCGAGGAAATCCATATCCTTCATCAACCGATTTAAATGATGTGTTTAAAAAATACCGTTTTCACTTTATTGTAGGCTCTCCATATAATAATATAAACTGTGTAAAGTGTTTTAATAAGAATGGAGTTGAAATTCCTTTCAGAATTATAGATTAAATTACATTTTATTTGAATCAAGAATTCAACTGAAAAATTTCTAGACTAACTTTGTAACTAGAATAAATCCATATTGATCAATCCCCTCAATATTAATTAAGTCCTGAAAAAAATCTTGATATGAAGATATCAAAGTTCTTGTTCAGATCTTATTTCACGAGGCTCTCATATATTTAGCGGTAATTTTTGCCCGACCTCATTTAAATTGTCTTTTTCATACTCCTGATGAATCTTTAATTCTTCAAATAACCAGTTTAAAAGCCTCATCCTTGAATTATAAATTTCAACTTCTTCTTCAAACAATTCCAATTAATTACCACCTTAACAATTTAATGATATAAATATCAAGGGGATGTTTTACACATATTTACTATAGTAATATCTAGGGATTATTCAAAATGTATTTTTGATTAAATTGAAGAAATAAGAAATTAAAAAAAAAAAAGAAGTTATTATTTATTTTAAATTTTAGGCTTTAATTTTATAGGTATAGACTAAGTATAGGCCAATAACCATTACGACAATCCCAATAATCAATAATACGACACCATATGTCGTCAATGCCGCACCTTGCGCGCCTACATATCCATATTGTGCAAGACTTGCCTCAGTTGCACTAACTACTGAACCCGCATAGATATAATAGGCCCCCCAGATTAATAATCCAATTCCTACAAGTATCATTATAAGACCTATAATCCATTTTATATCATCTTGTTCCATTGGCATATTATTTCACCATTTTAATTATAAATATTAAAAAAGTACTAGATTTAAGTTTGAATATTATAATATAAATTTTTTTATTAATTAGACTCTAAGAGTTTTAATATTTAAAAATCTGACAAAAAGTTAAATGTAATTAATAATTAAAAAAAAGTTAAAAAATATCAATTTATTTTAAGACGTTTAATCTCCCCTTAAAGCTGCCTTTTCTAATGCTTTGAGCTGCTTTTGTAAAGCTTTAATCTCACTTCTCAGAGGGTTGATTTTGTTCTTTTTTTCCATGTTTATTTCTTTTAATTTGATTTTTAGATCGCTCTGCTTTTCTTTATTCAATATTTTATGTTCCGCTTTAAGACTTTTCACACTCGCGTTTAATTCTTTTTGTTTTGCACTCCATTCGTTTGCCTTGGCAGTTGCTTCAGCAAGGCTAGCTTCTTCGCCAGATAATTTTGATTCTATTTCAATTAATTTTCCAGAATATTGCGAATTAGTTGTACTTTCAGCAGAAGCCTCTTTTTTACTAGACTCTTCTTCTATTTTTGTAATTTTATCTTCTTTTGAAGCAATTTGGCTTCTAATTTCATTTTCTGTCATTATTTTAATCTCTCTTTTAACAATTATCGATTAATTACTATATGTTTTTAGGTATTAATATTAAATTATTATCTATTTACATTGTTTTTAACTATTAGCATTTTAAACTTACTCAGAAATGAGCTCTTTTTTCTTAAAACAACGAATTTCATTATTTTTTATTAAGATTATATTAAGCTCCTATAGTAGATCAGCTAAAATATCATATAAAGTAAAAATTTAATACTTTGAATAAATGAATAATAATAAAAAAAACTTAAAAATGAGATTTCTCTTCAAATTTAATTCAAGGTGAAAATTTTCTTGGAAGGAATTAAAAATTGGTTATTATTAAGTCTTCTTGGAGGAATTCTAATGATTATTAGTACTACAGCTGGAAACTTAGTATTCTATATCTTATTTTATGATTTCATTTCAGAATTTATTGTCAATGGGTTTATTAATAGATTTCTTTTGATTACGCTAGTAGTATTGCAAGTTATAGCACAAAGTGGGGGGATTGCTGTAATAATAGGGACAATGCTAATTTCAGTAAACCATTATAAATATGGTAAATTTCTTTCGATTCTTGGAACGGGAATAGGTGTGATTGGATTTATATTCTTAATTATAATAACTTTATATTTAGGATTATTCTTAGTAGAAGGTGCTTTTGGTATCACTATATTGATATGTGGTTATGAGTTGATCGGATTCATAGGTTTCATATTGGCGGTTATTTCTAGAAGGAAAATTACACATTTGAAGAAAAAAGAGGAGGCAAATGTATAAAGATTTAAATATCATTTTAATGATAATATTTAAAATAATAGAAAAGAATTATTAAAAATTAATATAATTATAATGAATTTCCTAAATCTTATGGGGAAATTACATCTTAAAAAATATTTCAAACAAGAGAATATTTCAATTTTCTATTTTATTGCTCTATCTATTTTTTTTCTCTATTATTTTGAGGTGATATTACTTTCAGTATTTTCGCGATTTTTGTTCTTAAATTTGATTTTTTTGGTATGTTGGCAAATTGCAACGATTTCCTTAAATATTATCATTCTCAATCTTGGTATTAGACATAGAAATTTCAGAATTTTTTATTTTAGTATAATATCATTTATTTCTGGAACGGCAATTATTATTCTGAATTCTTTTATATCGTTGTTCGTTTTTAAGTTTCTAATGATAAGTATTTTTCTAATTGGAATATTTGGGAATTATCTTTGCCTAAAATTCATGAAAAAAACAGAAAAAAAGAAAGAAATATCAAAAAAAAACAAAATACGCATTTTTCTTATTTTTCTTATGGGTATTTTATTTATAGGAAGTATATTCTGTTTGACTATCCCTAAGTATGAAATAACTATTAAACCTAAAACCGAGCCTGAATTAATATTTTGGATAGATCCTTATGACTTACCAGAAGATGAATCTACATATGAAATTTGTAGAAGATACAATATTGGCTTTATGCCTGCCATTAATGCTAGGACCTTGAATAAGAGCAGGCTGATGGATAGATATAAATTAGCCATTGACAATGGTGTTAATCTTTACTTTTCTTTATTAGGTTCAGAGGATCCTTTCATCAATCTGGATAATACAGATGAATTTTTACCTCTTTATGAAAAATTCAAACAATGGTTTAATGATGAGGGTATATTTGAAAGTACATTCGTCAAGGCATTTGTTGTAGATGCTGAACCTCCTTTTAAATATGTAGAAAAAGTAAGAGAGAAATCTATAATATATAGTATAAATTATTTTTTGAATAATTATCCCTCAAGAAGGGAAATAAAAGACGCTACAGATAACATTCAAGAATTAGTTGA
>Ga0114919_10003396_pt1 | contig 12876 bp, 12 predicted proteins | sample BlataG_FD_88682 | JGI IMG/M metagenome (GOLD analysis project Ga0114919, IMG submission 88682) | Deep subsurface microbial communities from Black Sea to uncover new lineages of life (NeLLi) - Black_00105 metaG | ecosystem: Environmental > Aquatic > Marine > Oceanic > Sediment | place: Atlantic... | reverse complement strand
TCGTCTGTAAAAAATAATAAATCTTCTAATAAATTAATTCCTGTTATTAAATAAACAGGGTTAAAATTTAAAACAGTTTCACTAACAACATGATATGTTGTAGATTGACCAGAAACATTGTAAGACAATATCATATCTATCTTACCAGATGCTGATAAGGCCGAAGTAGGATCATGAACAAACCAATATATATTTTCTTTTACTCCATCTTCAAAGGCCCCTATACAAGTTGCATTGCTTGAAAGAGTTACTCCCTCATATCCAATGTCCGTTAATATAGTATTTCCTTTTGAATTTTCAACTGCACCTATTTCAGTCGTTTCTGTTGAACCTAGTCTAACATTAAGTGCGTCTATGTATTGTCCTTTAGGTATTAAGCGTTCATCAACGCTTTTATTCATTTTACCTGCTATAAAATTAGTGTTAATATCCATACTATTTTATCCATTTATCCTGACCTCTCATGTTCATTAGCAATCTGCCTGGATGCATATTACTTAATCTTAACTTAGCATTTCTTAATAAAGCTGACTTTTCTTTTCTTGCTCTATTAACAATGTATTCTTGTACGCCAAACTTACTGTTTAGTAAAGAGTATCTTATGTATGCATATATAAACTCTTCAAATAATTTATTTACATTTATTTCAGAATCATTACCATTATTCATTCCGTCAGAAACATACTCTAAAACAACTGATTTACCACTCATATCTGAACTAAAATATATAGCTCCTTCTTGTTTGTTGATTGTAAACAATGGATTTGCATTAGCTGTCTCTGTGTTTAAACCATACCTTGTGCCAATTGCGTAATCAAAATACCACTCTCCGTCACAACAATATCCCATTTGACCATGATAAGGGCCGCCACCTAAATACATTTGCGTCATACCACCTCCTTGTCTAGATAAATCAACCTGAGAATTTTCAGGTTTTAGTACGTTACCATTAATATCAAATAATATTTTAGCGTTATTATCTTGCAAGTATGCTCCACTCCACATAGTCTGAATGTTTTCAGTCATAGGATAAAGAACACCATCTCTATAATAAGATATTCTTACATAATTAACATAGTCTTGTGGCAATACAAATCTTATTTGAGAGTCTACAGTTAACTGAAGGATTTTAATTTCCTTCATTGCATCATAGTTTAATTCTTGTATTCCTCTTTTGGCATGAAACAAAACTTGGTATCTTTCTACGTTGTTTAGTATTTCGTTATTGCCATTATATATTAGCATAAAGTTTTGAACTATATCTTCTAAACTTACATACTGATATGACCCCCAGTTTTTTTCTAAAGGAGATACTCCGTTATTTTCATAATATTGATAGTCAGTAATATATGCCATGTGTTATACTTGTATTTGGTTTTCTTGAACCTCTTCTGTAGATCCAAAATTATAAACGTCTGCCTCTCTTATTTCAACCCCTACATACTGACATATCTTTGCAATTAATCCTGGCTCATCAGAAAGAGGTAATTCAAAATCTTGAAAGTCAGCTGCGGTTGCATCAAACAAAGGCTCTCCTAATGTAATAGTTGCGTATGTCCATTTTGGAGCCTTAGGATATCTAACGTATTGTGTTTTAATTGCACCAGTTGCCTGTATACTGCTTGGATATACTGTTATAGTATTTCCATCTAACACATAAGCAGGAAATAATGTAGTTGGTGCTGTTAGTGTAGAGCTTGTTAAATAAAATAATTTATTCTGACTTACTCTTTCTACTTCAGCTATTGTGTTAGCATCAAATATACTGTAGTTTTCATTTGGTGGTACAACAGCTGATTGAAAAATATCTATTGCTAAGTTTAATGTAGTAGAACTTACAACATTATTTACAAAAGATTGTTTTAATGTATCTGTGTTTACCACCAAGCTACCTGTTGCAGGAAAAATTGTAAATCCTGTTACACCTGTATCAAAACGAGGTGGGGATGTCTGTCCTATTAAAGCCGCATTTATAAGCTGATTTGGGTTAGTTGACGTAGTAGTTCCAGAAGTTAATAATCTAGGGTAGTGAAATATCTTGTTTACCAAATAATAGTCAGATGGTAGAGTCCATGTATTTGCACCTCCCGATGTTAAAAATGTTTGCACTGAAAAAGAATCTATTACTTCTTCTAATCCCTTCACTATATCTGCATATCCAGTTCCTGACTGCCTTAAGTTTTCTCTATTTATATATTGATTGTATTGATAAAAATAATCTTCAAATAAATCCATCTGTGCCTGTTGAGCATACAGATTGAAGTCTTGAGGAGATAAGTATCCGTAATTATTTTTATTTATAATTGCCAATACTGTATTCCTTACGTTATTGATCATAGCCATAGAAAATACATTTTAAATATTTACAAATATAGCAAAAAAAAAGAGGTCACTTTTTTTGTGACCTCTCTTAAATACTTAAGAATAATTGTTACGCAACTACTATTCCTGTAACTGTTACAGCAGCACCTGCTGCATCTGTAAGACCTTCTAAACTTAGTCTAAACTTCGGAGAAGTCCATCCTGTTTGTAAAGCCGTAATCATAGCGTCTTGCACTGCATCTCTAACAGTATTATCATTTGCAGCCATAACTGCTCCTAAAGTTAGTGTTGCAACGACTGGCCCTGCTGCATTATAAGCTAATGTTACTGTTTGTGTTGTAGCTTGTTCAACAGCAATTACACCGTTAATTGCTACTAATTGAAAAGTTTCCCCTGTACCTGACATAGGGATTTCTAGAAATTTTACCATTTTAAAAAATTTTAAGTTAAAAAAAAATATTACTTGTAGTGCAAATATACCTAATCTATTTGTCTTTCTTTAAGGCTTTTTTTAATAGCTTGTATGTTTCAATACCATCATCAGATTGCATATAAGATGCAACAATATAATTTGGATCTTCTCCAAAAGGTATAGTCAAGATTTTACTTTTGTTTTTAGGTAAATTAAAGTATACATCTTTTCTGTTATTTTTAAAAGCTAGCAAGCTGGCAGCAAAGAATTGAGCAACATTATCTTGCATTTCTAACATAGGATCATCTAATATTTCTAAAAACTCAAACGGTTGATTTTTAGCATATACTAATATATCTCTTTTAAGCTCAGGTATAGACATTTTATCTACAGCTGCACCTAAAAACACTCTACATACAGTAAGTAGTTTTTCTGTTTCTAATTCTCTAGCTAAAATTTGTGCGTCTAATTCTGCCTCAACATATTCTAATTGATCAGCAGCATCTTGTTTTTTATTTATTTCATAAAAGATTGTCCCATTACCTGGATGTAAATGTAAAAATTTTTGTAAAACTTGATTTTGTTTTTGAACAACTAGCATTCCATCTTCAAATACTATGGGTTCTAATATTGCATTTCCATCTTGCTCATCTTCAAACGGGCTTTTTTGATTTCTTGCATAACGCAGAGGTCTGTTAACTCCTGTGTCTTCATCAAAGTGTAATAATGGGGATCTTCTGTTGTGGCGTGAGGCTAACATAAAAGCTAAAGGTCTTTTATTACTCACAAGTCTATAGACTTTATTTTCAAATATTGGTTTCATTTTATTTAATTTTAATTTAAGTTAAAAGAAAGGGGGGAGTTTATCCCCCCTATTCTAAGTAATTATACTACCTGCTTATTGCTGGAATATAAAGAAGTTATTCGCTCCTAAAGTACATACAGCTCTTTCAGATAAGAAGTTTACTGTCATAGCATCAGTCGTGTTTGTTCTTGCACCACCAGCAGAACCAGTAATCCAAGTTTTATAACGTCTGTCTTCTGTTTCTGAAGCTCTATACCTTACATGAAGGAATGGTCTCTTTGCATTCTTTCCTAAGATTTGGTCATATACAGTAGTTGAACCAGCTGGAACCATAAGTCCATTAACTCGTCCTCCTTCAATATCACCTCTCATTGTAGGATCGTTTAGGTATTTCCAGTCAGACTTGTAGAAGTCATATCCTCTACGGAATCCTGTGAATCCTAAATTTAAAGCCATTTCTTTATCATTATCAAAAAGACCATATGAAGTACCACCAGCTCCGTAAGAGTTTTGTGCTGCTAACATATCATCAATGTCAAATGAGAAATTTCTATTTACAAAAAGAACATTTTCTTCGATAGAACCTTGTCTGTCTAATCTCTGAATTACAGAATCAAAACCTGCTAGAGTAACTGGGTTACCACCACTCCATACGTTTCCTCTGTTTTCAACTGCCCAGAAAATTCCATCAGATCCAGATTGGTTTGCTACTGAAAGACCAACACCAGTATTCTGAATAAAATCTCCAGCTCCAGAAGCTGCGTCTGCTGGTACAGTTTCTACCATTGCTGTTTCTAAGTAATCTTCAAAACGCATTCTAGTTTCATGCTCTGATTTTAAATACCATAAGTATCCGTTTGCTCCATTTTCAGTTGTAACTTCAATCCAACCGATCTGAGCCATATCAGAACCATTTACTGTATACTGATCTTTAATAATAATAGGCTTGTTGTCAAAAATGAAATCTTGAGATTCGTTAGAACCAACCATTCCGTCTGTTCCTTTTGCGAATTCAGATCCATAAATAAACATAGAAGCTGTTGTTCCTGCTCCTGCCCATGCTTGTCCAGTAGCTTCATAGTAACCTACCTCAAATTGATTTGGGACTGCTGCTGTAGGTGCTAAAGTAACTACTGCTTTATTATAAAGAGTCGTTCCATTTGTTTCAAGTGAAATCATAACCGTCTGACCAACTCTTATTGCTGCTAAACCATTTGCTGGTGCAGAAGATGCTGGTGGAGATGGTGGATTTACTTGTGCTAAAGGAATAGTCCATGTTGCATTGTCAGCTCCTGCTCCTGCTGTAGTTTCCATTGCTGTATACTTACTATGTAATCTTCCTTGTTCTGCCCACTTTATCAAATCTGAGTTAGTTGGCATCTCAGCTCCTACCATTCTTAAGAATGATGCAACTGATCTATTTCCATAACGCTCAAATTCTTTCTCATAAGTATCTGGTAGATACTGACTTAGAAAGTCAAAGTTTGTTATGTAGTTTGTTCTTGTGGCTACTTGCTGAGCACTTGGCTGCAAGTCAAAGCCAGGGATTGCTTGTACTGACATAATTAATTGTTTTTAAAATTTATACTCGTTTTATACTTCTAATTTTGAGTCCTCTTCCACTATCATTAGATTTTACTGCTCGTATGGTTCTGCCATCTTTTGTTACGCTTTGTTGTGCTTGTCTAATATCCATATTAATGTTTTTTGATTTTCTTGAAACATTGTCTACAGTATCAGAAACACCTTGGTCGTAAAAAAACTTTGCATACTTTTCTGGATTCATTGCCATAGATATTGCTTTATGGTAACCAGCTGCATCTATCATCAAACCATCTTTGTCCATAAATTTATTTAAAAATGTATTGACATCAGATTGCTTGTTTTTTAATTCAGCTGAATCTCCAGGCTTAAAAGTAAAATTCTTTTCCCCTACATTGAACTCAAAACCTTTGAACTCATTGCTGAAAACCTCATCGGTTTTCTTGAGAAAATAATTGTATCTTTTTGCATTAGCCTCTTTTGCAGTATTAGATTCCTCGATGTAACTTTTATAAGCATTTAAACTTTCCTTGTCTGTGTCAGATAATCCACTCCCGCTTGACTCAAGAGGAATTTTATATTTATCTTTCTGTTCATTGAAATATTTTTTTGCTTTCGCAAGTTCTCTTTTTTTAGCTAAATTTAATTTCTTAATAGTTTTTGGTTCGTCTATCTCTTCATCATAACCAAAGTTATCATCAATTAAATCTTGAATATCAACAGCATCTAAACCTTCTTCAGTTGCATTATAATATTCAGCTAATAGTTGATCAGAGTCCATAGTACCAAAGTCTTTTTGTAATTTATAAAAGTCTTCAATACCACGCCCTGTTTCTTTTTTATACTCCATATATGCAGAAACATCTTCTGGTAATTCTATGTTTGCATCTTTTTGTGCAAACAATTCATCAACAGATGATATCTCTTTATCATACCTGTTTTTAATATATTTAAGAACGTCTTCGTCATTTAACTCTGACGATGGAGTTGTTTCTGGTTCAACAACTTTTTCTTCAGTTGCTGGCGTTTCCTGATTTACAGGAACATTTATTTTTTCTGTTTCATCAACTCTTTCAACATCTTCATACTTTTCTTCATGCTTTTCTAAAAGTTCTTTTTCAATTTGTTGTGTTGACTTTTCTTCTTTTGTAACTTCTTTTACTTTAATTTCCATTTTATTTAATTTAATTTATACAAAGTTAATAATTATAAGACACCTTTTTTAAGGTTATCTTGGATCAAACTCAGCCATATCAAAACCATCTAAACTATCTTCATTAGACTCAAAAGTTATAGGAGGTAAATTGTTTTTTCTCTGAGTAATCATTTGTGACTGCTGAGTAGACTGTTGGGTAATTCTTTTATCTTTAGCCTTCTCTCTATTTTGTTCTCTATTGTTTATTGCCTGTTCCTCTCTTCCTTTTAATTGCATTTGGAATTGGAATTCAGTTAACATTAATTGTTCTTTTAATGCAGCCTCGTTTTTAAGTTTTTCTATTTCAAAACCAATCTCTGCTTGCTTAACCTGCATTTTAGATTGAGTTTCCATTTGAATTTTTTGCATTTGAATTTGAGCAGCAGCTTGTTGAGATTGCATATTATTTTGTTGTTGCATCTGCATTTCAGTAGCTTTTTGCTGTTGTTCTTGTTGTTGTTTTTGCTTACGCTTTACTTTTAATAACTGATTAGCCATTTTGATATTTTTAATTTCTCTAATATCAATAGCGTCCTCAAGGTCTATTCCACCTTTAGATAAAGCCATTTGAATGTTTTGCTCTAACATTGCTTTTTGTTCTGCATCTGGTGACATTTCAATAAATATACCAAAGTCATATAGGTATAAGTTTTTAATATCTTCTAATAATCCCAAATTATATTTACCTATTTGCATTGCAAACTCATCAGCAAAATCAGAATACTCTAATACATCAGCTGTTCTTATTGATAATGCTTCAGCAAGTGTCTGTGTTAGAAATAAACTACCTTCTAAAATATGTCTTGTTGCAGTGTTAGAATTTAGTGCAGCTAATTTTTGCACACCTACTAATGAGTAAGCGTCAGGCGTAGAGCCATCTCTTGCTTCATTTAATCCAGTAACCTGTCTAATCATATCTAAATAATGATTATAATTACCTATTAACATTTGCATTTTTTGAGAACCACTAGATGAGGTTAACTGTGTAATAGGCACTCTTGCTTGATTAAAGTCTCCATCTTGAGTATAACTTCTACCAACAACGCTACCAGTTTGAAAATATAATCTTAAAGCATCAGATGGATCATATGCATTTCCAGTTCCCAAATCTACTTCATTCATTCCATCTGCATCTATAAACACACCATCTGGCACAACCTTAGAAATTACCTGTTGTAGTTTTAAATGAGTTAATTGTATTAAGTCAGCAAAAGGTATCATCCGTCTGACTAATGACTCTATGTTTCCCTTGTACATTCTTGGTGCTGTTGCTACATAATTAGGCATTGCATATTGACTTGCAGATTGCGGTCTAACCATATTTTTAGCCATCTCCCATTTAAGTATAATATTTGTTCCCATAACCATAACACCCTCATACCATACATCAATTCTTTTTTCTACTCTTTCAAATTTACCTTCCTCCATCATTTCTTCTGGTGGATTAAACTGATCGTCTTTAGGAACCGTAGTATAATTACCTTCCGAAGTTTGTTTCTTTTTATAAACAAAACTTTCTGTTGATTTGTAATTAAAGTATAAAAGAGTACAAGTGTCTCTATAAAACATACTGTTTTCGTACATCTGAGCTACATTGTAATAGTCATACCATGATTGGCTATACTTAGAAATCTCTTTCATATCCTCCTGAGTTAAATCAGGATTTATTTTTAAAACTTCTGTTATAGGTATTGTCTTAACCTCTCCCCAATAAAAACAATCTTTAAAGTATGGGTCTTCAGTATAACTATAAACAACATTTGCTGGGTCTACATATTTTACTTTAATTCCATCCCCTAACTGAAACTCATGCTTTACCATAGACACACCTAAAGTCATTAAGTCCATGTCACATCTTTTACGAGTCTGGTCATAATGATTTTCTTCTAACATTGTGTTAATAGCAATTTCATTTGCCATCTCTACAGCTGGCTTGTAATTCATTTGCATATAAAGCTCCATCTCTAAATCACTTTCTGGCAGCTCGTCAGGATTAACCTGAAACACATCCATTCCAAAATCTTGTTCTATTTGTTTAAATAAAGGTTTTGCTATAACATTTGTTTCAACCATTTGCTGAAACTTACCTCTTTTTTCTGATGACATTGCATCTTGTGCATATGTCTTTATTGTGAATAATCTATCACTCATACCGTTTACAACGATATCTACAAACTTAGGGATAATAGGTACTGGCGTCCAGTCAAGATTTAAATATGATAAGTCTCCATCTACAGCTAATTCGTTTTTATATTTAGCAATTGACTGCTCTCCTCTAGCATATAATCTTAATCTATTAAACTCTAACCACTGACTGTAAAACCTACATTGATTAACCCCTTCTTTTCTAAACCACTCGTATTGAATAGCCTGCCCTACTTGTAACCCAAACTCTTTAGTTTTTTTTTCTGAATCAGGTGCAAATTGATCGGGAAATGATGCTGATTTTATGTCAATAGTTACGTTATCCATTATCTTATTATTTGACTCAAGGAATTCTTGTTGTTATATCGTGCAAAGTTAATACTTATTTTTGATTTTTGTTTAGATGGTGTGTATAAGTGCTTCTGATTAGCCATGATAGCTAAACCAGAACTAATAGCAGCATCAAACTTTGTTCTTTTACTAATATCAAACTTTGCCCAGTCTATTAAAGTTTTTTGAAATGGCATATCTCCTATAGTTTCAGAATCTCTGTAATGGCCTTCAAAATCAAAACCTATATACTTTTCTATATAAGATTCAATTGCAGCCGCATGAGATTGTTTTACGTCTTCTGAAGTGTTAGGTATACCTCCTAACTCTCTTTCTGTTTTTGATAATTTATTAAATCTTTTATCTGGTCTATTCATACTATAACCTCTATATCCTCTGTTTTTAAAATGATACAATAATCTTGGTTTGTTGTTCTCACACAATATAGGCATTCCATAAAAAACACAAGCCATTAAAACTTCTTCAAAAAATATTTCAGCCGTTTGTGGTCTGGCTATGTATTCTAAAAAAAATGTATTAGAAGGAGCGTCATCCATATTAAACTTTGTTAAACCATGTAAAGCTCCATTAGAACCTTTACCAACAACTACTCCAGAAATATCATAAGAGTCACAACCAAAAGATCCTAGGTGCTCGTTGGCTGGATACTTAATACCATTACGAACAATTACTCTATTTTGTAAACCGACTCCTGGAGTCCAAGATACTAAAAATCTACCACTTTTGTTTGGGCTAAAAATTACCTTAGTATCCTTTACACCGTCTTGCCAAGAAAAAGATCCTCGAGTAATATGTTGACCTAACATTAATGAATCATTATAATCAATTTGTTGGTAAATTTTTGTTAAATTAAACAGTGATTGTTTAGACTCATCTCTAAAGGCATGAGATTCAGTTCGTGGAAATTGTCTGTAAAATTCATTTAATGCATCAGGATCATTTGCTAAAGATGATACCTCGTTCTCCCAATAATTTATAGCACCAGTTGTAATGTCTTCTCCGTCAATACCAACAACAGGTTTGTCAGGCGAATGTAAAACAGGCATTCCATACTTATCTATATACCCTTCAAAATTCCACTCCATTGGAATAAATAAATTATATAATCCTGACTTAGTTTGTCCGTTCTGATTTCTTTTACCACCATCAGAATCTTCAAATAATTTTTTAAAGTTTTCACCACCCTTATCTAATGCGTTTGATGTTGATCCCATCATACATTTTCCGATAACTTTACTACCCAGTCTTAAGCAAGTCTTTGTTACTCTCCAGTTGTTTAAGATATTTTCAGGCCTTTCCCACTTTCCGCTTTCATCATGTAATAAGTATTGTAATTTTTCACCATCATAAGAGTTGTCTGATGTATTCTTCCAATCTATTGTTGTATCTAATCCGTCAAGTTCCTCAATACCAACGTCATACATATTTTTTTTAGTTATCTTAGACGCAGGAACTCTATAAGCTAATTCTGTTTTAGGTTTGTCCATACCATCTTGTATGGGTTTAAAAAAGAACGGATAGTTGTTCGATATTGGAACCACTTTATCAGTAAACATTTTTTTAGCATCGGCTCCTGTTTTAGATAGTATACCAATACGAGCATCTCTTGTTATTGTTGCTTGATTAACTCCTTCAGAAGAACTCATAAATGAAAATCCTGACCGTCTTATTTTTAAATAACACATTCCAAAACTTCTTTTGTCTGCCTTACAGGCTTCCCAGAATAAATAAAAAATCCTGTTTGCTTCTCTAAAGTCTGGATTACCAACATCAATCTTAGTCCACTGTAAATACATATAATGCGTTCCTGTAATATAAGTAGGTATTCCGTTATTTTTAAACCAATGCCCTTGCTCTCTTTTATCAAATTCGCTTTCTATATAATCAACCCACTCTGATTTAAAGTGTGGTGGTGCTTCGTGCCATTGAAAAATAGTTTGTATTCTTTTTAATATCTTAGGTATTAGAGTTACCTCCCAAGTTTGATCTTCTTTTTTTTCTTTATCATTAATAAATTTTACAGGAGCCTTTGGTAGTCCTATTTTAATATTACTAACTTCATAAACCTCACCAAGAGTTCCATCTTTAGAAATAATAATTACATCGTATTTTTCATTATATCCATACAGCCATGTTTTTGCTCTGTTTTTATTAGCAATAACATTTTTAGGTATGTAATTTTTTAATACCCTGTAAATACTATTTTGACCTTGATTCTGCAAATCCTTTAGGTGTTGTGTTTTTTGTTTCTGTTGTTATTCCTTCAAGTAAGTTTCTTTCTTCTTCTATTTTTTTCACTATTTCAAATGCATCCATGATACAAAGTTTTTTAGTGGCAGCTGCATTTTTTAATCTATCAGCGGCTAATTCATCCTCGGCATCAAACTTAATAATATCTTCTTTAGCCACCTTAATTAATTGTTTTACGGCTTTTTCTCCAGCTTCTATTATTTGTAACTTTAATTCTTTATTCATTTAGTATAGTTGTTAAATTATTAGTAAACATTCGATAAAGCAATTCACCATCTACAGTAAATTCATATTCGCTTTCAGGTTGGTATATAACAACATCTCCAACTGAAAAACCTAAAGATATTAATTCTTCGTTGATATATTTTATAGTTCCTTGTAATCTTTCATATTTAGCACCTTTTTCTAAAAATGCTTTTTTTGATAATAAAGGTTTTATAAAACAATACTTGCCATGAGACTTCCATCCATCTTTATTTTTAAATAAAAAAAACTGATCGTGCTCTACAAAAAATAAGTTGTCTTTAAAAAAACTTCTACCGCTTTTACGTCTACCATACATATCATTATAAAACTTAAATACATTATGATGAACTAAAAGAGTATCACCTTTTTGCACTTCACCCTTATAATTTAAAGGCAGTTCTTTTACTATTCCAAATCGATTTGATGCTTTATGGTCTTCTTCAGATACGCTAGTTATAAACTGTGTGTCACCAAATTCTTTTATATTATCATATCTCCTGTTGTTTACAGGCTCTACAATAAACGAGTGAACCGACCTCATTAAAAGTTTATGTTGTATTCTAAAGTTATTGGAAGCGTATACAAAAACTCTTTCCATATTAAAACTTCTTGATCTTTAATAACCCAAAGTTTGTAGGATTGTGTCTCTTCGTTAGCTTGTATTAAGTGTATTTTATAATCTCCACCTAAAACGGGTTGATTTACTATATAATGCATAGATCCTGATTTATAATCAGAACCAACTGAAATTTTTCTAATATCCATTTTATTTTATTTATTTTCTTCTACCAAACCTTTATTAATCTCTTTTGTAATTTCTTCAACAATATGTAGTGTACTTATTGGAAGTGATTGTAATAGTCGATTTATATGTTTAATAGATTCTTCATTTAATTCTACTCTCATTTAATTTAATTAGATTGCTAATAATATATTATAGTCTACGCCATTAATTCTTACTGGCCATTTGTGTGTTGATGCTGTTGCAACTGATGATGCAACAACTCCTAAGTTTTGTGTATTTGATCCAAAAGATATTGTGTTTGCTCCTGCGGTTGCCGCACTTGTTCCTATTGCTACAGAATTTGCAAATGTTGCTTGAGCTCCAAAACCTATTGCTATTGCGTTGTCAACACCTGATCCTGAAGATGCATCTGAATTTTTACCGATAGCTATAGAGTTCTGTCCTTGTGCTATTGCTGATGTTCCTATTGCTATTGTACCTCCTTGTATTACAGAACCAGTAATTCCTGCGGCATTATACCCTATCGCTATATTTCCAACACCTGATCTTGTTATGTTTGCATAAACTGCTGCCGCACCCTCTGCTTGATAACCAATAGCAATACCATTAGTTGATGTATTGTAAGTGTCAATATTTGTTGATAAATCTCCAATACTTGCCTGAAATCCTATTGCAATTTGCCCTTGTCTACCTCCTGCTCCATCCATCATTGCCTCAGCACCAACAACTACATGATAATCTGATCTGTTTGCGGATTGAAAAGCAGACAAATTACTACCTGCACCTGCCGAGTATCCGACATAAACTCCTCTACCTTGATTTGTGTTTACTGATGTTCCAGGATTTCGATTAGCATAAGCTCC
>Ga0114919_10003395_pt1 | contig 12878 bp, 9 predicted proteins | sample BlataG_FD_88682 | JGI IMG/M metagenome (GOLD analysis project Ga0114919, IMG submission 88682) | Deep subsurface microbial communities from Black Sea to uncover new lineages of life (NeLLi) - Black_00105 metaG | ecosystem: Environmental > Aquatic > Marine > Oceanic > Sediment | place: Atlantic... | reverse complement strand
TTTGTTGGCAGCTTGAAGCTCTGCAGTCGCTCTTTCCAGCTCACGGCTGTATTCAATAGCTACAAGCGTTTCATCGAGAATATCCATTACTTCATCTAGGCCAAGAGGCTCTTCTTTTACAACCGATGATACCATTACACGTGCCGATGCAGAGCCTATAGCTCCTGCCAGTAAATTTTCTGCATAGCTTACCATATCGGCATCAGCAGTTATTTTATTTTTCCATATAATATTGTGCTCTTTAGCATACAACGATAACTCTTTATCAGCTTTCTTTTTTCCTAAAAAACGTCTTAGCAGAGATTTAAGATCCGTAACCGATGCTGTTCCTCTCCAGAAAGATGATTTTTCGGGTTTTTCCGAGTACTTAAACACATCTACAAAAAAAGCTGCCTGGGTATGTTCAATTGCGCTTGCACGACTGAAAAGTGAGACTCCTATGTAAGCTGTAATATTGATAAGCATAGTCCAGAAAACTGCATGTGTGATATGATCAAAGCCCTGGAGGCCGAACAGTTGATAAGGTCTAAGCAGCTCAAGGCTAAAAGGACCCTCGGTAACGAACTTTTTAGGAAGAAATCCTGCCTGAACCAGGGAAGGAAAAACAAGGGTGTATGCCCAGACCAGAAAGCCTAGAATCAGCCCGCTAAGTGCACCTGATCGTGTCCCGCCTTTCCAGAATATACCTCCTAAAATTGCCGGGGCAAACTGAGCTACTGCTGTAAAAGAGATAAGCCCGATGGAAACCAGCGTATAGTATTCACCGATAAAATGAAAATAAGCATAACCAAAAAGCAGTACCAGTATGATACTCCCACGGCGAATAAATAAAAGAAAGCTGCTCAAGTCACCACGTCCGGCAAGATTAATAAATTGGAAACGCAGTAGCACCGGCATAACAAGATCATTACAGATCATAGTGGAAAGAGCGATGGTTGCAACGATAACCATGCCGGTTGCGGCAGACATTCCTCCTATGAATACAAACAGTGCCAGGCTTTGTTGATGATGTGACATTGGGAGGGTTAAGACAAAAGTGTCTGCATCCACGCTACCATTGGTGAAGTGAAGTACACCTCCAAAAGCGATTGGCAGAACAAAAATATTTATGGCCAGTAAATATAGGGGGAAAAGCCAGATGGCTTTATTTAAATGTTCTTCATTTACATTTTCAACAACTGCCACTTGAAACTGACGGGGCAGGAATAATATGGACAACATTGAAAGAAATATATATATACTCCAGTCAATATATTTACCATTCCAGGTTCCTATGGTAAACGTCTGTTTTAATTCGGGTATTGCTTTGGCCCTTTCAATTATATCACCAAAACCGTTGTAAATTCCATATGTAACAAATATGCCGGCGGCAAGGAAAGCTAACAGTTTTACTATCGACTCAAATGCGATAGCCGCAACCAGACCTTCATGACGTTCAGTTGCATCAAGATGGCGTGTTCCAAAAAGGATGGTAAAAACTGCCAATATCAATGCAATATATAATGTAGTGTCTTCAAGGACAGACATTTCTGCGAAATGGCCCGGCATATTGATAAGCGGATACCCCTTTAAGATTATAAAGCTTGTTGAAATAGCCTTTAGCTGAAGTGAAATATACGGGATGATACCCAAAACGGCAATAATGGTAACCACACTTCCCAATGTTGAGCTCTTGCCGTATCTGGAAGCAATAAAATCAGCTATGGAGGTGATATGGTGTATCTTACTTATTCGTATGATCTTTCGCAGTACAAGCCACCCTAATGCCGCCATAAGGGTAGGGCCGATATAGATAGGCAGGAAACCCAGGCCTGTGACTGCTGCACGGCCAACGCTGCCATAAAAAGTCCAGGCTGTGCAGTAAACAGCCATGGAGAGAGTATAAATATACGGATTGCTGATAATGCTGCGGCCGATTTTAGCATGCCTGTCACCAAAATATGCAATGGCAAAAAGCAGGCCTATATAACCGAAGGAAAAGAAAAGTATGGCTTCTGTTTTTAACATTAATTGCCTCGGCAGGAGGAGTTGTTAAATAGTAGTATCTTTGCTGAATTTTGTAATTAAATATATTAGCGCTACTACTATGAGCCAGGTAGAAAAAACATAAAGATACAGCAAGGGTATACCGAACAGCATAATCTTGAGATTAAACAAAGACAGGATAGGAAAGTTGAATAGCAAACAGCCAAGCAAAAACAGCCCTGTCAATCTTCTGCCTTTTCTTTTATCGCCAGTCATAGCTTGGTCTATAGAATAAAGGAGTCTGCGTGTCAATAATACTCTTCTTTATCCTTGGAAATATCTGTGATTGATGGTATTTAAAATTAATTAAAGATTGATGATTGATAATTCAGCTTGTCGATTGATGTAAGTTGCTTCGCTATATCATTATAATTAAAATAGATAGAATACATTAAATCTTCAATATACAATCGCAAATCGTCAAGCCATGTAGTTTAGGAAAAAAAGCAAAGTGCAGCCTCTAAAAATTTATATTGATCAGCAAATTGCCGATTCCCCCCTAACCGAATCCATCATGTCACGTTTTAAATGTCCTTCTTTAATCGTTCAGAATGTAAAAGAGGTATACAGTTCCATAGCCCAGGCTGATGATCCGATACGGAAGGGGAAGGAAATTCTCTTTCTCACAGGAAACAAGGGTGCTTTTGTCAAAAAATGTCCGGGCACCAGTTATTATACCTGCTGCAGCTATAAGATTTTGCATATCGGAACTTTCTGCAGCATGGACTGTTCCTACTGCATTTTGCAATCTTATTTTCACCCACCGGTTCTCCAGTATTTTGTAAACCATGAAGCTCTTCTTCTAGAACTAGACGATCTGTTTGTAGAAAAAAAGATATACAGGATAGGAACCGGAGAGTTTACAGACAGTATGATATGGGAGCCGTGGACAGACCTTTCAAGCTTGCTGGTACCGAAATTTTCGGGCCAGTCTAATACGGTACTGGAGCTGAAAACCAAAACAACGGCTGTTAATAGACTGAAAAAGCTTCAGCACAACCGTAAAACAATAGTTTCCTGGTCCCTTAACACAAATAAGGTGATTCACGATGAAGAACGCAACACAGCATCACTTTCAGCCAGACTTAAAGCTGCTGCTAAATGTGAGTCGTGGGGCTACCCTGTCGCCTTTCATTTTGATCCCATGTTTATTTATGACGGATGTGAAGAAGATTACAGGCAGGTGGTTGAACAGATATTTTCCCATGTTTCTGCAGAAAATATTGTGTGGATAAGCCTTGGTACTTTTCGTTATATGCCGTCTTTAAAAACGATAGTACAGACACGTTTTCCTGATTCTAAGATAATATACGGTGAATTCATCTCCGGAATGGACGGTAAAATGAGGTATTTTAAACCTTTACGAATCGATCTTTACAGTAAAATGTTAAGGTGGATAAGGGAATGTTCCCCGGATGTTACGGTCTATTTTTGTATGGAGGATGATGAAGTATGGAAAAAATCTTTTGGATTTATTCCATCTGATCGAGGTGGTCTACCGAAAATGCTGGATGAAAGTGCGGCTTTTCACTGTGGACTTGATGAAGAATATTTGGATTGATGATCTGCATTTGACAACTTAACAACTCAACTACTTAACACTTAAAAAATTTAAATATCATGAAAAAATATTTCTGCTGTTTTTTATTGATTCACATTTTTCTTTTTTTACCAGCCGCAGAACTGTTTGCTGAAGAATTGGTTAGGGTTAAGCGGGTAAATGACGGAGACACCATTATCCTGAATGACAATCGTTGTATAAGGTATATCGGTATTAATACGCCTGAAATCGACCATGGAGATAAAAAAGCCGAACCTTTTGGATATAAAGCAAAACTATTTAACAAATCTCTTGTATTTAATAAGAAAGTTCGTATTGAATTTGACAAAGAGCGACGCGATCAATATGGGAGATTGCTTGCTTATGTATTCCTGTCGGACGGCAGTCTTATAAATGAAAAAATACTGGAACAGGGATATGGCTTCTTTTTGACTCGAAAGCCAAATAGCAGATATAACTCAGTGCTGCTTAAAGCCCAGCGGAAAGCAATGTCGGAGAAAAAAGAAATCTGGCACAATTGGGAAGAAAAGGTGGAGAATTATATAGGAAATGAAAAATCAAAACGGTTTCATCTTAAAACATGCCGTTTTGGAAAAGGAATAAGAGATAAGATCTATTTTTCAAGCAGGTGGGATGCATTTTGGGAAGGGTACGCACCATGTAAGAAGTGTATGAGTGTGTGGTGGTAGGATAGGAAGAAAGGCGAAAATAATACGTTATTGCTTGTGTCAAAGTGATACTGGATTCTGGTCTCTGGATACTGGATAAAGCAAGGAATACTTTTTTCTATCCAGAATCGAGCAACCAGTATCCAGTATCAAGAAACCATCATTCCTTACTTTTATTAATTTTTTCAATCACCTTCTCTGATATCTGGGCAGGGACTTCGTCATAATGCGAAAATTCCATGGAATACATACCTCTGCCGCCTGTCATGGATCTAAGGTCCGGCGCATATGTTAAAAATTCGGCCAAAGGCACATTTGCATTTATAACCTGATTTTTGCCGGCACTGTCCATACCAAGCACTCTGCCGCGTCTACTGTTCAGATCCCCCATGATATCGCCCATGTATTCATCAGGCGTTGTGATGGTAACCTTCATGATAGGTTCCAGCAAAACCGGTTTGGCAGCTTCAGCAGCTTTTTTAAAAGCAAGGGAACCTGCAATTTTAAACGCCATTTCAGAAGAATCAACAGCATGAAATGAACCGTCATCCAGCGTAACCCTGAAATCGATGCATGGAAATCCTGCAAGAACCCCTTTTGGGGATGATTCAATAATTCCTTTCTCAACAGCCGGTATATAGGTTTTTGGTATTGAACCGCCCACAATGGCATCGACGAATTCAAAACCTTTTCCACGGGGCAGAGGTTCCATTTGAATCCAGCAATCACCAAATTGCCCATGGCCTCCGGACTGTTTTTTATGTTTTCCCTGAACCCTGACTTTCTTTTTAATTGTTTCTTTATAGGGAACTTTTGGGGTCTTAAGGATTGCTTCAATATTAAATTTTCTTTTCAACTTTTCTATAGTTGTCTCAACATGAATCTGTCCTGCTCCGGAAATGAGTATCTCTTTTGTTTCGGAATTACGTTCAAGTGCTAAGGCAGTATCTTCTTCAAGAAGTTTACTCAATGAAATGAATATCTTGTCTTCATCCCCCTTTGCCTTAGATTCAAGGGCAAAAGAAATTAGGTTGGGAAGCGGCTTGGCGCAGTCATATTTTATCTTGTTTGCCTCATCACAGAGTGTATCTCCTGTGGTGGTCTCTTTTAGTTTCGCCACTGCAACAATGGCTCCCGGTACGGCTCCTGACGCAGCTTTTTGTTCCTTGCCGGCAATTGTTAACAACTGGTTGAACCGTTCTTTTTTTTCCTTGTTTACATTATAAAAGTTACCATCAGATCCGAGTTTTCCTGAAACCACTTTGAATATTGAAAGACGACCGGCATATGGGTCGGCCACGGTTTTAAATACAAAAGCTGAAAAGGGCGAGCTCGGGTCAGGGCTACGATCAATTACATTTTCGTTTTCAGGATCAATACCGGCTTTTAAGCCTCTGTCAATAGGGGAGGGCATACAATCGACTATAAAACTCATAAGCAAATCTATGCCTATGTTTTTTGTGGCAGATCCGCAAAGAACCGGAACAAATTCACGAGATATCGTACCTTTTTTTAAAGCAGCCACTAAATCATCATCAGACAGGGTTTCTCCTTCAAGGTACCGTTCAATCAGCTCATCATCCGCTTCTGCAACATTTTCAATAAATGTCTCTCTTTCTGTTGCAACAAGATCCTGCATATCAGAAGGTATGTCGCCTTTTGTAGCCTTACCGTCTGCATCATAAGTATAAGCTTTCATGCTGACAAGATCGACAACACCTTTAAAATCTTCTTCTGTTCCAATGGGAAGTTGTGTAATAATCAATTTTGGTTTGAAACATTCATTTGCATCTTTAAACGTGCGTAAAAAATCTGCTCTTTCCCTGTCGAGTTTATTTATAAAAATAAGACATGGCGTATTAAATTCTTCGGCAAATTCCCACGCCTGCTCGGTTTGAACTTTTACACCATCCACTGCATCAACAACAACAACTGCACCATCGGCAGCCTGCATACATATCCTTGTATCTGTAAAGAAATTTTGATCTCCGGGCGTATCAATAATAGTTACGGTGTGTTTATTCCATTCGTACTGATGAAACGAACTGCTGATACTTGAATTGCGTTTTATTTCTTCAGGCTCAAAATCCATTAATGTGTTGCCATCTTCAACACGTCCTATCCTTTTACTGATTCCTGCTTTAAAAAGCATAATCTCAGCAAGGGAAGTTTTTCCTGCTCCCTGATGAGCAACAAATGCAACATTTCTTATTTCATCAACCATATCAGTCATTTAAGCTCCTCTCATAAATATTTACTATAAGTGGCCTCCAGCTGCTAATTACACAAATTAAAAGTTACTTTATATCTGTAAAAATAAAATAAATCAACAATCAATATTTGACGAATTCGTAAAAAGTGGTTTTATTACTTTTTACGAAACTATCTTTAAATGAATAAAAAATTCCCTGTTTCCTTTAGGGCCAACTATTGGAGACGGAATAACCGATTTGCATAAAAAACCTTTATCAATGAAATAATCAGTGAGCTCAGATATCACTTCATTATGTAAATCAGGATTACGCACCACACCTCCCTTTCCAACTTTTCCCCTGCCAACTTCAAACTGTGGTTTAATTAAGGCAACGATACTTGCAACATTTTTCATAAACTTCATAACGGCAGGTACAACAATTTTAAGAGAAATAAAGGAAACATCTATTGTTATAAGATCAACAGGGCAGGGAAGGGCTTTGAGCGGCATATGGCGGATATTTGTGCGTTCGATAACGAGAACTCGTGAATCCTGCCTTAATTTCCATGCCAGTTGTCCATACCCAACATCAACTGCAAAAACTCCTTCTGCGCCCTGCTGCAGAAGGCAGTCTGTAAATCCGCCGGTAGATGCTCCAACATCCAGGCAGAAAAAACCATCGGCATTGATATCAAAAGCTTTAAGAGCTGCCTCCAGCTTAAGTCCGCCTCTGCTTACATAGAGAATGTCGTTACCTCTAAGGAATAAATGATCACTTTTTGAAACCAGGGTTCCAGGCTTATCAACCAGCTGGTCATTGACCAGGATTTTTCCTTCCATGATCAGGGCTTTCGCCCGATGCCTGCTCTGTGCAAGCCTTGTTTCTACAACAGCCAGGTCGAGTCGTTGTTTATTTACCGGCATAATACTGGTTTCTTGTTTTTGGATACTCGATACTGGTTTCTCGTTTCTGGTTACTGGATACTCGTTTCTCGATACTTGATACTGGTTACTGGATGCTCGTTTCTCGATACTGGATGCTCTGGATACTCCAGGCTTCGCCTTTGGCTACGCCCTGGCGAGCGTTACTTGAAGCCTGGTTGGTCCGCTTTAGGGGTTCGGTGGTTATTAACAACCGTGAACCGTGAACCCATGAACCTTAAACCTGGTTTGCCACAAGTTCTTTTGCTGTATTTACAATAGCCTGTGCGTCAATGCCGTATTTTGCCCTGAGAAGATTCTGTGAACCGTGCTCAACAAAGGTATCTGCAATACCTATACGCTTGAGAGAAAAGGAAGTTATTTTGTTATCATTTAAACATTCGAGGATTGCACTCCCGAAACCTCCCTGGAGAACATTTTCTTCCACGGTAATTATTCTATGAATTTTTCCGGCAAGAGAGCATATTAAATCTGTATCAAGAGGCTTTACAAAACGACAATTTACAATAGTTGCGGATATTCCCAACCTTAACAATTCTGAATGTGCAGATATTGCTTCACAAACAGACCGGCCTATACAAAAAATAAGGATGTCATCTCCTTTATTTAAGATTTCCCCTTTCCCGATAGAAATCAGAGCATTTTTATCTTTTTTCTTTGAAACCGTTACTTTCCCCCTGGGATATCGAATTGCAATGGGACCTGTATGAGAAAGAGCGGTTATAAGCATCCTCCGCAGCTCATTTCCATCCTTTGGAGCCATGATAGTCATATTGGGAAGACTTCTAAGATATGAGAGGTCATAAAGCCCGTGATGGGTTGCACCATCCTCACCCACTATACCGCCCCTGTCAATGGCAAAAACAACTGGAATGGCTTCTATGCAGACATCGTGCAGTATCTGGTCATATGCACGCTGCAAAAAGGTGGAGTAGATTGCCACAACAGGTTTAAAACCTTCTGTTGCCAATCCTGCTGCAAAGGTGACTCCATGTTGCTCGGCAATACCGACATCAAAAAAGCGATCAGGATAAGCTTTGGCAAATTTAACAAGTCCCGTACCTTCAGGCATGGCCGCAGTGACTGCTACAATTTTTTTATCTTTTTCGGCAAGTTCAACCATGGCATCGCCGAAAACTTCGGTATAGGTGGGAGTTAAATCAGATTTCAGTATGCAGTCACCGGTTTTAACATCAAAGCTGCCGCAACCATGAAAATATACAGGATTTTTTTCTGCAGGAGTATATCCTTTTCCTTTTATCGTTGTAACGTGAAGAAGAACAGGTTCTTTTAAGTATTTGATATTAATTAATATATTGATAAGATGATCGAGATTATGCCCGTTTATCGGTCCAAAATATTCAAAGTTGTACGCTTCAAACAGCATGCCGGGAGTGACAAATGCTTTAAAAGAGTCTTCAGTTCGTTTTGCAATTTGATAAATATCATCTCCCACCTTTGGCAGTGATCTTAAAAAAGCTCCAAAATCCTTTCTTAATTCCTGCATTTTTTTTGCTGATAATTTTCTGCTTAAAAAAGAGGAGAGGGCGCCTACATTACGCGAAATGGACATGTCATTATCATTTAAAATTACAATAATATCTTTGTCCTTGTGTGTGTCTCCTGCCTGATTAAGACCCTCGAAGGCTAAACCGGAAGTCATGGAACCATCTCCGATAATTGCAATTACCTTGGAAGTTTCATTTTTAAGATGTTTGGCGCATGCAATGCCCAGTCCTGCTGAAATCGAGGTTCCGCTGTGACCTGTTGAAAATGCATCAAAATCGCTTTCACTTTTGCGTGTAAAACCGGAAATACCACCAAGCTTTCTTAATGTATCAAAACGGCTCCTTCGTCCGGTAAGTATTTTATGTGCATATGTCTGGTGACCAACATCCCAGATTACTTTATCAACAGGTGTATTAAAGACGTAATGAACAGCAATAGCCAGTTCAACAGCTCCGAGACTTGAAGCAAGATGACCGCCGTTTTTAGATACAACATCCACGATTATTTTACGTATCTCTTTTGCCAAAAGAGGAAGATCTGATCGCGGGAGTTTCCTTAAATCATCAGGGGAATCTATTTTATCAAGAATGCTTTTTATCATTTGGTATTTTGCCTCTGTGCTTTGTGCTTTTTATTGCTCATTTAGAGGCCAGCAACGAGCAACCAGCAACGAGTAACCAGTCACTTTTTTCTTTTTATTATATACCTTGCAACAGCCCTGAGGGGATCAGCTTTGTTATCAAAAATTTCAATCGCTTTCAAGGCATTATTGACAATGTTTGCTGTAAGTTGCTTAGATTCTTTTAATCCCAGAATAAGAGGGTAGGTGCTTTTCTTGCGATTTTTATCCGTACCAATCGCTTTTCCCATAACCGCAGGATTTCCTTCAACATTTAGAATATCGTCGGTTATCTGAAATGCAAGTCCAATGTTTTTTGCATAGATTCTAAGCTGTTTAATGTGCTTTCGAGTTCCATTTCCTAAAATAGCGCCGCAAAAAATTGACGCTTCAATAAGGGCACCTGTTTTTAAAGCATGCATATTTTCAAGATCTTCTAAAGAAAGCAATGTCCCTTCAGAAATGATATCTTGCATCTGTCCATCGATCATACCTTTGTGTCCGGCAGCATTGGCAATGACATGTATGACATTAAGCCATACCAAAGCCTGACTTTCTTTTATATTTAAAGGTGATGAAAGCTTCTGGAAGGCCAGAGTAAGGAGAGCATCACCGGCAAGAATTGCGGTAGCTTCATCAAACGCAACGTGACAGGTCGGTTTTCCCCTTCGCAGTTCATCATCATCCATTGCCGGCAGATCGTCATGTATTAATGAATAGGTGTGAATCATCTCAAGTGCGCATGCTGCAGGCAGGGCTGATTCTAATTTTCCACCCACAGCTTCAGTTGCTGCCAGGCACAAAACAGGCCTTATACGTTTTCCGCCTGCCATCAGAGAATGTCGCATAGCATTTAAAAGAACGCTGGAACTTGCAAAATTCTTGAAGATTTTATCAAGTTCGCTGTTAATCAGCTCCTTCTTATCATTAAGATAAGTTGTTAAATCAAAATCAGATTCTTGAAAATTCATATCTATTTAAATTAATCTTCAGAAATAAAAGGTTTTTCTGATACATTTCCTTTTTGATCCTGCAATAAGAGGGTTATCTTTTTTTCTGTTTCATCAAGTTTTTCCGAACATAACCTGGAAAGTTTTATCCCTTCTTCAAATTTTTGCACTGCCTCCTCAAGTGGAAGGTCTCCGGATTCAAGTTCCTGAACAATTTGTTCAAGCTTTTTCATCGATTGTTCAAAGGTTGTTTTCGGCATTGCCTTTTTCCTTGTAAATGACTGTAAATATATGTTTTATCAGTTATTTCTTTTGATAGACATTAACGACCAATGATCCCTTTGCAAGCATTACTTCAAGATTTTGGCCAATGGAGACTGAATGTGCGGTTTTGACAACATCGGCTTGTGGAATGGTTCTTGTGATGCTGTACCCGCGTTTTAATATTGCAGTGGGGTTCAAAGCATAAAGCCTGCCTGTATTTTCTCGCAGCAAAGATCTTTTGTTATTTAGATATATGTTATTTAATGTTGAAAGTTTATCTGATATGTTTGTAAGTTTTTCATTAAGATTAGCAATATAACCCAAAGGATTATTAATATAAAGTAAGTCTTTCCACAATTTGAATTGATAACGTTTTTGATTAATGCGATTTAAAAACATTTTAGTCAAGCGGGTTGTAAAGTCGTCTGTTTTTAGTATTAAATCTTGCACTTTTCTCTTTGGATCAACAAGGCTCCTTGAAACCTGTGCCAAAATATAGAGATGTTTTTCAATATATTGCCAAATATTTGATTTGAGCCTTGAAAAAATATCTTCATGCCTTTGTTTTAGTTCATCTTTATTCGGTACAACCAGCTCGGCCGCAGCGGATGGTGTGGGAGCACGAAGATCCGCAACAAAATCAGAAATTGTAAAATCGGTTTCATGACCAATAGCTGAAACCACAGGAATTTTTGCTGAAAAAACAGCTCTTGCAACACTTTCCGAATTAAATGCATTCAGGTCTTCTAATGAACCACCGCCTCTTGCCAGAACAATAACATCAGTATCATTTCTGGTGTTTAGCAACTTGAATGCCTGAACAATTTCTTTTTCCGCATTTTCCCCCTGAACTTTAACCGGAACTATTTCAATTAAAAGATTCGGAAAGCGTCTGCTGATTATTTTTAAAATATCGTGCACAACTGCTCCGGTTGGAGAAGTGATCAGGCTTATTTTTTTGGGCAGGAAGGGGAGGGGTTTTTTATATTTATCGTCAAAAAGACCTTCGGACGCAAGACGATCTTTAAGCTGCTCAAAGGCTATTTGTAATGCGCCTATACCTTTTGGCTCAAGATATTCAAATATTATCTGATAGGTACCCCTGGGTTCATATAAACTTATCCTTCCTAAACCGGTAATGTTCAGACCATCCTCAAGGTCAAATTTTAAGTTTTGATTCTGCCCTCTAAATATAACGCAGCTTATCTGCGAATTTTCATCTTTTAATGTAAAATATAGATGACCTGATCCAGGCATTTTACAATTTGATATTTCTCCTGAAATCCAGACAAATGGAAACTTTTCTTCAAGTAATAATTTTATATTTGAATTGAGTTGGGAAACTGTATAAATATGCTGCTTGTCTATCGTCATTTATCTCAATCCATAAAACTTTATATTTTCACATAACGTCCGATAAGATATATTATGTAAACTTATTGAATTAATGATCAGAAATATCAACTTTTTCACTTTCTGCCTCTTTACTTTATTCCTTTCCCTTCCTTATTTAGAAATTAACTCCCTTACCGCTGGTACAACATATATATCTTCATGTTGCATTTCTTTTAAAAAAGATGTGAGTATCACATTCTTTTTATGAATTGATTTATGTTTATCTATTATAAATATCTGTTTTCCTTTTACCTTGCATATACCACTTTTTACGCTTATACCTGTTTTCCTGAGGTTTTGTTCGGATACGGTAATACCGAGTTTTTCTGCGAGATCTTTAAGGTCCTGGTATATTTGTTCCGGTTTCATTGCCTGCCATCCTTATCGTTTACTAGCTTTTTACTTGAAAACACACCATTCGGTGTTATATTAATGGCTATTTGCTTTTCTATAAAATAAAAATAATTTAACATAGGAGGTTAATAATGCAACCAGTACCCATTACTCAGACACAAGCTCAGGTACAAGTCAATTCTTTTATTAAAAGTGTTTATAACTGGATGGCAATAGGACTTGGTTTAACCGGATTTGTAGCATTTTATGTTGCAAACAGTCCGTCCCTTGCAAATCTTATTTTTGGTAATAAGCTGATATTTTTTGGGCTTATCATTGGTGAACTTGCTCTTGTGTTTTATCTCAGCGCCAGAGTTCACAAAATGAGTGCTTCAAAAGCAACAAGCCTTTTTGTATT
>Ga0114919_10003390_pt1 | contig 12886 bp, 10 predicted proteins | sample BlataG_FD_88682 | JGI IMG/M metagenome (GOLD analysis project Ga0114919, IMG submission 88682) | Deep subsurface microbial communities from Black Sea to uncover new lineages of life (NeLLi) - Black_00105 metaG | ecosystem: Environmental > Aquatic > Marine > Oceanic > Sediment | place: Atlantic... | reverse complement strand
TGTGAAATAAAGTCTAAGACTTTACTGCATGGCAGCCCTGTGGTATGTTCTTTCAGAATTCCACTGGGCAAGTATTTCACAGGGCAAGTTCATGAGATCGTCACGCTTGCAGCGTGACTAAGTTTAATGTTTATGGCTTGATAATGGCTAATTTCATTATACTTTGCATTGCTGACTGTAGACTGCCCGCCCGAACGTACCGTTCGGTACGGGCGGGCCGTGGACTGATTATTTATGAAACCTGAAAATTAAGGTTTTTTTTATTCACCCTGTTAAATTATATCCTAATAAATTAATTCTTCAGTGGATATTGCAAACCCTTCACATTTGTACGAATCTTATAAATCTTATCATAGCATGTTGCATAGATGGTCTTCATATCTTCATTGCCAAAACAGCAACTAACCGGAAAAACAGGGAGGTTGATAATACCGATGAATTCGCCCTTTTTATTAAAAATCTGGAGTCCCATATAGGTGGCAACGTAAATATTACCAAGCTCGTCGATAGTCATACCGTCAGCTCCTGAAGTTTTGCCCTTTCGGTTAAGTACTTCCGGGGTCATGTAAAGTTCGGCAAATTTACGGCCGTTAGACACGGTACCATTTTCGTTGACATCATATGCCCATACAAAGTTATCCTTATCACTATCAACATTCCACCATTCTTCGTCATCATATGTATTATTGACATAAAGGGTTTTTCCATCCGGGCTCAGAAGGATACCGTTTGGCATTGCAAAATCATTTGGTTCTATAATCCTGGTAACTTCACCTTCCGGGGTCAGATAATAAACACTCCTGCCAGGTTGATTTTTTTCCGCATCGGGTGTAAACTGAGGATCAGTGAAATAAATACCACCTTTGGCATTGATGACAAGATCATTGGGACCATCGACAAGTTTACCGTTATACATACTTGCCAGTGTTCTTACAACTTTCCCTTTTGTAGTCATTTCGATCACACGGTGACCAAACATGTCGCAAACTGCAAGATTTCCGTTACCCAAATGCATGGTACCATTTGTGTGCATCTTGCCGTGGGATATATACCGGTAGGTTCCGTCAGGGTCCATCTCAACCAGGGAACTCCTTCCGGGATCACCATTCCATCCTTGATCGAAATACATGCTTGAGAAATAGAGTTTACCGTTCATCCATGTCGGCCCTTCAGTAAAATTAAGTCCCGGGCCATCTTTAGCGCCGTCGACAATAAGTTCAACCCTGGCATCTTCAGGGAAAATGGCATGATATGCAGCAAGCCTCTTCGCCATTTTTTCTGTGTAGTCCGGACGGGGCGGCCAGAAAACATCGAGCACATCGCAGCCAAAAGGTCCGTTTGTGCCACCGTGGACTAAGTTTGCCGGCAGAAAAAGAATATCTCCTTTTTCCATACGATTCACATCGTCAAGAATAATCTCATCGATCCAGCCACGTTGTACAATCATAAGCTGCTCTTCGGGATGGATATGATGTCCGAATGTTGAACCGGGGTCCATCCTGATGAAACTCAGTTGAGTACCTATGCCCGAAACAAGCCGGGAATTGGCTCCCGGAACAAGCTCTGTAAATTGAACATCATATAAATCATACACCTTGTTCGGATCAACTGAGGGTTCAAGAGGATAATTCCCCACAGGAACATTTGATGGTAAATTGGAAGCGCCTGTTTTTTCCAAATAATCGAGACGTACCGGCCAATAAACCTCGAGGATTTCCGCTCCTTTCTCTCCTGCTTTCACTGCATTTTCAGATCCATTTTCAAGGAAAACAAACTCAATTTTCGGGGTGCCGCCATTTATACCATCCGGTTCCTCACGTTCAAGAGCGCTCATCGTAACAAAGCTTCCGTTAATAAGCTGATCAACCGAACCTTTCATGACAAACATGAGACGTTCGCCCGGAAGAGTCTCTACAGGTATCTCAGCATGAGGTTCAAGAGTCATCCAATTGATGAGATTGCCTTTGCCACAATATATTTGAGCCTTTGCACCGGGAGCAATTTCAGTAATTGGGAGCCTATTAATATTGCTTACAACACCGGGCTTAAGATTCGAAACAACATTGGTTTCAGGAATATCCTCTCGGACTCTCCTCTCGAGGCTGCGTTCTTTGATTATCTTATCGCTTCTAACTTTCCACCCGGGTTTTTTAGTACAACCAGAGAAGGACAAGAAAAGAATAAAAACAGCTAAAGTCAGAACTGTTAGCTGATGACTGTTTTTTCGTTTTGTGTTTAACATAATCTCCTCCAATTTAATTTAATTATAAATATTTTGTTTTTAATCGACTGTATCTTAGAGAGTTCCCTGTTTAATTATTTTCCTTTTCTTCCAATTCATTTGGCGGGAGAATGCCTACTGCCTACATTTCCTGACGCTGCTCCCTGGATTTACTGTTGGCTATTTTCGCCGGATGAAACGTCTGAGACACTAATCAAAACCGGCAGTTCCGGCACTTTTGCTGATAGATTGCATATTCTACAATAATCGAACCTCTCCGAGGTTCTTTCTATCTTTCTCCCCGCGCTCAGCGCCCTGCTCTTTCTACCTACTTTCCCTGTTTCCTGCTAATCCAAAATCCGCAATTCACAATTTTCAACATCTCCCCCTCTCCTTCACAGACTCTGCCAGGTCCTTCGGACTCTGGCAGGTCTCTCCAAGTCTCTCAGCTTGCCCTGTGAAATTTGAGGTACGAAAACATTTCATCAGGGAAGGAGCATATTTCACTGGGGTACTGGGTGCTGGGCCCAGCCGAATACAATTCGGCTCTACACTCTTTGCCTTCAGCACTGTTTTCAACAATTTAGCAATTTAACAATTTAACAATTTAACAATTTAACAATTCATTTCTTCGCCCTGTCGTGACGATTACCAAGGTAGAGCCATAACATATGCTCTTCGGTATGATTTATGGAGCAGTGGGGCACCTTATTATTTGGCGGGATGAGAAATGCTTCACCAGGCTCCTGCCATAAAAGCCGGTTGCCAAAATATAAAAGACTCTTTCCCTTCAACTGACACCAAATCTCCTCACATCCCGGACCATGAACATGCGGCTGTGCGATGTCGAATTTGTCGATGGATACTATGGCTAAACCCATAGGATTTGCAAATTCAGGTCTCACGTCATACATGAATCCCCGTCCTATATGCGCCCAATGATAGCCCACACCGGGCTTTGAATCATGATAACTCCCCACAGACATTTCCTTGTTTGGTTCGAACCCGTTGGTTATTTCCTCTACAACTATAATCATTTCAAGGGGCTGTTCTGTTGGATTGAAAAAACGGTATTCGAGTCCGGCAGGAATAACTACAGCCGTTCCCTCTTCAATTTTAGATTTCTTATCACCGGCTTCCACATATCCGGTTCCATCCATCACATAGAAAAAAACCTGTTCTTTATCATGTTTAGTGGACTGCGTGTTGCAGCGGGGCTGGAGAACTCCTCTTTTGTAAGCTTTCAGGTACTTCAAAACCGCACCCTTTTTGGGAGGATTAAGGGGATCACCAGGGGTGAGAATATTACGTTCGATGAGCCCGCCATGTACTTCATGCGGGAGAGAGTTTCTCCAATGGTTGATGTAAAGATACACATCTGTGTCAACCTCCGGATGACGGTGGTTTGACTTGGCATGCTCGAAAAATGATGGTTCCGGCTCCTCTGTGAGCTTTTCCTGTGCCATAATGGTTGAAAGACTACTTAATCCAATAACAATAATAAATACTGTTGTAAAAAATAAATACTTTTTCATGTTTTACCTCCTGTGTTTTAAAATAATAAAATCCCTCATTTTTATCTTAGAATTATATGAAAGTTGAACGGTTTTCTATATCGCAAGTTTTCTTAACGTTCGATAAAGATATAAAACATAATGTAGCTAAAGCTAAAAACAAATTCAAAAATGAAAATGGATTAAAGCTTTTATTTTTCATTCTCATCATCTTTTTCAGGAGGCTCATCAAATTTAAATTCTCTATCCATAATGAATTTTTCAAGCCATTGAAACTCCTTATTCATTTTATAGAGTTTGTGACGGAGTTCTATTGGACTATGACCAGCACGGGGAAAAATCACAAGCTCGGTAGGAACATTATTAGCTTTAAGACCACGATACATTTCAACTCCCTGGGGTAGCGGAACTCTATTATCATTTCTGCCAAACATAATAAGGGTGGGGGTTTTTGCTTTATGTACATAGAAGATAGGAGAATGGTTTCTGAAAGTCTTTAATGGAGATTTTTCATGCCATGGATCACCAAGAAACCAAGGTGTTCTATAAATACGTACATCACTTTGGGCATACATTGATATCCAGTTAGAAGAACCAGCACCAGAAGAAGCAGCTTTAAAACGGTCAGTATAAGTTACTAACCAATTAGTCATATGACCGCCAGCGCTCCAACCCATAGCTCCCAATTTATCTGCATCAGCTATGCCTTTATCAATGAGGTAATCGACTCCCGTTAGGACGTCTTCATGTGCATGAAGAAAATAATGTCCAACCATATCCCGAAGTACCTCATTACCATAACCAGTACTTCCTCTATAATTAGGTTTAAATATAGCATAACCTCTTCCAGCTCGAGCGTGAGCATATCCATCAAAGGTAAATTTATCAGAACCCATTGGTCCGCCGTGAGTATGTGCCAGTAAAGGATAACGCTTACCCTTTTCATAGTCGACTGGATATATTAGAATTCCTTCCACCATTTTTCCATCAATGCTTTTCCATTGTATTGCCTCATAATTCGCTAATTTATATCCTTTTAGTTCAGGATATGGATTATATAAGAGTCGTGGAGAAAAATTCTTCATATCTGCAATCCAGAATATCCCCGGATTATGGGGTGTATTTACTTGATAAGCTATGGTATTGATTTTTGGTACATGATCGAATCCATATATTGCCTGTTCTCCATCAGTAAGTTGCTTTAATTTCATATTCTTAATAGTCAGCGAGAATATTTCGCTGTGTACTCCCATATTTGCTGTAAAATAGATGCTTTTTCCATCGGCAGACCAGGTGGTGCTATAAATTTCGTATTTAGACTCAGGAAGAATAAGTTTCGGTGTACCACCACTTGCAGGAACAATAAAAATAGTTGACTGATGATAATTCTCAAATTTTTCATTAGCATCGGATGTAAATAATATTTTACTATTATCAGGTGAAAGCGCAATACTGCCTTCTGCAATCATATTATCCGTAATGCGGTGTTTGGAACTATCTGCTAAATCCATAAGCCATATTTCAGACTTTAGGATATCATCATAAAGGGGTGTAGGAGCTGCAAGATAAACTATCTTTGATCCATCGCGGGATAAATCAAATGATCTAACCGTAAAATCTCCTTTTGTGAAACGCACCTCCTCTTTGGAAGTTATATCAACAACCCACAGATGTTTATGCTGATAATTATTTTCAAAAATATAGGCATCATCCTTTTCCTCCTTCTTTTTTTCCTCTTCTTTTGTTAACGGTTCTGTTGCAATAAAGTAGATCTTTTTACTGTCCGGCGACCACTGATAACTATTAATATCACCTTGATGTTTTGAAAATTCTATAGCTTCGCCTCCACTGGTATTTAGAAGATATATCTGAGATTCCTTATTGCGTTTTGCAATAAATGATATATACCGACCATCTGGAGACCATGAACCACCTTTTTCGCCATCTTTGCCATTGGTCATTTGAATCAAATTTGCACCATCATTATTAATTCGCCAGATATGAGAAATTGATTTATTTTCTTTCCAGCACGCTGAAGAGATAGTGAAGAGAAGTTGTTTGCCATCGGGTGAAAGTCTGGGGCTTGATACTCTTTTAAGATTGATGACATCTACAAAAGTCATCGTCCTCTTCTCTTGTGATAAAAGGATAACATTTAGTGTAAAAATAAAACCTACTGTTAGAATTACTTGTTTTTTCAATTCTTCCTCCTTAGATTTTTATGGGAAATTGGGTTAGAAAATTCATCATGGTATGAGTCATGTTTTTCAATCAAGTTGTATAAGATCTAACGACCATGCTCTCTGGCGAGCCTGGGAGTATGTTGGAGCGCGGGGTTAGATTGTAATTAGTCCGATATTGCTTTCTCTACTGCTTTTTTTGCATGAATTTTTGTCGTATCAAAGAGATGTACAGTTGTATGCTGTTGCTGAACAAGAAGAGCAATTTCTGTGCAACCGAGTATAACACCTTCTGCTCCTTGCTCAGCCAGTGACTCAATGATGCGTACATATTCCTTTCTGGATTCTTCGTAGCTTTTTCCTAAACAGAGCTCATTGTAAATGACATTGTGCACGATCTCCCGGTCGGCTGCCGCCGGAACTATCACTTCAATGCCATGATACCCGTTAAGCCTGCCTTTATAAAAATTTTGTTCCATCGTGAATCTGGTTCCGAGCAGGCCAACCCTGGACATGCCTTTAGCTTTTATTTCGTCCGCAGTTGCATCGGCAATATGCAGTATGGGGATGTTAATATTTGCCTCGATTTCTGGTGCCACTTTGTGCATTGTATTCGTACAAATAACCAGAAAGTCTGCCCCTCCAGCTTCTATCCGCTTTGCAGCATCACTGAGGATTACAGCTGTTTCAGCCCAATTTCCTGAGTTTTGTAACTTTTCAATTTCATCAAAGTCCACACTATACAGACATATTTTTGCCGAATGTAACCCACCCAGTCTTGCCCTTATTCCTTCATTTATTTCGCGGTAATAAGTTTCCGTTGACTCCCAACTCATACCGCCCAACAATCCGATTGTTTGCATGTTACTACCTGGTCTTATTAAACAATCTAACCCTGGTTTATCTGTACAAAAAAAATTTGATTACAGCTGATAAAACCAGATTAATCCATTAATTATTCTATTATCAAATTTAGCAAAATTATTGATTTATAAATTATCCCCTTATTTGGCGCATCATCCGGGGGAGGTTTACATTTTGAATTGTTTGGGGGAGGATTATTTGATGATATAATAATTAAAATAAATTATCCAACGGGCTTCTCACATTGCATCTGTTCCGGTTCATAATATGAGTGTAAACCATTGTAGTTTGGATATTTTTATGACCCAGGAGTTCCCGGACAATCCGAATGTTATAACCGTCTTCCGGTAAATGTGTGGCAAAAGAGTGACTAAAGGTATGACAACCGGTGTTTTTACTAATTCCTGCTTTTTCCTTTAGAATCCGTTTTTACTTGGATATATTAGTATTATATGATAATTTGCGGTAGAATATAATGTTATAAAAAAATTGTATTAAAATAGCATAATTAATAGGTGCTCTTTTTATTCCTCCTCACCATAAAACCACCATACACAAAACCATTAACTTGAAAAACAAAACTATTTGAAGTTTATATTTATGTATAATTTGTTAAATCTACTTCATAAATTTTACTTAATTTATGAAGTTTGGTTCAGATATTTATTATATTTGTATAAAAAATAAATCCTAAAATGGGAATTGTTCGTACTATTCAACAAAGAATTGAGGAAAATTTATTTAAAGGCAAAGTCATTATTATCTATGGCGCTCGCCGTGTAGGAAAAACCACACTATCAAAACAGATTATCAATAATTATCCCAAATCCAAATATATTAATTGCGAATTATTACAAAATAAAATTGCCCTGGAAACCACTAATAGCGAATTGTTGCTGAATTTTATCGGTGACTATCGTTTGGTAATACTTGATGAAGCACAGTATATTAATAACATAGGGTTAATATTAAAAGTAATTATTGATACTTTTCCTGATATTCAAGTTATTGCCACGGGTTCCTCAAGTTTTGATCTGAGTAATTTCATTTCAGAACCATTAACCGGAAGATCAAGAAAATACATACTATTCCCGTTTTCGATGGAAGAAATCAAGCATAAAAATGATTTACTTACAGCACATGCTAAATTGAACAATATTCTTCGTTTTGGTTTATATCCCGAAGTTTTCGACAAAAATGAATCTGATGCAATTGAAGAACTGAATAATATAGCAAGCACTTACTTATATAAAGATATTTTACAATTTGAAAAGATAAAACGTTCAACTCTGTTAATGAATTTACTGAGAGCTTTAGCTTTACAATTAGGAAATGAAATGTCATATAATGAACTGGCAAATATGCTGGGAGAAAATGTTCATACAATAAAACGGTATCTTGAGTTACTGGAAAAATCATTTGTAATATTCAGGCTTTCCTCTTTCAGCCGTAATCTTAGAAAAGAAATAGGAAAAGGACAAAAGATATATTTTTACGATTTAGGAATAAGAAACGCATTAATTCAAAATTTTAATCCTATGGTATTGCGAAATGATATTGGCGGACTATGGGAAAATTTTTGCATTCTCGAACGAAAAAAAACCAATCATAACAAACGAAGGTTTGTAAATACTTATTTCTGGCGAACTTATGACCAGAAAGAAATTGATTATATTGAAGAAGAAGGTGGAAAACTAAAAGCTTTTGAATTTAAGTTCAATCCAAAAGCTAAAATAAAAGTACCAAAAGAATTTTTAGAAACATATCCCGAAAGTGAATTTAGAACAATACATAATAACAATTATTGGGATTTTATATTGTAAAAAATTGATATTAATCTTTATAGATTGGCAAGCCTATTAATTATAAAATAGAACATTAATTTGATTTTGTTTTTACTTGGATATATGAGTATTATATGATAATTTGCGGTAGAATATAATGTTCGACAACAAGATTATGAATATATCTCACTTCGACCAACGCTGTATGTGATTGATTATTGCAGAAAATTCCTTTGAAACGAATCCAAATTATAATAATTTACCGCCTCAGCAGTAATATATGGTTCTTTTGTCTTGTTTTGGATGCTTTTGGCGAATATGTACTGCTCTGGAAGTAAAAAAACGCATAAAGGTTGGCTGATATCATATATTTTCGTATATTTACCGCTATAACAGTAAAACATGTTAGAACCTAAAATATTAGCGAATGTAATCAGGATGCATCGAAAAGCAGCCAAACTAAGTCAACTTCAATTAGCAGAAATGGCAGGAGTTGGCAAAACCGTGATTTTCAACATTGAAAAAGGTAAAGAGACTGTACAACTCGATACGTTAAGAAAAATCCTCAAGGTGTTGAACATAAAAATTCAATTAATAAGCCCATTAATGAATAACCTACAAATCATTGAAAATGAGAAAAGCTAAGGTATTTGTTAATGGAACTGAGGCAGGAATTCTAAGTGAAATTAAACAAGGTACTGAGTATGTCTTTGAATATCTTGATGGATATAATGGACTTGAAGTTTCAAGGACAATGCTATTGAATCAGAAAAAATATAGTTTCGATAAATTTCCTCCGTTCTTTGAGGGATTGTTACCAGAAGGTATTCAGCTGGATGGCTTATTGAAAATTAAGAAAATTGATAAAAACGATTTCTTTTCACAGTTAATAGCTGTTGGAGAAGATTTAATTGGAGTAGTCACAGTAAAAGAAATTTTAGAATGAATCGTTGTCCAATTACTTATTCTCTTTGTGGAGAGAACCGTTACAGTGAAAAAGGGCTTAAACTTTTAGCTTATGGATTATCAAACTTGAGTCCATTTGAATATACTGCAGAGGAACAACGCACTGAGGCATATAATCGGGCTTCGAAAATGTCTATTCAAGGAGTGCAACCTAAACTTAGTACAATTATAAATATTAAGGACGAGCGTTTTGAAATTGTAGATAGAGGGGGGAAATATATTCTTAAACCCCAACATCAAATATTTTTTCAGATGCCAGAGAATGAGGATTTAACAATGCGATTAGCAGGATTAATAGATTTAGAAGTCCCAATCCATGGCATGATTTGGTCTAAGGACAATTCTCTTACATATTTTATTAAACGATTTGACAGGAAAGGTCAGAATGATAAAATTCCAGTTGAAGATTTTGCCCAACTTGCGGGCTTGAGTAGAGATACAAAATATAATTATAGTATGGAAAAAGTGGTTGAGCTAGTTAATAAATATTGCACGTTCCCTGCTATTGAAATAGTAAAGTTATTTAAACTGGTTGTATTCTGTTTTCTTATTGGAAATGAAGATATGCATCTGAAAAATTTTTCCATTATCAATAAAGATGGTAAAATAGAATTATCTCCATGCTATGACTTGGTTAATTCAACCATTGAATATAAAAAGCAGGATGAAGAAATTGCATTGCCATTAAGGGGGAAAAAGAAAAAACTGACTCAAAATATTTTAATTAACTACTTTGGAAAAGAAAGATGTGAATTAACTGATAAAGTTATTTATAAAGTTTTGGAAAAAATAACTTCAGCTGTTCCACAATGGAGAGAATTAATAAATATTAGTTTTCTGTCTCCCGATATGATAAAAAAATACAATGATTTATTAAACTCCCGATTAAGCATATTGAATCTGGAATGATTTAATTTACTGGCAGATTTTATTAGCATATAAATATATCACCAGTGAATAGAATCTTCTAATCCATATCCCATTAGTAATTAAACAATTAAACACAATTTATCTCCAGGCATCATTTTTCAACTCGGTTATTCTGAAAAATCAAGTCACTTTTGTAAGCTTCTTTAATTAGCTACGCTTGTTTGAGGAATTTACTATTAATTGGACTCCCCCCACCAGTTTCAGAATGTGGAATGTCATCGAAAACAACATCTAATAAGATGTTATTTGATGCTTGGTTAAAAACTGATTCAAACTCACAGATATAATGCTCTTTCGGGATCGTGATCTCGGTTTGGGAGGAAACTCAATCAAAAAAGGTTACCTTTTAACTACAATTTTTATCTTATACCATTGTTGTTAAGGAAGCAATCATGGCCGAGATTACGCCTCTCTTCGGTCGGCGTGATCTCGGTTTGGGGAGATTCAAAACATGAAAAAGACCGCCCTCAGGTTCCTGAGAGCAAGGTTTTTTTTGTTTCTCGTCACTTTTGAAAACAAGTTTTCAACGTTCCTCAAACAAAAAAGACCTTGCCAGCAAAGCTGGCTGGTCTTTTTCATGTTTTGTCGGGATGGCGAGATTCGAACTCGCGACCCCACGCCCCCCAGACGTGTACTCTAAACCTGGCTGAGCTACATCCCGAAAACGACATACAAAATTAAAGAACCCATGGGAATCTGCAAAATTTTCAGGAATATAAAATTGGTACGGATATTGTCTGAAGAAAGCCATTAACTCTTAATTTGACGTATCGGAATTTCAAAGTTATTCATTGATATATACCGAGTTATAGCATTTTAATAATCATTTTCGTATTAAAGGCTAAGGCTGAGGCTAAGGAATTTGACTGCACATCATAGCCTTATGCTTAAGCCAAGGCTTCAGCATAGGAGCTATTGAATTCAATTTGTCTTGTTTTTTATTTTTCATGCATACTTTTCCTGTTTTTTTGTTTAGTTATTTAAAATTCTTCAATATTTTCTTTCATCATCTAATTATATTAGCTTGTATCCATTTTCTTAGTGTCGTTTCAATGCTTTTTATCATTGGGTCTAAATTAGCTATTATATCACGGTAGCCATTAGTAAGTTCATCTTTGTGCTTATCTGTAATAAAGCCTATAACCTGCAATGCCAGGCTCTAATTTATAAGTTCATAACAACTTCCTCTTGATATTTTGTAAAATCGTGTTTTATCCAATTTTTCATACCTGCCAAACCCCTCAGCTATGTTGTTTGTAACTGAGTTAGCCGCCCTGCGCATATCTGAAACTAAGCCATATTTTTCTTCTTTGGGATAAGCCTTAGTTACTTCATATACCTTGAGCAATAACTTAAAAGCTTTCTGCCATACAGGCATCTCTGTAAAATCCTTGTATGCCATCTTTTATTATTTATGCCCTAAACTTCTAAAACCTCTTACCTCCCTTAGCCTCAGCCTTAGCCTTAGCCTTTGAAGCATTGAATTTACTCACTTCGTTCATGAGATCGCCCCGATAGCCATCGGGGCTAAGTTCAAAATTAGAAGATTATTTATATTTGTTGAATTTTTAATTAATTTGCGTAGCTATGTTCGTGAGTTCTACTTACAATTAGCAAATTGTCTCTAAATAGGAGAACGATAGGGATGTTTTAGAGGCAACCAATATGCTATAGTAATTATTAAAATTGAAAAATCATGGAGCTTTTTAAACCAATGGATAATCTTGAGGGAAACAAGGATACTCAAAAAATATCTAAAGAAGTTGAAAAAGTAAAATGCCTGATCCTCGGTTCAGGTCCTGCCGGGTATACGGCTGCCATTTATGCAGCCAGGGCAAATTTAAACCCTGTAATGTATGAAGGTCTGCAACCCGGAGGACAGCTTACCACTACCACCGGGGTGGAAAATTTTCCGGGCTATCCGTCAGGGATTACCGGACCTGAAATGATGCAGGACCTGAAAAAACAAGCTGAACGGTTTGGTACGGATGTTCGATTCGGTTTGGCAACCGCTGCCGATTTTTCAAAATCACCACACAGGATCACCATCGATAACAAAACCGTAATCGAAGCAGATACCGTTATCATTGCAACCGGGGCAACAGCAAGGTACCTGGGACTTGATGCTGAACAAAAATACGCCGGGTCGGGAGTTTCAGCCTGTGCTACATGTGATGGTTTCTTTTATAAAGGAAAAGATGTTGCAGTGGCAGGCGGAGGTGACTCCGCATGCGAAGAGGCATTGTACCTTTCCAATCTATGTAATAAAGTATACATTATCATCCGTAAACCCTTTATGAGGGCTTCAAAGATCATGCTGGAAAGGGTAACCAACAAGGAAAATATTGAAATTTTATATGAACATAACACCAAAGACCTGTTTGGAGACGGGGTTGTTGAAGGGGCTGTATTGATTAAGAAAAAAGG
>Ga0114919_10003385_pt1 | contig 12890 bp, 13 predicted proteins | sample BlataG_FD_88682 | JGI IMG/M metagenome (GOLD analysis project Ga0114919, IMG submission 88682) | Deep subsurface microbial communities from Black Sea to uncover new lineages of life (NeLLi) - Black_00105 metaG | ecosystem: Environmental > Aquatic > Marine > Oceanic > Sediment | place: Atlantic... | reverse complement strand
GATAGTAGAAGGGCAAAACCGCCCCCCTGAGCAAGATACACCTCCCCATTGAAGATGCGCAAGGTGGGATACTCGTCATCAGGTGTTGGAGGCTCCGTCGGCTTCTCCTTCCGGGGCATCTGCGGGGGGAGTATCGGCTGAGGCACCTTCTGCTGGTCGGGGACCTGCGGGAGTTTTTTCAGGGTCCCCTCCGGCGTCTGTAGTTTTGCGGGCATCTGGGACGGCGGAGGTTGGGTCGTAGAGCCGGAACTCCCACCCCCGCTGGTAACTTCCGGGGGGTTTAATATAATGATAGGCGAGTGAAACTCCATCTCCAGGAAGCTGTAGCCTGAGCCGAAGACATAGCGCCACAGGTTAATACTCAGAGCCATCTCAGGAGCTTCAATGCTGGAAATACCCCTCTGAGATACTGCGGAAAGAGTGAAATCCTCAAATGTGAATTTGGTGGAGAAGGGGGCATAACCGACCGAGGAGTAAGAAAGCGCCATTCCTCTATCACCGGCAAAGAGGGCCAACCTCTCCTCAACCACATCAACCGCCAGATAGGGACCCAACAATCCGGCAGTTATGATGAGGGCGAGCGGGAAACCCACGATAATGAATAGGGCGATAAAGCGCTTTCTACGAGTCATCTCTCCCACCAATTTGGCTTGACAAGCTGTGAGATTTAGTATATAATTAAAGCGATTTTTGAAAGCAACTGATTAGCAAAAGGAGGGTGCAATGAGCAGGAAGATCGCCATTGCCATAGTAGTCGCTATCAGCTTGATGGTAGCCTTCGTAGTCCTGGCTACGAATGTCAATCTTGGTCCTAAATCGTTGGGTGAAACCAAAGCGATATATGTAGAATAAGCGAATCTACGGTCATCTCTAGGTTTCTCTTCCCCCCTCAATAGGGGGGTTTTTGCTTTTTATGGGAATCGGTATGTTTATAGTATTGGTAAATGCGGTCATATCAGCACTTCAAACAGGCTGGAGATCGCATTCTTGGCAATGATATTCTTTGGAGCATAAATCGCCGGATTACTGGCGTTAAATTTGGGCTTCAGATTCACCTTAAGATTAAACAGGTCCACCAATCTCCAGAACACCGTCCGCCAATGGCGAGCCTTATTGCTATCCTCTTCAATGGCAAATCCCAGCAGTAGATGGCGGCCATCATAAATGACTTTTGTTTTTTTAGAGACTTTATAGTTGAAGTTCCTGGCAGACCATTCTCCGATATTCTCCAGCCGGGATACCTTTACCTCTAAATATGTGATATTGCCCCACTTATCTCTTATTATCATATCCGGATACCCGGAACCCTTTGGGGGAATAATATCCAGCCCTTCCTCCTCCAGATAATCTTTCAGCGCTCTTTCTATAGGCTGGCTTACACCATTCGGTCCATCTTTCACTATGGGATTTACATATACCCGATTCATAAGCAAATCCGCAGATTTCTTTATCATCTCCAGAAATTCTCCATCCTCCTCCCTCTCTGTAAATTTTTCAAATTTTGTGTCCGTGGTCATCTCAATGACCACTGGAAAATCTAAATAGTTAATCAGCTCAAGCAACCTCCTCAATGTGCTCCTCAGCTCCACATATTCTTCTTTGCCAGTTTCCATAATTATACACCTTTCTGGAAATATATAAGATTATTCTTTTTACGTCATAGATTATTCTTTGCGTAAAGAAGAGTACTATATATTAATTAAATTTATAAATATGGTCACATTAGTTTTTTATATGAACTAAAAATCGCATTCTTGGCAATAATATTCTTTGGAGAATAAATTTCAGTATTATCTGCATTAAATTCTGGCTTTAAGTTAACCTTGAGTTTATATAGGTCCACCAACTTCCAAAACACCGTCCGCCAATGTCTAACCTTTTTACTATCTTCCTCAATAGCAAAACCTAAAAGTAGATGGCGACCATCATAAATAACTCTTGTTTTTTGGGAAACTTTATAGAAAAAATTTCTCGCCGAAGCTTTCCGAATATTCTCTATCCTAGATACTTTTACTTCTAAATAGGTTATACGACCATATTTATCTTTTAATATCATATCGGGATATCCAAAACCCTTTGGAGGCACAATCTCAAGTCCCTCCTCCTCAAGATAATTTTTTAACGCCTTTTCTATAGGTTGACTCACATCATTTGGCCTATTTCCAAATGTTGGATCCTTATATATTTGATTCATTAGCAAATCCGCAGATTCCCTTATTGTATCTAATAATTCCTTATCTCTCCTGCTTTTGGTAGTCTTTTCAAACTTAGTATCAGTCGTCATTTCAATGACAACAGAGAAATCCAAATCTTCAATCGGTTCAAGAAGCCTCTCCAGAGTGTTTTTTAACTTGATATATCTTTCTTTACTTATTACCACTATCATCCTCCTTTCTGAAATACCAGAATATACTCTCTTTGCATAACATTGTATAGCCCGAAGATAATCTTATCAATTGAATCAATTAATTTAAACCCTATATTCTCACATTGCTCAGTCGCAATATTTACCGTCGGCACCTCTTTACCTTCAAAAACCACATTTCCTAGGATAACAACACAATATCCTCCATTTTTTAAAACTCGCCACATCTCTTTATAACACTTATACATATCTTCATTATACATCTTAAATTTTTCCTCGCCTCTCCCTCTAAGTCCAATAAAATCATTAAAGGCACTACTTATATCCACTCCCATAGCTTCCAAAGCATGTTTATCGTTCAGCACATAATTTAGCGCGATTGAATATGGAGGAGAGGTAATAATTCCATCAATTGATGAGTCAGGTATATTTAGTTCTCTACTATCTCCCATTTCAATTTTTGAAGACGGTACTTTTTTTATAAACTTATCCACTACCTCATATAGGTCTTTAATAGACAAAAACATCTTCTCTATATTACTCAAAAAAGCGTTTTTATAATTCTTTCTTCTCCTTGCACTATCACTTTTTGCTATCATGTCCGAAATTTCAAAGAAACTACTTACATCTTTATCTTCTATTGCTTTGTAATCAATCTCTTCATATTGTACAGCTTTTTTTAACTCTTTAATTTTTCCAATATGTTTATAGGAATTTACCTTAACCTTCGAAAGCAAAACACACAAGGGAGAGACATCAACTCCGACAAAATTAATACCCTGAAGAAACGCCTCAACTGCTGATGTCCCACTCCCAACAAATGGGTCAAGAAGAGTCTCACCCTCCTTCAATCCAATAATGTTAATGACAGCCCTTATCATCTGAGGGTGGAATTTCCCCTTATAAGGGTAAAACCAATGTGTCAAATATTGATTAAAAGACCTAGTTCTATTATATTTTATAATAGCTGAATAGTCAGTATTTATACCATCTATTGCCTTAAAATACCCACTTCGCCTGGCAATTGCTTCAGTATCACTATGGTTTAAAATCTCAAAGCTCCTATAATCTTTGCAGGGAATAATCTCAAAACCAAAGGACTCCAGCTCCAAAATACCTAGAATTAACTCGTAGATAAATTGAATATTATCAAAAAAAACCGCCCGGTTTCTGTTATCGACAATATCAGAAACATCATTTCCCCTCTTTTTGTGAAAACCACTAAACAAACCATTTTGCCCCCCCCCACTCATTCCCCCACCTCCACATCGCTCTCCGCCTCCACCTGGTAACCCCGCACCACCACCCGATAGACACCCGGCTCATCCACCATTACTGTAACTTCATCCACCACCGGCACAATTACCATCACCGCCTGAACCCCCTCGGGTAGTTTCAATTTTTTGCACTTTGGGGAAATGATAATATCAAAATCCTCCACCTGCACAGAACAACCCTCATACCCCCACGAGGGGTCGGGCATAGCCCCATATATGGTCACGGTGATACCGGAAGCCAGCTCCGCCCTCGGGGGTATCATCACCTCATCTATATAGATGAGCCGCTCTTCACCTTGAGTGGTCTCCCCTTCCCCCTCCGTCCAGTCCTGCGCCCAAAGGCAACTCCCGGCCACAAAGAGCGATAATGCAACAAAAACTACCAGAAAAAAGAATCTGAAATGTATCATCCTATCTACACCCTCCTCATCCCTGACCTCAGAGTTTCGCTAACAATGATAGCTTTTGCTGACCACCAGGACAACTACAATCGCCTTATCATATACACCTGGCTGGCGAGCTCCTCAAAGCCCTCCCGCTTATACCACTCATACGCCCGCTTATTGCGGTTATTCACATCCAGAAAAATCTGGGTTTTTCCAAGCACCCTGGCCATGCTATAGACCTTCTTCATTATCTCCTTACCCACACCCTTTCTCTGTGCTCCCTCGCTAACAACTATGGCATATAGATAGAGGGTATCGTCGGCGTTAAAGGTATCCTCAAACCACTCCTTGAGCCTGGCAGGGTCGCTCACCACCAAGGCTATCCCCACCAGATTACGATCCTCGTCCTCAAAAGCCATGCCGGTAAGACCTGCGTCCTCATCCGCCTTAAGGAACATCTCTATTTCTTTGGCGGAGAGCTCCTGCCGTTCAACCGTATTTTGAGCCGAAAGCAGTTTGTTAAACTCGGACAAAGCCCTCTCGTCATCGGAGGTGAGGGAGCGCATGGTAATGTTGAGCTCCACCATAGCTGTGACCACCTTATTCGGTCACCACCACCGCCTTGATGACCATTCCCATCTCCCCCGGGGCGGAGACCCGCCAGTTTCCGGCGGTGGGAAATTGTATGGAGACGGTGGATTCAAAGGGGGCTTCTCCACCGCTAATGTCGGTCAACTCTGCCGGCTTTACTCCCTGCGGGCTGACCTCCACCAACTTCTTATCCTCTTTTATAGACACCTCCAACCGTTCCAAGGTTATTCCCTCCTCGGAGAAATACCCCTCCACCTTAACCTCCAGCTCCTCGCCCACCCCAACTGTGGGCTCATGGTAGATACCGGTCACCGTCCCCAGGACATACTCCGAAAAACTTTCCGCCACGGTGGGGGTGGTCAGAGCGCCCTCCCCCTGAACTTCTTCATTCCCCTCCACCCGCTTCTTACAACCGGCAAAGGAGAGAGCCAGAAGCAGGGCAATAAATATTGGGACGATCTTTCCCGACACAACCACCTCCCATAAAGGGGTCAACGGTTAATATGACAATATTACCCCACGGTCAAAGAAAGGTCAAACAAAAACCCCCGCATTCCATCTGGGGGTAAAGGTGTGGCTGGGGAGAGAGGATTCGAACCCCTATCCGCGGAGCCAGAGTCCGCTGTCCTGCCATTGGACGACTCCCCAGCGGTAAGCTTTCTCAATAACCTGCCGTGTAACATATCATGGATTCCCCACATATACAAGTCTCTTTCTACCCCCCGAACCTCTTAAGTGTTTCATCTATCCTCGCCAGACAGCGCTCCTTCCCCAGAAGCTCCATCATCTCAAAGAGCCCGGGTCCGGAGGTGCGCCCGGAGAGAGCCGCTCGCAGAGGATGAATGACCTTCCCCGCCGACACCCCTCTTGCCTCCGCCACAGCCCGCACATACCCCTCCAGAGCCGAGATGTCAAACCGCTCAAGCCCGGATATTCCCTCCCTCATCTCTCGCAGGAGCGGGGCGTTCTTTCCCCTTTCCAGATGCTTGCGCACTGCCTCATCCTCGTATTCCAGCTCATCGCTGAAGAAGAAGCTGGTCAGTGGCACGATGTCGCTCATCAGCTTCATCTTCTCCTTCTCAATGAGCGCAATCCGCCTTCCCCAATCGCTCTCCAACACGTCCCCCTCCACCCCGGATGCCAAGAGCCTCTTCCCTGCCAATTCCAGAAAGCGCTCCTCCTCCATCTCCCGAATATAGTTGCCGTTCATCCAGGTCAGCTTCTCCAAATCAAAAACCGACCCCGCCTTTCCCACCGCAGCTATATCAAAGAGCCTCACCAGCTCCTCCCTGCTGAAAAGCTCCCGGTCCTCGCCACTGCTCCAGCCCAGAAGCGCCAAGAAGTTGAACATCGCCTCCGGCAGATAGCCCTCCTTGCGATACTCATCCATTGATGTAGCTCCGTGGCGCTTGGAGAGGCGGGACTTGTCCTTGCCCAGCACCAGTGGAATGTGAGCGAAGTTGGGGATGGGAGCTCCCAGCGCCTCATAGACCTGAATCTGCTTGGGGGTGTTGGAGATATGGTCTTCACCACGGATGACATCGGTTATAGCCATCTCCACATCGTCCACCACCACCACAAAGTTATATGTGGGAGAGCCGTCGGAGCGAGCCACGATAAAATCATCCAGCTCCCGGTTGACGAAGGTCACCCGACCCCGCACCAGGTCATCAAAGGCGGTCTCCCCCTCGGTGGGGATAGCCATGCGCCAGGTGTGGGGCTTCCCCTCGGATATTTTCCGCTCAGCCTCCTGCGCAGACAGAGCCCGACAGCGTCGGTCGTAGTGCGGGGGTCTCCCCGCCTCCATCTGCTCCTTTCTTCGGGCTTCCAGCTCATCCGGGGTGCAGAAGCAAGGATAGACCGCATTCTTTTCCTTCAGTTTTTCAAGCGCCTGCGAGTAGAAATCCCCCCGCTGGGACTGAAAGTAGGGTCCATAGTCTCCACCCTCCTCCGGTCCTTCATCCCAGAAAAGACCCAACCAGCGCAAAGAGTCAAGTATCACCTCGGTCAGCTCGGGGTCGCTCCTGGCTTTATCGGTGTCCTCAATGCGCAGGATGAATCTGCCCTGATGGTGGCTGGCATATAGCCAGTTGAAAAGAGCGGTGCGCGCCCCTCCCACATGGAGGTGACCGGTGGGGCTGGGAGCGAAACGGACTCTAACCTGGAGCATAATGCCTCCAAATCTAGAACTTCAAATTCAGTATAAAAGGAACTTTCAAGATTAGTCAGCAGGAAACCTCTAATAAAAGGTCAAGGAACTCTTCAAGGATCTTAATGAGGAGATATTAGACTTACTGCCACTCTTAATTCCACTTAGATTCGTTCCCATAAAAGTAATCTCCCTAAGCGCCTCGTCGTCTCCCTGGGCTTCCAGATGAATCTCTAAGGCGCAAAGCGCGCTGTCGCATTCTTCCACAAGTTCAACCAGAAGCTCGTTTTCCTCTATCTGCACTTCGGCCATCCCCCTCACCGCCTCGCATATATCCTCGTTGAACTCCTCCTGTTCATTAACGAACTCCTTCAATTCCTCCTTGAAATCCTGCATCTTCTCCCACTCGCTTTCCGAAATAGCCCCCAAACCGACAAACAATAAGAGAGTTACTCCCACGCCGATGACTATCCCTTTTTTCATCGTTCCTCCTTACTTGCACGGTAATCGTTGCTTAAATGATTCTTTTCTGCTATATTAGAGAAAAATCACTGCCTAACTTCCAAACCCTAAAAAGGAGCACATAATGCCTTCATTACTCGCCTGGTGCCCCACCATAATTCTCATCCTGGGGGCTTTCATTCTCTTCGCCCTCTACATCTTCGTCCGCTGGAAGTTTGTCAACAACCCCAATCTGACCGACGAAGCCCGCACCAAGTATACCCTGTGGGCTCGCATCTTCGTGCTTCTGGCAATCATCTGCCTGCTGTTGGCGCTGATAATCGGCATCTCCTGCAACTGCTCCTGCGGGGGTTAGCGCCACCACCGACCGGAACGTCCCGGACTACCTTCTTCCAGTGAAATACTGAAACGCCGACCTACCGATCCCTGAAAGGGGGTAGCAGGTTCTTCATTTTTGGATTGTAATATCAAAAAAAGCTCAGGTAAAGAGGAAACCACCACGGTTAAAGACAGCTTGATAGTGATTTGGAATATAGTTTATAAATGGTAAAAACTATCCACCTAAAAAAGGAGGGAACAAATGTCCACCACCAAACTCACGAGCAAAGCACTACTCATCTACTGTCTCTTTTCGTTATTCATCATCTCCATACCAGTTATAGCCTTAGCCGGCACAAGCGTGGAGACCAGCTACAGCGACCTCACCCTGAACGCCTACATCCAGGGTCAATACCGACACTTTTTTGAGGACGGTCTGGTAAGCACCTTCAGAGTCCCCAAAGCCCGCCTCCTCTTCGGAGGAATGCTCTTAGACGACTGGTTCGGGGGGCTGGTGCAGATCGATGTAGCCAGAGGCGATCTCCTACTTGACGCCTACATTGACGCCTATCTCATCAAAGACACCCTCTTCTTACGCCTGGGGCAATACCGGGTGCCCTTCGGCATGGAGATGATGATGCCCAGCTCCAAGCTGTTCTTCATTGAGCGCTCCCTGGTAAACAATGCCATCGTCCCCAACCGCGATCTGGGTTTAACGGGTACCTACAAGACCACCTTCCCCAATCCCAATATGTGGCTCCAGTTTGATGCCGGCGTCTTCAACGGCGCAGGCAGAAACACCATGGACAACAACGACGAGAAGGATTTCGCGGTCAGCCTCAGCGCCAACCCCTTCCCCATGGACCTATTCTCCGGCTTTGAGCTGCGCTTCAACTATTATTTAGGTTCTGAGGATTACGACGGAGATGGGAATGTAGATGAGAAACGCAAGCTACTCGGTGGAGGGGCGGGATTTGACCATCCAATGTTCTTCTTCCAGGGTGAATATATACAGGGCGAATACGAAGAAGCCCACCTGCACCCCAACCCCTTTGAGCAGAGAGCGGAAGAGACCTTCGGCTACTATGCCTATGGTGGCTTCCGCTGGAATTTGGACAAATTTAGGATTGAGACCATTGAGCCGGTGGTGCGCTACCAGCTCTACGAGCCGGACAAATCCACCGACGACGACCGGGAAACGGTGCTAACCGGTGGGGTAAACTTCTACTTTGACGGTCACTTCGCCAAGTTAATGCTCAACTATGACCATGTGATGGAAGAAGGGACCGCAGTTGAAAATGATGTCTTCACCGCCCAGATGCAGTTGATGTATTAGGGAAATCAACACTATAACTTGCAGGCGAGGCATAAACCCCCGGTTGCATAGGATAGAAATGGATGAAAAGGGCGGTTCAATCTCCGCCCTTTTCATATTCTCTTTACCTTCCGTCAGCTTAACCGAGAGGAAAAGAAATTGGTGTTGATGGCTAAAGCGCCTTACTTGAAGGTAGCCTTGACCTTACCCAGGCTGACAGGCTGGACAGATGAGGGGGGATAGTAATTGCCTTTAACCTGCAAAATTGCAGTGCGCCCATAAGGTTGATCAGCATCCCAGTAACTAGAGTACCATGCCCATGTCTGGGTTCCATTATAGTTAATTTGACCACCCATGCCGGGGTTTTCATAACCGAAGCACAGGTACCAGCCGTCCTCAACGATGAGTTCCTCATCGGAGATGTCAACATATGTGTAAGTAGTGGGAGGGAACTCGTCAGGGTCGTCGCTAACCGGATCAAAATCGCCACTCTCGTCAGCGGTGGTATAGTCGCCTGAAGGTGGATTAATCCCGCCTACATCATACCAAAGGACCTATTCTACAATACCAGGACCACCACAGGGGAAACCGAATTCGGTGAGCATGACATCATTGCCGGTATCGTTCTCAACGGTGGTGATGAAATACGAACCCCAACCGGTATCTGACCCGCCGAGAGTGGGCGTAATATCAATAGTACCTCCGCTGTTCCACTCCCAGTCTTCGGGGAACGCAAACCGCTGTTCCACCTCTGCAGCGAATGTGAAACTAACCACCAACAGAATAGCTGATAAACCGAATAACACGCTTCTCATCTTAGCCTCCTTACAAATTTTTGGATTTGATTAGTTAACCAACCACTTTCGCTGAACCTCCTTTAAATAAAAAACATTTATACAAATTATAAGTATAAAAATTATGGATGTCAACCCTTAAAAACAATCTTCTATCAAACCAATCATTTAACCGCTGCCCTCACTTCTCCCCATAGACCTCCCTTGCCTCCTCCAAGAAGCGCTCCGACCTAATATTTACCCCCAGATGGTAGTTGGTATGGAAGCCAAGCAGACGCCCCGCCTCCGACAACAACCCCCCGCCCGGAGTTTTCCCGCCAAATGAGACTATATCCCCTTTGGACAATTGATTGAGTAAGGCTACCACCTCCCGCCGAACCCTGAGCGCCCTCTCCCCTCCCCTTTCGGTCATCCTCCCCTCTCGCCAGGGAGGAGGACACTCCTCGCAGATGAAACCCCCCTGGCTGGGGAAGAATATGTTCACCCTGGAGGTCAGTTTCTTGCCACAGGTGATACAGCCCTCCAGACGGGGGGCTATGCCCAGAAGATGAAGCAGTTTCACCCGAAAGGCGAGCAGGACGAACCTCTCGTTGACCGCCCCCTCATCCAACAATCTCAGAGATTCCACCAACAGCTCATAGATTTGCGGGGAGGGGTCTTCGGGGGGAAGCAGACGGAGGACGTGCTCTACAATCACCAAACTGTGTGCCAGCCTTAGGGGGTTGGAGCGCAGTTGGTGAAAGGGGTTAAGCTCCGAGGCTTTGGAGATGAGATGAAGGTCCCGGTCGGTATAGTAATATAGCACCAACTCCACTTCGGTGAGCGGTTCCAGAAAGCGTGCCAAGCGGGAACTCTGTTGTCTTACCCCCTTGGCTACGCCTCTCAGCAGACCGAAATCCCGGGAAAGGAGGGTGATTATCCGGCTGGTCTCCCCGAAAGGGGTCTGCTTGAGAATGACAGCATCTGTGGTCTCAATGCTCAATCAACCCATCGCCCTTCTTTAGCTGTTCTCACTCAGTCGCTTCGGTCCACACCTCCGCCGATTCCTCATCACCCAAAAGGGCACCCAACTCACCGATGAGTTCCTTGCTGGGCGAAAGGCGCATGCGCATGGAAAGCCGGGCTATCGTCTCCTCCTCACCATCCACTGAGGGCAGATGGAGATAGACCAGACATCCCCCCATATTAACATTTTTGCCGATAAGCTCGTAAAGCTCGTTCATCCGTGCGTCGTCAGCCATCATCTTGCGTGAAACCCGCATATGGATGCTCTTCGCCAAGCGGAGAGGTGCCTCTTCAATGGGATAGACCTTATTGGCTAGAATCTTCACCCCCTGCTCCTCAAGTTGCAGTTTGCCCAAAACCGCCACCACCGTGCCTTTGAAGAGGATGAATTCAGCCCTGGCGAAGGCATCGGCGAAGACCACCACCTCCACCTGCCCGCTCTGGTCCTCCAGAGTGACGAAAGCCATATCCCGCTCCCGACGGTCCTGTATCTGGCGCATTGCCACTATCAGACCGGCTACTATCTGACTGCTTCCGTTGGGGCACCCCGCCAGCTTGGCGATGGACACCGGACCCAAACTCGCAAGCTCCCGCTCATAGTGGGCTAGAGGGTGGCTGGAGAGATAGAAGCCCAGGAGCTCCTTTTCAAACCCCAGCATCTCCTCGTCGTTCCACTCCGCACAGTCATCAAGTATGTCCGGCAGATACTCCTCTTCCATCCCGCCAAGGAGGGACAGTTGTGCGGAATTGCGCTGCCTGGCTACCTTGGCTCCCAGCTCCAGAGCCTTATCTACTGCCTCAAAGAGACGCCGCCTGCCGAAGCCCAGGCTGTCAAAGGCGCCGGCTTTGATGAGTGATTCTATCACCCGCCGGTTGCACTGCCTGATATCCACCCGGTTGGTAAAATCCTGCAAGCTCTTGAAAGCTCCCCCCTCCTTCCGCTCTGCTACAACGGACTCAATTGCCCCCACCCCCACATTCTTTATCGCCGCCAGACCGAAGCGGATGGCGCCGTCCTCGGTGGAGAAGGGCGCCAGACCGGCGTTGATGTCCGGCGCAAGGACGGTGATATCCATTCGCCGACACTCCTCCACATAGGCGGCGACCTTATCGCTGTTACCCGACTCCACGGTCAAAAGCGCAGCCATAAACTCCAGCGGATAGTTGGCTTTCAGATAAGCGGTCTGGTAAGCCAGAAGGGCATAGCATGTGGTATGGGGCTTGTTGAAGCCATACTGGGCGAAGGGTGCTATCTGGTCAAATATCTTTCCCGCCACCTCGGGGTTGATGCGGTTTTGCTTCGCCCCCTCAACGAAAGCGTGGCACTGTTCATCTATCAACCGGGGGGGAGCATCCTTTTTGGATATAGCCTTGCGCAGGATGTCAGCCTGAGCCATGGAGAAACCGCCCAGCTGGCTCACTATCTGCATCACCTGCTCCTGATAGACGATAACCCCGAAGGTCTCCTCAAGAATGGGTTTCAGTTTAGGATGTAGATAGCTCACTTCCTCCTTGCCGTGCTTGCGCTTTATGAAAGCCTCGGTCATCCCCGAACCGAGCGGACCCGGTCGGAAGAGACCCACTATGGGGATAAGCTCACGGAAGTCTTCAGGAGTCACCCGAATGCATAAGTCCTTCATCCCCGAGCTCTCCAACTGGAAGACCCCGTCGCAGTGACCCCTGCTGATAAGCTCGTATGTCGGCTCGTCGGAAAGCGGCACCGTAGCCATATCCAGCTTCACACCGTGGTTCTCCTCTATCAGCTTGACCCCCCGCTCAATGAGCGATAGGGTGGTCAAACCGAGGATATCCATCTTGAGCAGACCGAACTCCTCCACTATATCCTTGTCGTATTGGGTTGCCACCTCATCCTTGCTAGTCTTCATCAGGGGGACATAGTCATAGAGGCGACCGGGGGCGATGACCACTCCCGCAGCGTGCACCGAGGCGTGGCGGGTCAGCCCCTCCAACCTGCCAGCCAAATCCAGAAGACGGCGCACCTGCTTATCCTCGGCATACATCTCTTTTATCTCCGGGATATTCTCTATAGCCTCATCAAGGGTAACCGGGGGATAGACAGGTATAAGTTTGGCAAGGCGGTCAACGGTATTGTAGGCCATTCCCAGAACCCGTCCCACATCACGCACCACCGCCCGGGCTTTGAGCACCGAGAAGGTGGCTATCTGGGAGACGGACTCCTCCCCGTAGCGGTTGGTTATATATCTGAT
>Ga0114919_10003384_pt1 | contig 12893 bp, 2 predicted proteins | sample BlataG_FD_88682 | JGI IMG/M metagenome (GOLD analysis project Ga0114919, IMG submission 88682) | Deep subsurface microbial communities from Black Sea to uncover new lineages of life (NeLLi) - Black_00105 metaG | ecosystem: Environmental > Aquatic > Marine > Oceanic > Sediment | place: Atlantic... | reverse complement strand
GTGAAATTTCACATTTTGTACTGAGTCCGGCAAATCGGCACCTATAAAGCGTGACACTTTTTCGTCCGCCCCCCCAACGTCAACCTGCGCAGTGCTCATCTGGTCCGGACTGGAAGCAGCGGTGACGACCAGCTTGTGCTTTCCGGTCTGCAGCATTCCATCCCAGTCGTCGGCCTGCGGCGGAAGAGACGAAGACCTTATACCCGGGAGCCTCACTGAAAAACTAACAGAATAGATGCCCGGCTTACATACGAACGTACCGCCAACAGGATGGCCGAGGCCTTCAGCCTGTTCGTTATCGGCCGCGAGGCCGAAGGCCGAGCTTTCCAGCACGACCTGCTCACCAGGTTTCAAGTAGTAACGCTCAACAGGAGTGTCGCCGGAATACGATTTGTAGCTCACCGGTTGCAGGTTGCCTTCCTCGTCTTCTACGGTTGCCTTGTCGTCCTGACGCCAGGTCTCGCTGATAAACTGTATAGGTTCGCCGGTTGTATTATGTACATGTAAACGAATGCCTATCTGTTCACCAATTGAATAAGCTTCCTTCTCCGGCACGAACTCCACCGCCGCCCGCAAACCATTAGCAGTCTGTCCCCAGACAAGGAAGCGCTTATCATAGATTTTCGTGCCGGGCGGCACCCCCAGGCCTTCGAACATAAAAATTTCATCAGGAATATCCAATCCGACTTTCGTATTATGAAAAGTCGCCATCAATCTCTCGGGGTCTGAGAAATTGCTTTGATTATATATAATGGTAACTTCTTTCAATAACCACACTCCTTCAAATTCGTCGGATTCCTCGTATGCAGCCTTGTAACCCTCAACAAGAGCAAGCTTATCTCCGTGCTGACTGAAAAACTCGGCCCTAATCAAAGAATACGCCATTTCCGGTGCGAACCATAACTTAAGCCCCTTCCTTCTGCTGTTAGCCAGCTTGGAGACATATTCATGGTCGTAATCCAATTTGACGGTTCGTATCGGGCCTATGCGGTCTTCCGTAATTTGTGGCTGGAGCACTACTCTATCCCAGGCGGCCAACACCTCGGGTAGTTCACGTCCGTTGAATTGATATAACCATGTGATATCAAAGCATTTTGATAGCCCAAAGGGATTGACCGATTGAAAAGCGGGCTTATCAATATAAGCTTTTCCCTGTATTGCATCATAGTAAATTCTTTTGTTCGGGTACTGCACGGTGCGTATATCTTGAGGCCGGGGTAATCGCCTGCGGCTTTCGGGCGGCACATATATGTCATAGCGGTTCTTATCACCCCTCTTGTACCAATTTGTTGTCCAGGTTGCACTGTCGGCTGCTAAACCGCTCGGTTCAAAGCTCGTTATGCTGTACTCTTTGGTCTCAAAAACAATGTTAGCTGTGCCTGCAGAATTGAGCAAAAGCTCAGACCGAGCCTTGTAAGCAGTTTCAATAGCTTCCTTAAGGTCAGAATAATCCGGCACACCAATCGAGACCTCTTCCAGCTTGCTCGCCTCTTCAACCTCAACCTGCACATCGGTCTTGTGAACACCTGTTATGCCGAGTTTCTTAAGCCAATTGGGATTGCAGTATTGTACGGGGCCATCATTGAATAGAACATTTGTACTATCGGCTCTTTCAAGCCATGTCTTATCATAGGCTATTACCGTATCAGGTGTTTCCGTCAATGTTTTGCCTTTGCCGAGATATTCGATGTTTTCAAGCAGCCAATCCAACCATTCATCGGTATCGTAGGGTTTAATTTGAACCAGCCTGTCAGGATATTCAGAGTTATGGTCATTTGCGTACGCAGTCAGTATTCTGTCTAAATATTGAAGTTTATTTTTTGATATTAGACGTCGTGTCATTTGTTCAAGTCTCAAGAGGGCGGCTGATTTGGCTTCAGGTGAATCATCTTTTCTCAAAATAACTTTGTGCTCATATCTAATGTTTCCCTCTGATGTTTCAAAAGAGAGCAATTCCAGGTCAGAGCCGACAAAATTGCCCTGTTTATTTACCTTGACACCGGTAATGTTTTTCCCGGGAAAGAGCATAAAATCCGACTTAAAAAAGCTGGCTATAGAAGTTCCATAGATCCAGCCGGTAGAACGTTGACCATGTTTTCTGGATCTCTCAGCAGGTGCACTTGTGCCGATTCTAAATATAAATTTCAACTCTTCATACTTGTATTTTTCAAACATACTTTCTTTTACAAGAACTTGCTTTGTGATATTGGGATGAAGTGCAGCATCAACCTGGCCCGAGATCACTCTTGTTATCTTTAATATCTCAAATGTGTTATTTTCACTTTCATCCAGACTCAATTTGATGTCCCATCGATACTTCCAGTGACCTGGCTGGTTGTATGCATCATCGTTTTGCTTGAACGCAACGATGCCATATTCTTTGGGACCTGTGGGTTGTTCTTTTTTCACAGGAATAATGTGGTCCGACAATAAAGTCTGCGCGACAAATTTGTATGAGCCGTTATCTTCTATCAGGTAGTAACTTGAGCCGCAGAGCGAGTAAGCAGGTTTATCAAAGTGCCAGTAAACAATGATATGAGTCGGAGTCTCTGGGAAACTTACATGCTTTTTTAAGGTGTTCCAGTCTTCGTCCGTAAATTCACGAAAGGCCGCAAAAAACTTAAAGTCATACTGACCGCGGAGAAAAGTACCCTCTTTTATTTTCTTTATGCGATGGTGCAGCATTCTTCTATTATTGCCGTCATTAAGCTGCTTCTTTGTGCCGTCGCTCAGCAGAGATATAAACGCATCTACATCTTTACTTTTGCGAATACGAAAGAGCTTATTAGCAAATTCTAATTGCCGGGGATTCGCCAGTTGCCCATGCTCGCTGATAAAGGTAGTGTCAATGAGCTCTTCAGGCGTGCCAATAAACTCAAGGGCATATCTAATCGACCCCTGTTTTTGATAAAGACTATTGTTATATTCACCCTTAACCTGAACGTCGGATTTTTGTCTCATTTTGGGCGCATTTAGGTCAGGATTATCAAACCAGACTTGCGCGTTGGGGTGTTTCTGCATGAAACGAGAGTTTTCAATCTGCAAACCTTCTAATTCTTCCAAATCAATATCTACAATGCCCCATTTCCCCTCAGATTTCTTGAACGTCCAGACCAGCGCCATCGGGGCGCCTACCTTGGGGTCGCCGTGTTCCAACGCGCCGGATACCGCCATTGCCTTCTCTTTATCCCACATCGTCGCTAAAAGCGAAAACTGCCAGCCCGGATTCAATCCCAAAAGTTCTTTCATGTCGTGAAGATGATCCTCGATCATGGGGTGATCGGGGGACGGATAAGCTTCTTTCATCAGACTCAAATCCCCCGCCACACAAGCCTCAAACCATTCTTGTAGCAGCTTATCTATTGCCTGCACCTGCTCTGACGCACGTGCCATACGCTCCTTTCCAACCTCAATCTGCACATCGGGGTGTTTACTCAGGAAATCAGTCAGGTTTTCGTGTACCCTGTCGGCTTCGCCTGCGTCCAGGTCATATATGAGCCAGCTGCCGTTTTCGTTCGAGAGGTAAAACATGAATTTGCCGAGCCGCTCTCCATATTGGTCCGTAATGCCGGAAGTAACCGCAAAGGCATCTTTGCTGCCGGCATATACGTTGACAACCTTAATCTTGTAACCATCTAACAGCTCTTCGGAAAGGTCTGTGCCATCCAGGATTTTGTCTACAGCCGAACCGGGGCGAACAAACCAGACGAGTTTTTCATTAAGACCAGCTAATCCGGCAATAAGGAAACTCTCAACAACCCGGCGTGGGCCCATCTTTGCAACATCCTGTTTATTTAACTTGTCGGCTGCTTCGGCAATGAGTTGCATTTCTTTTACGGTCTGCTGGTCAACCGGCGTCATACCTTTTCGCAGGTCCTCTACAAATGTATGCATCTGTTGTTCGGTAAAGTCTCCCCTGATGACAGCACTTTTCCTCACCGATGTCTCAATAGCCGGGGCCGACAGAACCCAGCCATCCACACCCATCGCCAGATGATTGCCAATATTAGCCTTGGTCAATTCGTAGAAAAGCATAGCCCCTTTTTCATCGAATCGAATACTTATCGTCGGTTTTCCATTTCCATCCTGGGCGGCCTGGACTTTCTCAAGCCCCCAGGCCCACTTGCCTTCAAGCTCAGGTATCATTACGTATTGAGCACGCGCACAGAGAAGCAGATAAATTCGCTCTTTATAAGTGCTCAAAGGCAAATCTTTGAACCGAGCGGGATTGCCCTTTACCGGCGACCATTGGAAGCTGTCTCCGCGAATCGAACCTGCAAACGGACCGTTTTGGGCCAAATCATTAAGATACCGTTGATATTTCTCTTTAGTCAGGCTCGGCCGGCGTCCTGAGCCGTCCACATTCGGGACGATAGCCAAAGTCAGTATTGAGCCTTCCGGTGCGGCCATAATCATTCGTTCGAGCTTTTCGGATCTGGCGGGTTTCGGCTCGGCGGGTGGTTTTGGGAGAGTTTCGGTCGGTTTGATATTGTCCTTGTTGGCCTGCCACCACTTGCGCCATTTCTCCGCCACCTGGCGCCGGTGTTGTCTTTGCCTGTCCCTGATTTCCGGGGTTATGGTATAAGAGCCCAATCGGTCGTACTTCAAATCATAGGCGTGGAAATGTTCATGTCCTTCGGTGTGACCGGTCAGTTTCTCAAGGGCTATTGTGATTTCACGAACGGGCCGACCTAAACCTAAATCCTTTTTAGTCGGGTCCAATTGATGCTGTTTGAAGAACATATCAAGTTCGGTCCTGGGCTCACCAATTCCGTAGTCGCTGGAAAAACCGCTGCGTCCAAGGCCGTCAATCAAACCCGGCACGGCCTTAGGGTCGCCGATTGCTCTTAACGTAAGGGCCAATTTGCTTTGAGTCTGTGGTTTCTCGGTTCGCCTTAGTTCGGCAACAAGCTCCGGCACCGCAGCAGAGCCGATTTGTACAAGCCTGTGAACGGCTGCGAACCACTTCTTCTTTTCTTTGCCGACACTCGAATTGCGAAGAATATCTATAAGCTCGCTCACCGAAAGCCCGGCCATTCGCTCAATCCACTCGGCGTCGGAAAGGGCCGCCTCCCGCTCGGACGGCTGGCCGACCACATATCTATTGCCGGTAAATCCGTCATAGACTTCGCAGCCTTCGGGGAAAGCTACGGTAAATCTTTCCGGCGGGATGCCTTTATTAAGTCTTATGCTCTTAACGTCAACCTCTAATCTGCGTGGTGGCGCCATTGGTGTTAGCTTGAAGACGCCCACCCGCTCTTGCTCTTCAGTAGGCAGAGCTACAAACTGCGCAAGCGTCATTCCTTTGGGTGGGCCGTAATCGTTTGTGGAGAAAGTTGTACGGCTGCCCTCGATAGGAAGCCAAGTCCCATCGATTTGTTTTAACTTGATATTGTCCACTCGCCGGGAGACTACCTTGAAGCGGTTCTTGCCGCTAATGCTGCGATATTTCTCGAACTTTAGCAGCCGGTAGTCCCTCTGGTAGTCTACCCATGCTCGAACATCGTAAACCCAGTTGACCGAAGTGTCGGTTTCCAAATTAACGGCCTCGATAACATAACAAGGATGGCCGTCGATGAATTCAACATTATCTTTTACGGAAATTGATTTTGCCTGGGCTATCGCTTCTCCAAACGAAAGTCGGCTGCGCTCTTTTGCATCAAACCCTAACAATGTGTTAAATGTCATCGTGGAGCGGAAATTTGAGAAACTCGGTTCGGATATTGCTCCGCGCGGCTGTTTATCTTCAGAGGAAACTCTCAAACTCCATTCGTTTTGTCCATCAAAAGCTCTTGTGATTTGAGTGGTTCTTGAAATCTCGTTCCGTCCCGGCTCTGTGGAATTTTGAAAGCCGGTGTAGAATTCTTTGCCGCCGTCATAGCCCCAGTCGAACTCGTGAAAAACCAGGTTTCTGGCCGGGATAGTGCAGGTCATGTGCAATTGAATGTCTTCAATTCTTCTCTCACTTTCGATAATCTTAGCCACGAGCTCCTGATCCGACACCTGCACATCGGTTTTGTGCCCCGGCCGAAGAGAAACATCCTTAAACTCGACCCATTCATAATCCTGTGTGACATCCTTGTCGGGTACTTTTGGTGTAACTCCAATGCGTAGCAGAGCCCGGTCAGTTCTTCTGTGAAACTTGGTGACCAAAACTCTCAAATCCGGGAGCAGTCTACCGTCACTACCACTTGGAAAACTGGTCATGCGTGTGCTGCCATTAGGAACCGCTTCCCATTTAACGCCAACATCAGTAGGTCCTGCAAGGCGAACAACAAACTCGTATGCCCTCTCGTTAGTTCCAAAAAACACTCTGTCGCCCTTTATGGTGCCGTAAGGCTTCTCCTGAAGCAAACTACCGTCGGGCCGCCACCATTGTTTGCCTTCGCTCGGATGCTCACAAACGCCCACCAGCTCAACTGTTACGCCGTTGGGCAGCGTAGCGCTAAATTTCGATTCCGATAATTTGCCAGCGTCAGCTTGAGTAATAGACTTATCGGCAATGGCAAGAATCTTGTAATTGACAAAGACTTTTTTGTCTTTGACTTCGGTGACTTTAAGCAGCCCGATAGTGCCGTCAGTACCTTTGAATGCCGTAACATAAGGCCACTTTACTGAGGTCGGCCCTATAAACTCCCCTTTCGACCTCAAATTATGCAGCCGAAAAGATGGTAAAGAATTGACGTCGTTTATCGCCCACAAATCTATAAGAGGTTTACCATCTTTATGAGGTTCCGGCTCTAAGCTCATGTTTGCTGCGATTAGTCCAATGTCATCTTTGTGTTCCAGCCCTGCCAGACGACTCCAAGCAAGGTACGGAATCTTTTTGGCCTGCGTTTTTGACCTGTGGATAAACCGGCCTGTCCTCACGTTCAACACAGTGCCTGAAGAGAAATGCTCAGGATGGATTACCCGCTCAACAATCTCCCCTACCCTCGCCGGATATGGTGAGTGAATTAAATCTTTCAGGTAATGAGAGAAATGGCTTCGTCCATTGGGGTCGGTAACCAGTTCGCCATAGACAACGTCGAATTCGCTAACCTGCCACTTCTTAGTCTGTTTTCCATCCGCATCATAAAATACAATGCCCCTCTTTTCGTCTTTTGCCCCGAAATAGTTGGCTACATAAACCTTTTTTCGGCTCTGCTCATCATACAAACGCCAATCCATCGGCTTTCCATATGGACTATAGGTAGTATCAGCTTGAAGGACTCCGTCAGGCATAAATCGCTCAACACTTGGGATAGTTTCGTGCCGCACACCGTTGCTATCTATCGTGATGCAAAGTGCATGTGCGACATATTTGTACCCATCTACGTCATAAGTTGTGAACGTCCGAACGTCACCTATTTTCCTCCACCGCTTAAAGTCTCTTGTTTTCCTACCCCATTCCGGGAAAACCACCGGCGCGGGAATTTTTACTTTCTCACCGCTCCAGCCTAAAGTGAGTGTCATCTCACGCTCCGGGCCCTCGCCGATAACAACCTCTTCCCGCTTAGCCATGGGAATTAAGATGACGGCCGCAATAATAACCACAATTAAGCCAAGGATTCCGAGTTTTGCGGATTTCGGCATCGGTCGGCCGAGGATATGTTTGATTCGTCCGGCCAAGGCGCTCCTGGATTCCACAACACCTATCAGCCGCAGACTCAAGGCCGGCCGCTTAAAAGCCAACTTCGCTACGTCCACGAGCGTCTGTGGATACTGCCGGGCCTTATCACCCATAGCCACAAGCACCGCTTCATCGACTGCCTGCTCCCGTATCCTTCGAATCACACAATTGGCAAGCCATAACAGCGGATTATAGAAATAAATAATCTGCAAAATGGTCTGGGCCAAATTCGCCCACAAATCGGCCCGCTTGATGTGGGCAAGCTCATGCATCAAAACCGTCCGCATACGAGAAGCGCCCAAAGTTGATGTCAGGTTCCACGGCACCAAAATCACGGGCCTGATTAAGCCACACACTGACGGGGTCGTCGCATTTGGTGAAACCTTCAAGCCAACTTTGCCTTTTATCCTCATACCCGCACAGCAATACGCAAGCTCATCATTCATCAAACGACCTGCCTTTTTGGCCTGGGCGACAAGTCCCCGCACAAAGAGCGCCCGCTGCAAAAGCAATAATCCCATCGCAATTACGACAGCCAGCCAAACAAGAAACACAACCCCCTGCCAGGACACAGGCATCACCGGATCCGCCGTCGGACTGGCCGGCTCTGATATGACCGACTCAACATTAGGTGTCACCGGCTTCGTCGGTTGTATGAATGCGTTCGGTTGTATATATATGGGGTCTATACCGGGGGAGAGAACTGCCGGTGCGAGCTCAATTGGCTCCGGCGATGAGGTAGTTTGAGCCAGGTCCTGATACGTCAGCCTGTCTCCGAACAAGTACCCCAGACTCAAAGGCGATGACAGCGAAGTCGGTAAGATGAGCTTGGCGAGCACCAGCATCCATATCCAATACCGAAATACCGCCTTGACCTTCCTTCGCAGCAGCAAATCGGCTAACAGTAAAATCGCTATCAGCACGCTGGACTGGATAAGCATCGGCAAGGCGAATTCCACAAACGAGAATCCGGCCGAGTTAATCTGTTCCACTATCGTATTCATAATGCGTCCTCCACTTATTAAGACGCTGTTTCCACCGTTTGTTCACAGCAAAATTATTTTCTTTTGTACGTACCGCTCTTACTGCGTTTTTTCCTGATTAGCGATTGAAGCTCAGCTAACTGTTTTTGCGACAGATGATTTTCATCCAGCAAAAACTGCATCATCGGTGTGAGGGCCCCGTCGAATGCCCTTTTTACCGCTCGCATAATTTCGCCGGTTTGCGCTTCTGTTCTGGTGATTGCTGAGCGGTACAGAATAAGATTACGGATTCTCTCTGTTGTGAGCAGCCCTTTGGTCACCATCCGGTCCATCAGGGTCTTGACGGTGCTGTAGTGCCAGCTCTTTCGGCCTTCCAATTCTTCCTGAATCGTGGGAGCTGCGCACGGCTCATTCTCCCAGACAATCTGGATAATCGCCCATTCGGCCTCGGTAAGTTCATAATTTCGATTTTCCATTACAAATGTCCTTTCATCTTTAACTTTGTAAAGATTACTCTACACTTGTAAAGATTACAAGAAAAAAATAAAAAATTTTAAAATTTTTTAATCCCCCCTGTCTTTAGCTCAAAAACCGCATTTTCATGGAAGAAAACAGGTGCAATTTTACTATATTCTTAAAGAGCCGTAATTCGGCATATCAACGCTTCGTCCTGTAAACAGATAGTGATTGCAGTGTTGTGATTATAATCGGCAATTACGAATATACCGAAAATCGATGACTTCTTGGCCTGATTAGGATTATTTGAATAGATTCCTCGGCTCCTTCGATAGAACTCAGGACAGGTTCGCGGTGCTGCGGATTCCGTCCAGGGGCCGGACTTTCAACTCTTCGCTCGGAATGACGGTATAGTCGCAGAACTTATGAAAAGCTGCAGTAGTTACCCAGCAAATGCAGCCCCAAGCACACAAAGTGGTCAAAAGTCGCTCTAATCTCCTTCAGAGATACTGGCAGTTACTACAGCCACAATTTGCTTCGTTCGCACTTCAAAATCTCTGCGTGAAAACAGCCGGTCTATCAGCGGGATGTCCTTGAGTACCGGAACACCGCGGACGACAGCGCGTTTTTCCGTTTTTGTTACACCTCCGATTATGAGGCTCCCACCATCCTTGATGCGGTTCTCTTTGTTGCTGATTCTGAGGCCGGTTTCCACCGCTATTTCCTGCTCGCCTTGGCGGAGAGCCTCTCCCTCGATAATCAATTCTGTTTCCAGACTAATGCAGCCATCGTCGAGAATGCGCGGCGTAATTTCAAACGAATCGACAATCTCTTTACCAGTCGGCCCCTTGTAGCTTGCCCGTACCTTACCGGTTCTGCCTTCCAGAACTTCAAGCGTCGGATTCATCAGGATTTTCAAATAACCTTTTGAAGCCAGCAAATCAACCAGACTGTCGAGCTTATCCTTTGGCACTTGCTTTTTTCGTACCGCATTCTTCAAGACCGCCGCCGGGGAAAGACCTTTCTCCTCGCCCACAAGGTTTTTTATTCCTACCGCCGTTTCCCAGTCAATCTCTGCATCCGCATAAACCTCGCACACAAGCAAATCCACTCGTATCGCAGCCTTCCTCTCCTCGATTTTTCTGATGCCGAGTTTTTCGAGTTGTTCGGGTTTTAAAAAGTCAACGCGGAGGTCACCGAACAGAACGTTTGTACAACCCCCTTTCTCAAGCAATGTCTTGTCATAAGCGAGCACAGTATCGGGCCGGATGGTGCCGTCGGTTTTTCCCTTGCCGAGGTACACAACGTTTTCCAACAAGCAATCCAAATCTTTTTTCTTTAGATTGCCATATTTGTGCAATGCCCGCATATCATCCGGGAATTTGAATCCATAGTCACCTGAATATGTAACCATTGCCATGCCTAAAGCTGACAGCTTCTTGGCCGATTCAAACCGTACATCAATGTCAGTCGTTTTCAAGTATGTCTTCCATTCTCCTTCCAGCATGTCCCTGTCCGTCCGGCCGGGATGAATCAAAACGCGGTACCGCAGCGTCAGGCTTTTTCCCGCTCCAAGTGTGTATGGCTTATTAAAAAGCACCGCCGGACTAAAGTACGGCATCCCCTTCTCAACGTACCACGGCGAGGGATGCCGCAGGTTCTCAGGATGGTCAAATATGGTGATGCCGGCCGCCTTGCCCTCGCCAATCTCTCCGCTAAAATCTACCCACCGTGCCTTTTTGCCGTGTGCCTCTTTGTCCTTTCGGGCTTCGCTGTCGGTGAACTGCCAGCCTCGAGTGGCCTTTGCCATCCGCACCGAAAGGCCCGCGTAGCCGCCGAATCCTTTCCCGTTTTCTTCGCCCGGTATCGGCGTTCGGTCGAGAAGTACGTCCTTTTCACCAGCCGTGAAGGTGCTGTGCCAGTCGATGTGGTATCGGCCATTCTCATCCGGCGCACTGACGGCGAGCAGCCGTTTCTCCATAAGAACCGCTTGCTCCCCCGGCGGATGATAGCTAAGCGTCATTTCAATGTCGCCCGAGCGGTCTCTGTGCGGTCTGACTTTTACGTCCACCACCTCGGTCCGTCCCTGCGACAGGCCTGTCTTTGGGTCTTCCTCCCAGTAATTCAGGCCGTTGATATGCTTCCACGAAAACCACAATGCCCGATGCCACCGATGGTCCGCCGGCCTAAGGCAGGTCAGTACCGTGCCGTCGGTGAGTCCAACCGGGTGCAGATATGGTTTACCTTCGTTTTTATCAAAGTTGACCTGCCAGACCACCTGGCCACGGTTAAGTACCGCCACTGAAGAATCCGTCTGCCGCCAATCGTAACTCATAGTTGCCGGCATAAGTACACGCTCCACTTTGCCGGGGCAGTTAGACGAAGCCGAGTGATACGCAATAAATAATAGTGCAACACAAACAAATCTCACCCTGTAACTGGTTTGTTTATCTGCGCAATTCATTTGTTTTTATCCTCCTTATTCAAACTTGCGATTCTCTGCAACTATCTCGTCAGTTGGAATACCGCACCGTCCCGCTACTGTCAACGACATAACCCCACTTCTTGATGTACTCGGGGCCCGGCAGAAAGTCGTCGTGTGTCTGCTTTAGCTTCCGCGATAAAATGGCCTCCATCTCTTTTTGCAATTTGCTGTATCGAGGTTTATTACAGAGGTTATTGAGCTGGTATGGGTCCTTTTCGTTATCATAAAGCAGCCAGGGACCATTCAGGTCGCGGACATAAGTATAGCGGCGAGTTCGGATGCCGCGATATTCCCTCCCGCCGCGGTCTCTACGCCACTGGCCAAAAGGTGACGGACAGCTAATCAGTGCAGCGTTGTCTTTCGGTTTCTCGGCCCCCCTCAGCACACCGGAGAAATCGGCCCCTTCTACTGTATCAGGTATGACGATACCGCTTAAACTTAGCAGCGTCGGCATGATGTCAGGTGCATTAATCGGCATATCAATTGTTCTGCCGCTGCTGCCGAGTGCAGCAGGATAGCGCAACAAAAACGGAACCCGAATTGACTCATCCCAGGGTTTTTGCTTTTTCTGCCCTCCCTGTGAGTAAAGCATGTCCCCGTGGTCCGAAGTGAAGACAAGTATAGTGTCGCTTTCAAGATTCGTTTCTTTAAGCGTCTGAAGGATTTCTCCGATACACTCATCGAGGGCAGCGATGTGAGCGTAGTAACCGGCGATGGCCTTTCTCGCCTGGGCCTGGAGATTGTTTGGGACATTAGGCCGCAATTTGATTTCGGCTTCATTGAACAGCTTCCTATATTTCTCGGGCGCCGTCTGGTAGGGCGCATGGGGTGGGCCCCATGAGAGAAAAAGAGCGAGAGGTTTTGAATCGTCGTGCTCGCGGATGTATCGCCGGGCCTCGCGGGTCTGGGCGATTGCGTCATAGCCATTCCATTTTAGCTTTATGTTCTCATCTGCATAATAGAAGGAGTTATTGTAGTTATGCGTACAATCCATTGCCTTCCAGAAGTTAAAGCCCTGCCGTCTTTCTTTCGGGATAAAGGCGCTTCTGTGACGGCCATCCAAATGCCACTTGCCGATATATGCAGTTTCATAGCCGGCCTTGTTATAAGCCTGAGCAATGGAAACGGCATCAGTATTAAGCCGCACGTCATTTAGAAAAACGCCGTGCTTGAGCGGATACCGGCCGGTAATCAAGCTCGCGCGATAGGGACTGCACACCGGACAGCCGGAGACAGCGTTGCTGAAATTGACGCTTTCTGCGGCGAGCGTGTCGAGGTTCGGCGTCCTAACCTGCGGATTGCCCGCATAGCCTGCTGCCTGGGCACGCCACTGGTCAGCGAAGATAAAGACAAGATT
>Ga0114919_10003383_pt1 | contig 12894 bp, 11 predicted proteins | sample BlataG_FD_88682 | JGI IMG/M metagenome (GOLD analysis project Ga0114919, IMG submission 88682) | Deep subsurface microbial communities from Black Sea to uncover new lineages of life (NeLLi) - Black_00105 metaG | ecosystem: Environmental > Aquatic > Marine > Oceanic > Sediment | place: Atlantic... | reverse complement strand
GAGAATGATTTGGCCTCTTTTCTTGTTTGCACTTGGCTAATCCCCCTTCGCGGACCAATTCATCGGCGAAATCAAAATCCGGTCTTCTAAAATCCACAACCCCTGTATTCAAGATTAAGACATCTACGGGCATTTTTTATTCGCTGTTTTGATTCATCAAACGCCAATTAAGATTTTTTTGAACTACCAATGTGTGTGCTTTTGCCGCAGCGACATCCTGCAGTGATGCATTCAAAACTCCGCGAGCAACTTGAGCCGGTTTCGGTTGTTACCCTTCCTGGACAACATTAAATCCCATTAGGATGCCAAGATTCCTGATGCTCTGTAAGTAGTCGCCATAGAAGACCACGCGATGTAGGCGCGTCATTATTCCGCCTTTGAGTATACCGGCGCCCCAGTTGTGAAACATCTTTCGGGCATCGGCTACTTCGGTGACAAACTGCGTTCGACAACCCAGTTCATCGTGCGTGACCTCTATAATCTTGCCCGTGGAGACCAGCATTGTGTCGAGGTTAACAAACTTCGCGCAGGTAACAACTTGTCCGACCCGGTTCTCCACATCCAGCGACACTCCCTTTTCGCTATCGCTCTGCGTACGGATAGTAAAAGGTAAACGCTTGCCTGCCGGACCGTCCATCCTGGTTGCGGAAGTGCAGTGGAAGTGGATCAACGCGTTCCTGGATGTATCGAAGACCGGGTCCGTGATGAACCCGGGCACTCCAAACGCATAGCTGAACATCAACATAGTCAGTGTCGAATCCATGTCGCCCTCGCAGGCCCCAACCAGGCCTAAATCGTTGAGCTTACTGAAGGTAAGACAGGCCTTAGCCGGCCTGCCCATACAATGTGAGCTGGTGACAGCGTGCGCCCTTTCCTTGAGCATCAGCTTCTTTATCGCCAGGTATAACCGTGCCGAGTTTACGATATCGTCCTTCGAAGGCTCGACTATTTGCTTGGCCTGGCTAATCCAATATCGCTGCGCCTCTGCCTCGGCAGCCTTTGTGTCAATGGCCTGGTGAGCTTCTATGACCTGCTCATTGCTGATCGCAACCACCTCAGCGCCGAGGCGCTGCTTGACCTGCTCGGCAGTGCACGCCGGGTCTGTTCCACGGGGCTCGCCCACGGTGATGATGCGCGTTTGCCGCAGCCGAGGCGCTACCCGCATCAGTGCCACTACCTTGTCAATCTCGTCCCAGTCACTGGTTGGCAGCAGAACGACCTTTTTACCCTCTTTCTGCCATTGAGGGAAAAACATCCAGCCGTGTCCGCTGAACGGCTGCGAGAAGACCGCTGTTGGCAGACCCGCATCGACCAGCTTGCCCAGGCCTCGTTCGAGTGCGCGTCCCCCGTGCCCCGAAAGATGGAATAGAAGCAGCCCATCTGCGTCGCCAACCTTGGCCACCACCTTTTCCACTTCGGCCGGAGGTATTACCTCACCACCGACGAACTTCACATCTCGAAGTTTCTGTTCAATCTTGGCAAGGCGCTTCTCGAACTTGGCGATTTCTTCTGTCGGCCGGGAACAGTAAATTCCCCCCGTCCTGCCAACGTAGACCTGGTGGATTTTCACTGGAGGCATCCTGGCCGGCCATTCTTCATTCCCGTTGATAGTCGCTGCCCGCGCGCCCAATCCGCCTAATAACACCGCTCCGGCTCCCGCTGCGCTGTCGCCCAAAAACTCTCGGCGATTCATTACCTGACCCATGATCTGACTCCTTATAAAACGAGATTTGGCCAACAACCTCAGCTTAGCTTTGCCGCTGACTCTTTCGTTTCTTGTGTAAGCGTTCAGCCTTTTGCGACCCGGCTGCTTTCACACATCCGGCATCAAAACCTGTTTGTGTTTGTTGTAAGATAAAGGCCTGCTTGTTCTATGTCAATTCTCATTTCAGTTGGCCGAAAGGTCATAGGCTGGCAGTTTTCCGGGCCTAATCAGCAGGTGTGAACCGTAATGGTTGCCGCGCACCTGAGCTGTCCAAAAAGTGCGGCTTAACCGCTTAACTGCTGTCGATTACGTTGTGGTCTTTATGGTATATTGAGCGGATTGATATCCTTTATTCCTTCGGGATAAATCTCGTATGGATATTTCTCCAGCAGTTCTTTTCTGTACTTGGCCAGGAGCGCTTCTCTTTGTTCGTTCCGGATGACGCTACTAACTTGCCTTTCCATACCGTTGACAGATTCCTGTGCTGCGCCCGGCTGCTTTTGCAGTATCTTAACGACCCGCCATTTGACCTGCCACTCGGCCGGGCGTTTGCCTCTATCGAGGTAAAACCCTCTTATTGGGCCGACTATTTCGTTAGGCTCAGCGCCCAATAAATCCTTGAAAAGCATTCCCTCTCTGCTGACTGAAATGCTAACGGGCTTGTCTTCTTTCGCAAAAGAGTATTCTTGTTTAAGTGATTGGAAATCATTGGCGCTGCGCAGCAGCTCTTTTACCTTTTGGGCTGTCTTAAAGTCCTGGCACCAGATTTGGTCAATCTTAAGTCGGTCAGGCGTCCTGAATTTTTCCTTATTCTCATTGAAATAAGCGGTAATCTCTTCTTCTGTCGGTTTCTTTATCTGCTCGTACTTTGCCACCATGGCCTTGCGGAATAGCGTTGCGTCTTCTCGCTCTGTTACCTGCTTTACGTATCCTTCATCGTTATCGAGTCCACGCAGCCTGGCTTCAGCAACGAAAACCGGCAGTCTGAGTATCCTATCTACGAACCTTTCTACACCAGCCGGCGTATGCAGATCTCTCGGCCGACGCGGCGGCGAGTACAGACACAAGGTTTCAAGCCAATCTTCTAACGTTACTTGTCCGCCATCGAAGGTCCCCAAAACAATGCTCTTTTCCTCGGGTGTCAAATCTTCCTCGACCTGTGTCTTCTTGACAAAACGTATCCTCTGTTTTTCTTTAGGCGCAAAAAGAAGTCTTTGGTATATTTGGGCCGCCCGGGCGAAATTGAGCTTTAACTTTTGAACGTGAAGTTTTTCATGTAACTGCTCATAAAACTGATTTGTAAGTATCAGCGCCCTTTGTTTTTCGAGCCTTGCCTTTGCCTGGTCTCGGTTGAGATTGGGGTCGCTTGCTATCTTTTGGTCAATTTCTGCATCTGTGACCCTTACTTTCTCTTGCAGCTCTGTCTTTAACAGTAAGTTAGCCAGCATCATGTCTTTGAATCGTTTGAGCTTTGCTTTGGCATCTTTTTCTTCCAGAAAGTTTTGCTCGCGGGCATCTATTAGCATCGCTTTCTCGGCTATCATTTTCTCAAGCACGGCCCTGGCGTCAACGGAGCCGTCTTCTGTGACGTATTCGTCGGGCCTGGTGCGAAGCTCACGCATTACTTGTGTCTCAAGCTCGGCCCTGGTGAAGACGTAATCGGCTATTTTCCCAACAACAGTTGACGGCTCAACCGGCTTAGGTTCGAGAGGTTTTGCTTCTACGGGCTTTGTCTCAGGAGGCTTTGTCTCCACCGGCTTTGTTTCTACCGGCTTCGTTTCTATTGGTTCTGGTTCTGCCGGTTTTACCTCAATGACCTTTGGTTCCTCGACCGGTCCTGTTACAACCTGCTTTGGCGCGCAGGAATAGCACAGTAGTATCAAGAGACCCAGAAAACATAATGCAGATTTTCTCAAAAATAATTTCATCGCACATACCTTTCCAATAAAAGCAATAAATAATGTTTTACTTAACCGCTTGCTCTTCTATCACAACTTCAGCAAGCCACAAACTATCAGACTAAATACTGTAACAAAAAAACCGATTCTTGTCAAACCAAACCCGGCACCACCTGAGCGTTAATCTCGACCGATGTCCTTGCGGACCTGAGCAGATGGCCTATAGTTTGGCCCTGATTCAAAAAAACGACCACTGGCAGTTTTTCATTGATTTTGCGGCTTTTATGCTCTACAAAACGGCTCTTATGGATTCTAACTTTCGCCGTTCGCAAGTTATCACCGCCATTAAGGATAGGTTGAAAATGACAAACCAAGAAAGACTAATTTCGCGACGCAATTTCGTAAAAAAATCTCTGATTGGCACGGCGCTGTTAGGTTCTGCTTCAGCACTGAGAGCCTCAACTGGGCAAACAAAGCTTCCGCCTTTAAGGCTGGGCGGGCCTACCTTCGAGAAATTTGACGGCCCTGATTCCTGGGTGCAGGTTCTCAAACGCCTCGGCTACCGCGCCGCTTACTGCGCCGTCGGCCCCAAAGAATCCGACGATGTCATTAACGCCTACGCTGCCGCCGCCAGGAAAGCCGACATTATCATTGCCGAGGTTGGAGCGTGGAGCAACCCGCTCAGCCCCGATGAAAAAACACGCCAAGCCGCCCTGGCCAAGTGCCGCGAACGCCTGGCACTTGCCGACCGGATTGGTGCAAACTGCTGCGTCAATATCAGCGGCTCGCGCAGCCGAGAGCATTGGGCCGGCCCGCATTCTGATAACCTCACGAAAGAAACCTTTGATATGATTGTTCAGACAACCCGCGCCATCATCGATGATGTGAAGCCGACCCGCACATACTTTACGCTCGAAACAATGCCCTGGGCCTATCCCGACTCCATAGGTTCATACCTGCGCTTGATAAGGGCCATCGACCGGAAGCGCCTTGCCGTCCATTTCGACCCGGTTAATCTCATCTCAAGCCCGCAGCGCTATTTCAAAAACACAAAGCTGATTGGCCAATTCTTCAAGAAGCTTGGTCCTCACATCAAAAGCTGCCACGCCAAGGATATTTTGCTCCAGCCGAAAGCCACCACTCATCTTGATGAGGTTCGTCCCGGCCTGGGCAATTTGGATTACGCCGCTCTGCTGACAGAATTGAGCAAGTTTCCTGACACGCCGTTGATGATTGAGCACCTAAAGGGCGCTGAGGAATACGCAAAGGCCGCCAATCATATACGCTCGGTCGCAAGAAAGGTCGGGCTATCCTTTAGCTAAGCCGGCCTTGTGTTCAACACCGAAATTCATGCCGCCGGAGGAATAAGAAAAACAGGTTTTGTTGTAGACGAAACATGCCCTTATTATTACAATAAGGCCAGCTGGCTGCCTGATCGAACGTTCCGAGATGGCCCAAGGCTATAAATCGTAGGTTATTGCATAGGAGGTATTGTACATGAAATTTTTCAAAAATAAAAAACTGGTTGGAGTCTTAATGATAACGATATTTGCCTTGAGTATAGCCGCCGTTTATCTTGTGTTTCGCAACCATGGTTATACAACGGCGCACCCCTTCCCCATTTGCGACGAAGTTTATCAGGCGGTCGATCCCAATACGCAAGAGCCTGTGATTCGCTTGGTCAGCACAATATGGACAGGCGGCGACCGTGGAGAGGAGCTTATTATTATGTTCAGATCCTCTGGTGGCAGTGTATGGTACCTCACTATTTCATCAAGTGAGTATCCACATTCGTTGGCGGTCTTTCGAGGTTCTGTAAACTTAGACTCGGAGGTCACCCTTATTAAAACGCACTCCCTATCTTCTGGTGCGGGATACGACCTGTTTGATTGGTCAACTATTGACCGGCTGGATGCTAAGTCGGCCAGAGAAAAAGACAGGATATCCCGGAGGAAGGAACAGCAAAAATAGGGTCAGGCATTATTCGTTGGTTCGATCGTTCGCCATCCGTACCTGTTTACGGCTTCAAAGGTTGATATACTGGATTCCGGCTCTTTGAAAATACAATACAACAGAAACCGCTGTTACGACTACTACACCGGCCGATGGCTGACGCACGACCCGCTGGGCATTACGCCAAATCCCGCAATAATCAATAATCATGCTCTGTTGAAATCCCAATAGAGTCATCTCTGAGAGCGCTGGAGGTGAACGAAAAATTCTTAATCTCCGGTCGGAAAGAGATTCTTCACTTCGCTGCGCTTCGTTCAGAATGACAATTTTTGCATGTTTTCAACAGAGTATAGCCACTAATCAGCATTCAATTTAAGGGTTTGGCCGGGCTTGAGGACTGTAACTTCGCATTTAGCATTTTCCGCAAACCGCTCAGCGTCAGCTCGCTTGCCCACAATGTCACCCCAATGGTATGGTATCGCCCGCCCGGGCTTTATATAATCAACAGCCGTGGCCGCTTCCTCGGCGTTCATCGTGTACGTCCCGCCAACGGGCAGCAGCGCAATATCAATATCTTTCAATGTTTTCATCTCCTCAGTCAGGTCCGTATCACCGGCGTAATAAATCCGCACCGAGCCGATATCAATCAAAAACCCCAGCCAGTTGTTCGCCTTCGGATGATAGCGCTTATTGATATTATAAGCAGCCACGCCGGTTATGGTCACACCGTCCACATTTATTTTCTCTGCCGGCGTAAGTGCCTGCCCCTTTCCTTCCTTCTTAACAACATCAGGCGAAGCAATTATCTTCGTTTCCGGCCCGGCAGCCTTGGCAATATCCTTAGCTGAGTAATGGTCAGAATGGCTATGGCTGACAAGCACTAACGTCGCATCGTGTGCCGCTTCGCTCAACTTCCACGGGTCGATATAAATCACCTTACCATCGTATCTAATCTTAAAACTGGCGTGTCCCAGCCATTGTAGTGTGTTGCCCATAGGAACCTCCTTTCGCGGTTTTTCTTGTTCTGTTTCCGGCTCTTCTTTTTTACATCCACAAACAACCAGCGCCACCACCAAACCCAGAACCAATAATCTCAATCCTCTCATCTTCTTGTCCCTTTCACCTCTTACTTTTACATTGCTGTCTGTCCTCAGTCATGTCCCAGAGTTTATCTTCACTGAGACCGAAGAAATCTATGTTGGAATTTTCGCGCTACAGCCTTGCTTTTTGCCTTTGAACTTTTCCCGATATTTTGCGATAGAATTGTTGATTATGTCAAGGCGTTTTTGGTAAAAACTGCCTGTCTTCGCGCCAAAGATAGAATCAGTGAAATCTCTGGTTAATCACAATCTTTTTCGGCACTGGTTTTGCATTTGAGGAAGAATTTTTGATAAATTGCCTATTTTAACACTTCGGTGTTTGCGCGCAGAATCCTATGTGTTTTGTGCAAGGATGAAGGCCTAAAAAGTGAGGTCGTACCCCCCAGCGGAAACGTTCCCTTAGCCTCATAAACTGTAGACAACAGGCGTTTATCAGCTACTGAAACTGAATCGCCACCCCGATATGGCCATCTTTGAGCATATTTTTCCGCTCGACTCTGACCACCTTACCTGTCTTAATTCGCGCAAATCGCCCTTTTTCCTTGGCCAAAGCCATTGTGCGCGGAAAATTGATTTCTAAAAGGTTGCCCGTTCGAACCGGGGTGGTCATAGGGAGGGAAACGAATGCGCCTGTTTTGCTAACGTTGGCACTTCGGCCGTTAAAAAACCTGTTGGCCTCCGGCAGCCAGACGCTCACAGGCCAGGACAGAGTGGTCCGCGTATCCCTGCGCTGCTCAACTAAAGTCTCCATAAGTTCTGATCTCCGTAATAGCACCGTTCCATCGCTTGATAAGAATTATCGGCAATGTTAATTTAGAGAGATTAGTATATTTGGGCAAAATAATGACTTTTCTCAATAAATTTTTTTCGTTTTGTACCTAAACACTGCTGTTGTGGTTTTATCGGACTGCTTTGTTTTTACAGTTACGTCATCGCGGAGCCTCTTAGCAAGATTCCACATAGCGCTATGAGCAATGGTGTTTGGTTTGTGTCTGCTGAATGACGATTCAGAGCCAACACAGGGAAGCTGGTGCGTTAGGGGTGGGGGTTCGGCAGGCATTATCCCGGTTGTCTTATCGTATTAGTCATTGGTAGATGATGGCAAGTCGAGATTGTGCGGACTCAGGAGTCTGAGAATTCTGTGCCAGGATATGCAGCAAGTATCTTGCGATTGCGGGTGGTTTAGTGTATTTCTATAAGGGCTATGCAGACAGAAGTCGTAAAACTCGACCCTAACAGGCTTGATATTGGCAAAATCAAGGAAGCCGCAGCACTGGTCGATGCCGGTGGACTTGTGGCATTTCCCACAGAGACGGTTTATGGAATCGCCTGCCGAGTCAGCAGCGGCTCACTTGCCAAGCTCAACAAACTCAAAGGCCGAGGCCGTGAGAAACGCTACACGTTACATATCAGCCAAAAAGACGAGGTCGAGAAATATGTGCCCACGATCGGAATTAAGGCACGCAAACTAATTGAGCAGGCTTGGCCCGGGCCATTGACCGTGGTTTTTGAGTTAAGTGTGGAAGACATTGGCAAACAGCGAAAGAGTCTCGAAGCAGATGTTTTCGAAAACTTGTATAAAGACAATTCCATAGGCATACGCTGCCCTGATAATGCAATAGCTGGGCTGTTGCTTCGGGAAACGCGCAATACTGTGGTTGCACCAAGTGCAAACGTACCAGGCCGGTGGCCAGCTGGGGATGCTGAGGAAGTACTTGGCCAGTTCTCCGGGCAGATTGATTTGGTACTGGATGCAGGACCGTGCAGGTACAAAGAAAGCAGCACGGTTGTTAAGATGGGCAAAAAAGGCATGGAAATCTTGAGGCCCGGGGTATATTCACAGATGGAATTGGAAGAAATGTCGCAGGTTGGATTCTTGTTCGTTTGTACGGGCAATACATGCCGAAGTCCTATGGCAGAGGGAATGTTTCGCAAATATTTGTCAGAAAAATTGGGATGTTCAGTTGACGCGCTGAGTAAGATGGGTTATAAGGTATTTTCTGCCGGCGTGATGGATACGGGCGGTTGCCCTGCGAGCGCAGAAGCGATAGCGGCTTGTGCGGGCAGGGGAATTGATATAAGACTGCATAAGAGCAGGATGCTGACCGAACAACTCATCAAAGAAAGCGATTTTATATTTGCGATGTGCCGAATGCACAAAGAGCAAGTTGTTAATCTTAGCCAGCAGGCTGCGGCCAGGTGTGTCTTATTGGCAGAGAATGAGGATATTGCTGACCCGATAGGCCAGCCACAGCAGGTTTTTAATGAGTGTGCAGATTTGATAGAAAAAGCTATCAAGAAAAGGATTGCTGAGCTTGAGATATGAAAATAGCAGTTGGAAGTGACCATCGCGGTTTTGAGGCGAAAGAGCAAATTAAGGCAATAATCACCCAGTTGGGCCACGAGTATATTGATGTCGGTACGACCGACAGCAATCCAGTTGATTACCCTGACCTGGCTTATTCGGCGGCGACTGCAGTATCTCAAGGGCGAGCGGACAGGGCTATTCTGGCCTGTTCAACCGGGATTGGGATGAGCATAGCGGCAAACAAAATAAAGGGAATCAGAGCTGCAATTTGCCACGATGAGCTGAATGCTCGGATTTCCCGCGACCACAACGATGCAAATGTGCTTTGTATATCAGGAGACCAAACCGGAGAAGTATTACTTCGAAAGATAGTCGAAGTCTGGCTCGATACGGACTTTAGCGGCGGCAGGCACCAGAGAAGAGTAAACAAAATAGAAGCTATTGAAGAGGGCAGAGACCCGGAAGAAGTCAAGAACAGTGGATAGTTGTTAGTTAATATGATTCAGTTTTTCAGCCGGAGCGCTGGAAACAACCTCCCATAATTCATCAGCGAAATGACCATAGCCCAAGCGAAGATGAAAAATCATCCTCACAAGAGATAAATTAAATCAACGCGTTATCCAGCTACCTTTACTTTAGCGGCCAGTCATCAGGGCAATAAGTGAGCCAATAGTCCGAAAAGATTCCGTAATCGAGGAAATCTACGTCGTTGCTGTCGTCAAGGTCACCGGGCAGGCCGGGGCCACTTTGAAGCCAGTCATCGGCGAGGTTGTTCAGGTCGATGTAGTTTACCTTGCAGGCGAGGACACCGTAGCCAAAGAGGTCTGCCGAGTTGAAGTTTATCCAGCCGATGTTTTCGCCCCAGGCATAGCCGTCGAAGCTGCCGTCAATGTCGATAGTGACACCGTAATCGTTTGCATCACCGGGGACATTCGGGTCAAAGTTGATCCAGCCGACGTTTTCGGCCCAAGCCAAGCCTGAGAGATTACCTGCGCCATCGTTGCTCACACCGGTATTTGGGTCATCATCGTTTGGGTCGAGATTTATCCAGCCGATGTTCTCGGCCCAGATAAAGCCTGTCAGTTTCTCATCGCTTACCGTTGCACCGACGTTTGGCTCGGCGATGTTCGGGTCGAAGTTTACCCAGCCGATATTTTCGCCGTATGCATATTGTGAGCCATCGTTATTAGGGTCGATATTCTCGGCAAAGCCGACACTAACCGTGGCAAGCAACAGGACGCAAACGCTAAACGTTTTAATTACGTTACCAAGTTTCATTTTCTCTATCCTTTTCTAATCTACAGTTTGCTTTGCGTTATTCTATTCCGGTGCTACATTTAGTCCGACCTGGGACCCTAATCCCGTAAACATATTCGTACCGTTGCCATACGCGGTGTTCTGGTCAAGCAGGCAGTAAGTGCCCGTATAAATGCCATAATCTGCGTTGATGTATGCCGTGTTGCCGGTCACCGTACAGCCGGTGCTGGTACGGATGCCGTAGATGGTGCCGGTAGCCGAAGTTCCGTTGTAGTAGGCCGTGTTGCCGGTCACCGTACAGCCGCCGTAGGTACGGATGCCGTAGACGATGTCGCCGGTAGCCGAATGTCCGTTGTAGTAGGCCGTGTTGCCGGTCACCGTACAGCCGTAGCCGGCATAGATGCCGTAGACGGTGCCGGTAGCCGAATGTCCGTTGTAGTAGGCCGTGTTGCCTGTCACCGTACAGCCGTAGTCGGCACGGATGCCATAGACGGTGCCAGCCGAAGTTCCGTTGCTGCGGGCCGTGTTGCCGGTCACCGTACAGGCGCCGCCGGCATAGATGCCGTAGGCGGTGCCGGTAGCCGAAAGTCCGTTGTCGTAGGCCGTGTTGCCGGTCACCGTACTGCCGTTGGCGGCATAGATGCCGTAGACGACGATGCCGGTAGCCGAATATCCGTTGTAGTAGGCCGTGTTGCCGGTCACCGTACAGCCGGTGCCGGCACGGATGCCGTAGACGGTGCCTGTAGCCGAAGTTCCGTTGTCACTTGCCGTGCAGTCCTTGACCAGATGGCCCTTGCCATAAAGATAAATGCCACCTCGGCCATTGGAGACGGACCGGACATCAATGACCCGGTGGTCTTGGCCCGAGGAGCCGGCCTCGTAGATACCATAGTAAAAGTCGCGAACTGTGCCGTTGCGGATTTCCACGTTGCTGCATCCGCTCATATAAATGCCGTAGTTTGTCCCTGAGCCCGGCCCGACCAGGGTAAAACCGGCCAGGTCAATCGTTACATCGTCGACCACTACAGTAATGGCGGTTCCGGCTGCGGTAACATCCTCAGTAAGATAGTACGAGCCGGGTGTACTTATCGTCAAGGGAATGTCCGCCTGGCTGATGGGAATCCTCGGCTCGACCTCATCGAGGGTTTTCATTGTCGGCCCCGGTGGGGCAGATGGCTCCAAAGAACCGCCGACAGCGAACAGTGAAAACAGCAGCAGCCCAGCCAAAGCCAATACACTTGCCACAACTTTTGCCCGTTTTTGTTTCGTTTCCATTTTGCTACCTCCTAATTTGACCATATATACATTCGACTTAATTTCAAAACTCAAAGTTTGCCGTCGGGTCGCTGTTGACAAAGCTGCCTCCACCAGCCACATTGATGATTTGCCCGTAGGCGTTGCCGGCGGCGATATTATAGTTGATGCCGTTATCACTGGCACTATTCTTGACAATGATGTTGCCGCCAAGCGGCACCTGAATACCGTAATCGTTATTGGTGACATTGTTGGCTTCCACCCTAATGTTGGCACCATAGGCGTAGATGCCCGCACATATCGGCACCCCGTAGCCGTTCTCCCGGCAGTTATTACCTGTGGCCAGGCCGCTGGTCGCTATGTATATTCCATGGCCATTGTTAAGCGAACACGTGCAGTTCCGCACCGTGCTGCCAATACCCTCCAGCCGAATTCCGTCCGAGCCGTTACGGGACGTCGTGCAGGCCTGCGCCACGGCGCCGTTATACGTGGTGTAGATGCCGTAGCTTGTGTTGTAGGTGCTGGTACATTCAACTATAGTGCAACGTCCTCCGGTTGCTATTCCATGCTGACCGTTGTAGGCTGTGATGCAATTGATAACGTTGCAGCCGGCGTCTATGGCACCGGCATTGGCCATGTAAATTCCGGTCCACGAATTATCTATGGCAGTGCAGTTGCTCACCGTACTGCCGGGACCTGCCATCATACCGTATCCGCCGTTGTCGAATGCGATGATGTTGGTCAGCCGGCAGTTCTTGACCATGGCCAACTCGATACCCTCGTCGCCCCAGTCACGAACTATTCCTCCAAAGACAATCGAATTTTTTCTGTAACCGACCTGGGGGTTATAAGGCATAACTACACCATCAACAGAGTTAGGCCCGCCAACCAGGGCAAAGCCGTTGAGGTCCAATGTGACGTTGTCCGAAGCGATTTCAATTCCGCTCTTGTTGGGCTCGCCTGCGATGTTGCCCGTCAAGTAGTACGAACCGGGTTGGTCGATCACATATAGGGCCGTCGCCGAACCGGACAGAGTTTGTACCGGAGATCTCGGCTCTACCTCATCCAGCGTTTTCATCGTAGGCCCCGGCGGCGCACTTGGTTCCAAAGAACCGCCGACAGCGAACAGTGAAAAGACTGCCAGCCCAGCCATAGCCAATAAACCGGCCGCTACTCTTGTTCTTTTCTGTTTCGTTTCCATTTTTCTTCTCCTACAAAAATTGATTGATATGGTATTCCACACAGCACACTTCAGGCGCACTGATAGTTCCTTGCAAAATTTCGCAGAATGGCTCTTTTAGAACTACATTTGCCCTCCAGATCAAATCGTCAGTGAGCCGGTCGATTGATTATACAATTACACATTTTTTAGGCGGCAAAATCAAGCGAAAATGGGGCGTTTTTTGATTCCGGATTGTC
>Ga0114919_10003382_pt1 | contig 12897 bp, 10 predicted proteins | sample BlataG_FD_88682 | JGI IMG/M metagenome (GOLD analysis project Ga0114919, IMG submission 88682) | Deep subsurface microbial communities from Black Sea to uncover new lineages of life (NeLLi) - Black_00105 metaG | ecosystem: Environmental > Aquatic > Marine > Oceanic > Sediment | place: Atlantic... | reverse complement strand
GGTGAACAACGGCTACGCGATTCGTCGAGGATTCGATCGAGGAATGACGCCCCTGAGGGCCGACCGTGCACCCGTTGCTGAGTGAGTTTGAGCAGACCTGCGCCAGGCAGCCGGATCGGCCGGCCGCTTGCGACCAGAGCCTGGCACTGGACTACAAGGGCTTCCGCGCGGTGGCGGCGGGACTGGCAGCGCAGATCGCGGCCCAAACCCGGCAGCCGCGGGTCGGCATCGTGGCACCGACCTCAGCGGCCTGCGCGGCGGCGATCTTCGCCTGTTGGTATGCCGGCAAGGTGTCGGTGCCGCTCAACTTCCTGCTGGGGCCGGAAGAGCTCGCCAAAATCATTCGCGACGCCGAACTTGACCTGGTCGTCACGATCGAGCGGTTCGCCCCGAACCTCGCCGGGACCGGCCTCAGGACGCTGCTGCTGAACGCCCAGACGCTGGTTCCCGGCAACACCGCCGCCCCCGATGCCGAGCCGCGAGATGTTGCCGTTGTTCTTTACACGTCCGGCACCTCCGGCGACCCGAAAGGGGTTTGCCTCAGCTTCGACAACCTGGTGCAGAACGCGCGGGCGAGCATCGAGCATGCCCGCATGAACCCGGCGCAGGTGTTCCTGAGTGTGCTGCCGCAGTTTCACAGCTTCGGCTTCACTGTGATGACGATCACGCCGCTGGTGCTGGGCGCGGCGGTGCACTACCTGCCGCGCTTCAGTCCCGTCACCGTCGTCAGCACGATTGCCGAGCGGAAGGTCACCCTCTTCATGGCGATCCCGAGCATGTACGCGGCTTTGGCACAGATGAAGCAGGTGGACCGGCAGGCTTTTGCATCGGTCACGTTGGCGATCAGCGGGGGCGAGCCGCTGCCGCCCAAGGTCGCCCAAGCGTTCGAGGATCGGTTCGGCATCCCCATTTACGAAGGTTACGGGTTGACGGAGACTTCACCGGCCGTGTCGATCAACGTGCCCTGGGCACGCCGGCCCGGGTCGGTCGGGCGACCTTTGCCCGGGATCGAAATCAGCGCGGTGGACCAAGCCGGCACGCCGCTGCCGGCCGGACAAGACGGCGAGTTGCTCATCCGCGGTCACTGCGTGATGCTCGGCTACCACAACCGGCCCGAGGCCACTGCCGCTACTGTCCGCGACGGTGCGTTGTGGACCGGTGACATTGGGCACGTTGACGCTGACGGCTTCGTCTATATCACGGGGCGCGCCAAGGAGATGATCATCGTCGGCGGCGAAAACGTATACCCACGCGAGATCGAGAGCGTACTGGCCGAGCATCCGGCCGTTGCCGAAGCGGCCGTGGTCGGCATGGCCGACGAGGTGCGTGGCGAGCTCCCGCTGGCGTACGTGATTCTCAGGGAAGAGGCCTCGACGAGCGCGGCTGAGCTCCGCAGCTTCTGCCGGGAGCGATTGGCCGGTTACAAGGTCCCCCGTGAGGTGAGGATTGCCGCGGAGCTGCCCCGCAGCCCGACGGGCAAGATCCTCAAACGCGCTCTCAAGCGGTAGGAAAGCTGATGGGCCCGGTGAACACCGTTTCATCGGGGTCCAGTTGCACACCCAGGTCGAGGTGGTCTTCGCCGCCGTCCAAGACGATCTTCGTCCAGGCGACGGTGGCCCGCCGACTTACCCGCAGACCGAGTCCCGGGGTACTGACTGACCCCGGCGGGTGGGAGCACAGTTCGTAACGCTGTCCTTCTTGCACGCCGTAACCGAGCGGAACGCGTAGTCGCAGGCCGCTCGCGGAGCGATCAATGCAGCGACAGCGCAGCACGGTTGTGCCTTGGGGATCGACCATCCATAGGTTGGCAAACGCCGACTCGCGCGGCTTTGATCGTCGCTCCATAGCCGGAGGGACGGAAGGCGTGGCATGCTCTGTCATGCCGGCTGCGTGTCCACTCATCGGCAAAGCCTCCGTTCGGGACCGGCGTCCCTATGTCCCTGCCCCATTCGGCACCACGCCGGACCAACCCTAGCGCGGCTCGTCCAACCCGAACTCCCGCAGCCAGCGCTCGGTTGCGTCGGGCTCGAGGCCGCGGCCCTTCTCGGGCGGCTCCAGCGGCCTGACTACGGGACGCGACAGGTCGCGCTTGAGCGCGCTCCAGAACACGTCGGAGCGGATCGCCCGCGCCCGCCGCCGCTTGGCCGCTCGCGCGATCTCCCGGTCGGACGAGACGACCAATAGCCGGCGCGCTGCCGAATCCCTTTCGAGTATCTCTATCAGCCGGACATCGGCACTGACGCCGCCGCCGCTGTAATCGACCGCGATATCCGGGTCGCCGATCTGCCGGGCCAGGCTCGGCATCGGCGCGGGTCCGTCAAAGACGACATGCACCTTTTCGCCACGCCGACGCGCCCAGCGCCCCAGCATCTCACAAAGCTTCGAGCGCCCGATCGGCCGCTCGGGATCTTCTACGTCGCGCGCGGCGAAGAGCAGGTTGTTCCCGTCGATAAGAGCCGGCATATCCTGCTCTTAAACATAAACACTAACCGACCGCGCGCGATCCGTCAAGCAAAAAAACCGCCACCGACACCCGCTGAACACCGCCGTACTACGATTCCACCAAGCGGTTCAAATCCAAGGCGGCCGGGTTCACGGTGCGCGATCTGACGTACGAGGTTCGGCGATACTTCCAGCTCCAGCCGGACGACCCGGGCGTGATCGCCGGCGAGATTCCGGGCGGTGCCAGGAAGCTACCTTTGCGCCGGAGCCGCACCGTTTTCGCGCGCCTCGTACGGCTTGCCTGTATCATCGGCAGTGTCAGAGCGAAACCGGTGTCGATAACCCATTCAGAGGTTCCCGTGCACGCGTGACGCGGAAACCCTTGATTCGAGCAATCCCCCGCCAGGAGTGGAGACCATGGACCCGTTCATGCAAGCAGCGCTCGAGGAGGCGCGGCAAGGCTTGGCGGAAGGCGGCATTCCCATCGGCTCGGTGCTGATCATCGACGGGCAGATTGTCGGCCGCGGCCATAACCGCCGCGTTCAGGTCGGCAGCCCGATTCTGCACGCCGAAATGGACTGCCTCGAGAACGCCGGCCGCTTGAAGGCGGCCGACTATCGCCGCGCGGTTCTGTACTCCACGCTGTCGCCGTGCGACATGTGCAGCGGCACTGTGCTGCTCTACAAGATCCCCAAGGTCGTGGTGGGGGAGAACCAGACGTTCCGGGGGCCGGAAGACTACCTGCGTTCGCGCGGCGTCGAGCTCGAAATCCTCAACGCTCCCGAGTGCATCCGCCTGATGCGCGAGTTCATCCAAGCCAGACCCGAGCTGTGGAACGAGGACATCGGGGAGTAGTACGGCGGGTGCCCCGCCCTTTCATGGGGGACGGAATCGAAGGATGAGCTCGTCCCACAATTCTAGTACTCCGTTTCACAAAGACGTCGACTATGACAAACCGCGAAGAGCCGCAGGCTTCAGCCTGCGTGGCGCCGCGCGGGCTAAAGCCCGCGGCTCCTTAGTCGAGAAACTTGTGAAACACGGTACTAGTCAGTCCCCCAACCTGGAAGGATGGGGCACCCAGCAACCGGCTCTGAGTTCGACTTCTGCCATTCTCGATACGCCTCTGTGCGCAACTCGTTATTTGACAGATAGTTATCGCGATGCGCGCCCACGAGATTGCACACTCCGTAAGTCCTTTATTGACAAGACGTTGTGGCAAAATGGCAAAAGTCGAGCTGAGAGGATTCTATTTGCGTCAGGATACGCGTGGGCCTATCTATATACTTGTAGGGGTATGGGATGGCGAGCGTCGGTAGCCCTCCGCGGGCTCTTGCGGGCGGCGGCTCATGCCGGCTGGTCATCTGAAGCAATGGGAGGCGAACGGCTATGCGACCTCTGAACCGAGGCACGTTGGCGACGATCGGGATCAGAGCGCTCACTCCGGACTGATCTGTACCCCACCCTTTCCGGTCCACGCTGGGGCGTGGACCGGAAAGGGTGGGGCACTGCCGGAAGGAAGCAAAAGGACGGGGTGCACTATGAGCACGCAGTCGAGAAGCATCAGTGCGAAGGGGGTTGCCCAGGGTTTGGCCGCGGCTCTCCTGCTCGCGGCCGCACCGGTCGGCGCCGCGGCGGATTGCCTGGAGTGGGGCTGGAAGCCCGGCACCGGAGTGCCAGGCGTGGACAGCGGCTGTGTCTGGGACATCACCTCCTGGGATCCCGACGGACCCGCCGGCCCCGAGCCCGAGCTCCTCGTCGTGGGCGGCGAGTTCAAGGTCGCCGGCGGTGTCCTTGCCAGCTACATCGCGGCCTGGGACGGGGCGGAGTGGCGTCCCGTGGGCGGCGGGACAAACGGCCGGGTCTTCGCGCTAACTGTCTACGACGGCGAGCTGGTTGTGGGCGGCGAGTTCACCAGCGCCGGCGGCGTGCCCTGCCACTGCATCGCCGCCTGGGACGGCCAGCAATGGAAACCGCTGGCCAGCGGGATGAACAACTGGATATGGACGCTGGACGTCTACGCCGACGAACTGATCGCCGGCGGCGACTTCACGACCGCCGGCGGCGTCCCGTGTAACCGGATCGCCCGCTGGGACGGCGGGCAGTGGCAGCCGCTTGGTACGGGTATAAATGAGCGCGTGACGGCGTTGACGGTCTATCGGGACACACTGGTCGCCGGAGGCTGGTTCACGACGGCTGGTGGCAACGCCGACTGCCGGTTCATCGCCCAATGGGACGGATCGCAGTGGCACGCGCTCGGCAGTGCGATTAACAGCAACGTGGAGTCGCTGGCGGTCGAGGGCGACGACCTGTTTGCGGGCGGAGGGTTCGTGATTGACTACGGCGGGCCACAAGAGTGTTGGTGCGTCGCCCGCTGGGACGGCGAGCAGTGGCACGCGATGGGCAGCGGGACGGGCGGGGGTGACCGTTACGTGATGGCGGTTGGGACCTGGGAAGGCAACGTATATGTAGGCGGTTACTTCACCCTCGCCGGCGGCATCCCATGCTGGCACATCGCTTGTTGGGACGGCACGCAGTGGCATCCCCTCGACGACGGGGTGGACGGCCGTCCGGTCACCCTGGCCACGCACGGCGGCCACCTCATCGCCGGTGGTTCCTTCCCGGCTGCCAGCGACGCGCCAGCTAGCGGCGTCGCGCGCTGGGATGGGGAGCAATGGCACGAGTTCGGCAGCGGGACGAACTTCTGGGTCCACGCCCTGACGACCTTCGAGGGCAATCTGATCGCCGGCGGCGACTTCATCAGCATCGGTGGTGTCCAGTGCCAGCGGATCGCCTGCTGGGACGCCGTGCAGTGGCAGCCTCTGGGCAGCGGCATGGACGGCGGTGTCAGGGCGCTGATCATCTACAACGACGAGCTCATCGCCGCCGGCCGCTTCAACACGGCGGATGGCAAACCGTGCAACTACGTGGCCCGCTGGGATGGGAGCTGTTGGCATCCGCTCGGCAGCGGGGTGAACGACTATGTGGAAGCGCTGACCGTCCACGATGGCCAACTCGTGGCGGGCGGTTTCTTCACCATCGCGGGCGGCCAGTCGTGCCGCTACGTCGCGCGTTGGGACGGGGAGGAATGGGAACCGCTGGGCTGGCTGCCCTACCATGGCTACGTGCTGTCGCTCACGGTCTACAACGGCGATCTCATTGCCGGTGGCAGGTTCGACCAGGTCTCCCGCTGGGACGGCACCCACTGGGAACCACTTGGCAGCGGATTCAACGGCACCAACATCTACGCGTTGACTGTGTTCGACGGCGAGCTGATCGCCGCCGGCGACTTCACGAATGCCGGGGGCGTGCCTTGTAGCCGCATCGCTCGCTGGGACGGCCTCCAGTGGCAGCCGGTGGGCGGGGGTATCGACGGTTACACCGTCTATGCCCTCACCGTGTACGGTGACTCTCTCGTTGCCGGGGGCATGTTCGACACTGTCGGCGACGCAGCGTGCCACAACATCGCGTCCTGGGACGGAAGCCAGTGGCAGCCGCTGGGCGATGGCGTGGATAAACCTGTCGCGGCGCTGACGGCATACGGTGACGAGCTGATTGCCGGCGGGTATTTCGCCACCGCCGGCGGCCAGGTATCGACCTACTGGGCTCGCTGGGGCTGTTTGCGCTTCCAGGGCGATCTGAACGGCGACGGGTGCGTCGATCAGGCCGACCTGGGCATCCTCCTAGCCGACTGGAACTGCACCGGCGGGGAGTGCCCCGGCGACTGCGACGACGACGGCGATACCGACCAGGCCGACCTCGGCATCCTGCTGGCCAACTGGGGCGCCGGCTGCGGCTAGCGCCTCGCCGAGCCTGAGCGGTCCCACAGAAGCTGGAGATCAGAAACACGGCTGACACAGTCGTGCCACCCTTGAATTCACTTGCGAAGTGGCCGGTTGCCATGCTTTCACGCGACGAAGTCGCGGGTAAGCATGACCATGTCCTAACCGCATGCCCACGCTGCGCGAGGGCATGGCACCGCGCGCGAGTTCATTCAGGCGAACCCTGTGTTGTGTGGCGAGGACATCGGGGAATAGACGTGGGGGTGCGAGAAAGGATTCTCGCACCAGCGGAGAAGAAACACGGCTGACACAGCCGTGCCACACACCGCCCGACCTCACTGCCCACCCTACGCCTTGCCCGGTCGCCAGACGGGGTCGTGCTTGTCGAGCTGGGCCGGCTCGAACCAACGGGTCATGATCATGCGCTGCTGGGTGTAGAAGGTCATGCCTTCCTTGGCCTGGATGTGCAGGTCGCCGAAGAACGAGCCCTTCCAGCCGGTGAACGGGAACCAGGCCATCGGGGCCGGCACGCCGACGTTGATCCCGATCATGCCGGCGTTGAAATCGCGTTTGAACCTGCGGGCCGCCGGACCTGAGTTGGTGAAGATGACCGCCCCGTTGGCATATTGACACCGCTCGCCGAGCGCTATCGCCTCGTCCAGCGTCTTGACCCGCACGATCGGCAGCACCGGGCCGAAGATCTCCTCTCGGGCGACGGTCATCTCCGGCTGAACTCGATCGATGACCGTTGGGCCCACGAAGAACCCCTCGGGCGAGTCGGCAACGGCCACCTTCCGCCCGTCGAGGACGATCTGGGCTCCCTCGCGCTCGGCGGTGTCGATGTAGCCGCGGACGCGTTCGAGGTGCGGGCGCGTGATCAGCGGGCCCATATCGACGGGCGCGTCGGGCAGGTCGGTGCGGCCGACCCTGAGCTTGCCCACCTGTTCACAGAGCCGCTCGACCAGTTCGTCCGCCGCGTCTCCGACCGGCACCGCCAGACTGCCCGCCATGCACCGCTCGCCGGCACAGCCGAACGCCGAATGCAGCATCCCGCGGACGGTCGGCTCGATCTCGGCGTCGGGCATGACGATCATGTGGTTTTTGGCCCCGCCGGCAGCCTGCACACGCTTGCCGTTGGCCGTGCCGGTCTGGTAGATGTAGCGGGCCACCGGCGTCGAGCCGACGAGCGAGATCGCTTTGCCGTCGGGGTGCGTCAGCAGCGCGTCCACGCACGTCTTGTCGCCGTGAACGATCGAGAAGACGCCGTCCGGCAAGCCGGCCTCCATCAACAGTTCGCCGATGCGGATGGCCGAGAGCGGCACCCGGGGGGACGGCTTGAGAATGAAACAGTTCCCGCACGTGATCGCGATGGGGTACATCCACAGCGGGACCATCGCGGGGAAGTTGGACGGCGTGATCCCCGCCACCACACCCAGCGGGTGACGAATCGTTTCGCAGTCCACGTCCGGCGCGATGTTCTCGATGCTCTCGCCCATCAGCAGCGACGGCAGCCCGCAGGCGAACTCGATCATTTCCACGCCGCGCTGCACGGAGGCTTGCGATTCGGCGAAGGTCTTTCCGTGCTCGCGTGAGACGAGGCGCGCGACTTCGTCGCTGTTTCGCTGTAGCAGGTCGTGGAAGCGGAACATGACGCGGGCCCGGTCCGACGCGGGCGTGTCCCGCCAGGCGGGAAACGCTTTCTGCGCCGCCTGCACGGCGCGATGCACGTCCTCTTCAGCGCACAGCGGCGTGCGGGCGATGACCTCCCCAGTTGACGGGTTCCAGACCTCGCTGAACCGATCCGTTCGCGCTTCGGCCCACTGTCCGCCGATCAAACACTTGCAAGCGTCGATTTCAGCCATTGCTGCCGTCTCCCTGTCCAGTTCGGCCACTTGGATGTTGGTCGAGTATACCGTTCGGAGCGCGGCACGGAAGGTTCGCGGCGAAGCTGCACGGCGTCTTGAGGCAAGTCTTGTAGGGCAGGTCGAGCCACTTTGCAAAGTCCATGTCCAGCGGCTAAATTCGGCGTGCTTTGGCCGCTAGTTCGCGCGCCAGGTGGCTACATGGCGCACCAGGGAGACCGACCATGCCGCGCATCGTTCGAGGCGGACTCATCCAGGCGACGCTCAGCGAGCCGGCCACTTCGCCGGTCGAGAAGATCAAGAAGTCCATGATCGACAAGCACGTCGATCTAATCGCGCAGGCGGCCGACAAAGGCGTGCAGGTGCTCTGCTTGCAGGAACTGTTCTACGGCCCGTATTTCCCCGCCGAGCAGGACGCCAGGTGGTACGAGCTCGTGGAGCGGATGCCCGACGGCCCGACCACCAGGCTCATGTGCGAGCTGGCGCGCAAGCACGACATGGTGATCGTCGTGCCGATCTACGAGGAGGACCTGCCCGGCGTGTACTACAACACCGCCGCGGTCATCGACGCGGACGGGACCTATCTGGGCAAGTACCGCAAGACGCATCTGCCGCATTGTGAACCCGGCTTTTGGGAAAAGTTCTACTTCCGCCCCGGTAACCTGGGCTACCCGGTGTTCAACACGCGCTTCGGCAAGGTGGCGGTGTACATCTGCTACGATCGGCATTTTCCCGAGGGTGCCCGCTGCCTGGGCTTGAACGGGGCGGAGATCGTGTTCAACCCGTCGGCGACGGTTGCGGGGCTGTCCGAGTATCTGTGGAAGCTCGAGCAGCCCGCCCACGCCGTGGCCAACCAGTACTTCCTGGGCGCGATCAACCGGCCCGGCAGCGAGGCCCCCTGGAACATCGGCGAGTTCTACGGGACGTCCTACTTCTGCGATCCACGCGGCCGGATCATGGCCGAGGGCAAGCGCGTCGAGGACGACATCGTCGTTGCCGACCTGGATCTGGACATGATCCGCGAAGTCCGCAACGTCTGGCAGTTCTTCCGCGACCGCCGGCCCGATGCGTACAACCTGATTGTGGCGCCGTGACTGAAACCGGGAATGTCCGCTCGCGTGCAGCTCATTCACGCGCGCGAAAGCCCGACCAAGGAGTCCTGATATGCCCGCTGCCAAGCCGACCCGGGCTCGCGTCCCGCTGCCCACCAGCAGCCACCGGCCCGCGCCTTACACCGGCCCGAGCAAGCATGAGGTCCTCAATCTTCGGCGCGAGTACCTGAACCCCGGCATCCTGATGTATTACAAAGACCCGATCTGCATCGTCGAGGGGCACATGCAGTACCTCTGGGACGAGACGGGCAGGCAATACCTCGACGCCATCGCCGGCATCGTCACCGTTTCGGTCGGACACTGTCACCCCAAGATCACCGAGTGTGTGCGCGAGCAGGTCGGTCGGCTCGTCCATACCACCACGATCTACCTGCATCCCACGATTGGCGAGTACGCCCGCGAGCTGGCCCGCCGCATGCCCGCCGGCTCCGACCTGAAGGTCTCTTACTTCACGAGCTCCGGCAGCGAGGCCAACGACCTGGCGACGCTCATGGCCCGTCTGCACACCGGGCGGCAGGACGTGCTGGCCTTGCGCAACGGCTATCATGGCGGCTCGCAGTCAACTCTGACCCTGACCGCGATCGGGACCTGGAAGTACCCCGTCCCCTCGGACAGCGGCGTGAAGCACGTTCCGCCGGGTTACTGCTACCGCTGCCCGTTCGGGCTGGCGTATCCCGCGTGCGACATGAAGTGCGCCTACAGCGTCGAGGACGTGATCCGTTACGAGACCAGCGGCGAAATCGCCTGCTTCATCGCCGAGCCGATCCAGGGTGTCGGCGGCGCGGTCGTCCCGCCGCCGGAGTATTTCAAGATCGTCTATGAAATCGTCCGCAACCACGGCGGGCTGTGCATCGCCGACGAGGTGCAGACCGCTTGGGGTCGCACCGGCGAGCATTACTGGGGCTTTGAGAACTGGACCGTCGTGCCGGACGTGGTCACGATGGCCAAGGGTATCGGCAACGGGGCCCCGCTGGGCGCTTGTACGACAAAATCCGAAATCGCCCAGCACATGGCCCAACGGCTGCACTTCAACACCTTCGGCGGCAATCCCGTCTCGGTGGCTCAGGGCCTGGCCACACTGGAGATCATCGACGAGGAAAACATCCAGCAACGCGCCAAAGACGTCGGCGGCTACCTCAAACAAAAACTGCTGGAACTCCAGGAAAAACACACACTCGTCGGCGAAGTCCGCGGCCTGGGCCTCATGCTCGGCGTCGAGCTGGTCAAAGACCGCCAGACCAAGGAGCCGGCCGCCGCCGAAACCGCCGACATCGTCGAAAAAGCCAAAGACCGCGGCCTGCTGCTCGGCAAAGGCGGCCTGTACGGCAACGTCATCCGCATCAAGCCGCCGATGTGCATTGCCAAGGCAGACTGCGATTTTCTCGTCGATTGCCTGGACGAATGCATGGGTGTCGTGTCCGGGACAGGGTAGAATGTTTGATTGAGCGAAATGGCCCGGCTGGGAGCCGTCACCTGGCTAGTCTCGGGGTTTGATTGTCGTGTCCCGATGCTGGAGAAGACGATGACCCGCGACGAACTTCTGTCCCGCATCTCCATCGATCCGAACATCTGCTTCGGCAAGCCCTGCATTCGAGGTCATCGAATCTGGGTGTCGCTCATTCTCGACCTGCTCGCCAGCGGGATGACGGTGGAGCAGGTTTTGCAGGAGTATCCCCAGCTTGACCAGAGCGACATCCTCGCGTGTATTGCCTACGGGGCTGAAATGGCGCGCGAGCGGTACGTCGAGATTCCCTCGGGAAGCGACCGTTGAAGCTGAAACTCGACGGGAACCTGGGCACGCGCGGGGCCGAGTTGTTGCGCGCGGCAGGGCACGACGTGAGCACTGTTATGGAACAGGGCTTGTGCGCGACGACGGACCGGACGCTGATCACGGCCTGTCGGGACAGAGGTCGGGGACTCGTTACACTCGACCTGGATTTCGGCAACCCCCTTCTTTTCAATCCTTCCGAGTACACGGGGATCGCTGTTCTGCGTCTTCCGAAACGGGCTACGCACGAGGACTTGCTCGAGGCCCTTGGCACGCTGCTCGGCGGTCTTCGCCGACAGGATTTCCAGGGCAAGTTGTGGATTGTCCAGACGGATCACATCCGTGAGTATGAACCCGAATGAGAGATGTAGGTCGGGTCATCGACCCGACGCTTCACTACGCTTCGACGAACTCCAATGCGTCCGCGTGCATGCCGCCGTGGATCGGGGCGTCGATCTCTTCGGTGCTGATGCAGTCCCAGACCGGGCAGACGTGCTTGCAGAGCAGGCAGCCGACGCAGCGCTCCTGGTCTACTTCGGCTTTGCGCTGCTCGCCGTCGAACTTCATCGCCTGATTGGCCCCGTCCTGGCACACGATGTGGCATAAGCCGCAGCCGATGCACTTGTCGGCGTCCACCTTGGAGACAACATGCCGCGTCTGATGGTGCTCTGACGGATCAACTGTGAGCTCAAGCCCGCGTCCGACCAGCTCGGTGACCGACTTGAAGCCCTTCGACTCCAGGTAATCCTCGAGCCCACCGCAGAGGCATTCGATGATGCGATAGCCGTAGCGCATCACGGCAGTGGTCGCTTGCAGGTTGGAGGCGCCCATCAGCAGGAACATCGCTGCATCCTGCCAGGTCTCCATTCCGCCCAGCCCGGAGACCGGCAGATCCAGCTCCTTGCTCTGGGCCAGCTCGGCCACGAAACGCAGCGCGATGGGCTTGACGGCCGGCCCCGAGTAGCCGCTGATCGAGCCCTTGCCCTGAATCGTGGGCATCGGGGCGAATGTATCCAGGTCCACTTGCGTGATGGCCCGCAGCGTGTTGATCGCCGAGATGGCATCGGCCCCGCCGCGCTTGGCCGCCAACGACGGTGGCAGCATATCGGTGATGTTGGGCGTCATCTTGGCCATCACGGGGATGGAGACGCTGTCCTTCACCACCCGCGTGTAGCGCTCGAGCACGTCGTAGGCCTGGCCGATCTTGTGTCCGGCACCTTCCACCGCCATCTGCGGGCAGGAGAAGTTGAGCTCGAGCATGTCGGCCCCGGCGTCCGCAACTTCCTTGGCCAACCGTACCCAGCCCTCGTCCGAGTAGCCCATGATGCTCACGATCAGCGGCCGGTCGCGATAGTGCTTCTTCAGCCAGGCAATATCCTTGAGGTTCTGCTTGAACGGGCGCTCGCTGATCATCTCGATGTTCTGCAAACCGATGAAACGCCGGTCGCCGTGATGCAGCGCGTTGAGCCGGGGTGTGGGATCGATAATCGCGTAATCCTCTTCGAGCCCCACCGTCTTGAAGACGACCCCGCCCCAACCGCCCTCGAAGGCCCGCGCCACCATCTCCGCCGTGTTGGCCACCGGGGAGGCGGAAAGACAGAACGGGTTGCGGAAGCGCAAACCGCAAAACTCGATTTCCAGACTGGGACGCGCACGTTTGGGCCGGCTCGCCGGCGTGCGCAGGGGGAACGCCTGCGCGATCGCCTCCGCCGCCCTCTTGCCGTCCAGCACGGAAGAGGCGACCGTCTTCGCAGCGCCCGCCAGGTCGCCGCCCGCAAAGATCCGCGGATGCGAGGTGCGCATGGTGTCGGCGTCGATTTTGGGACGGCCGGCCTTGTCGGACTTCAGCTTGGCGAGCATGGCCCTCAACTCGGCCGACAGGCCGGCGCCGATCGCCTCCACCACCACGTCGGCCGGTAAGGAGAATGTCGAGC
>Ga0114919_10003380_pt1 | contig 12899 bp, 9 predicted proteins | sample BlataG_FD_88682 | JGI IMG/M metagenome (GOLD analysis project Ga0114919, IMG submission 88682) | Deep subsurface microbial communities from Black Sea to uncover new lineages of life (NeLLi) - Black_00105 metaG | ecosystem: Environmental > Aquatic > Marine > Oceanic > Sediment | place: Atlantic... | reverse complement strand
TCACTATTCAGTTGCTGTAGATGATAGGCCATGGCCCTCTCCCGCAGTCTATCTTGAGGGTTATGGAGAGGTGTGGGATGGGCATTCAGGAAGCTTTGACAGTACGGCCAGTAACCTATCCTCTTTATCGAGTAAGGATCTGGCATAGGTGTCCGATCTATGGGGTATCCCTCAGTATCCCTGTCTATGAAATGGATGGGCAGATTCTGGGAAAGTGCCAACCGCACCGCTTCTATCTGACCATCAGTTGGCTCGATGGGAAGGTAGACAAACGTGTGATCATCCTCCTCATAGTAGACGACAGAAAGGAGGGGGAGTCGTTTAATGCCCTCCAATATCTTATTGCCAATGGTGGGTGGATATTCAATCGCCACGATCTCTGGTCTGAAGGAGGCAAATTGATGCCTGACCTCAATGGCAAACTCGACCCTGTTGTGCAGAATAGGTACAAGCCTGACATTTTTCCATTCAAATTGGTCTTGTACTTCCATAATAGTCAAAATATCCGGCAGCAACATCATCCAGAATCATGGAGGCCGCTTCTTTGAGTGCTGTCGCTATCCTCTCCTTTGCCATCCCTTTGCCTTTCTTTGAGTTATCAATACTCAATCTCTTCAAGGCATATCTGGCAACATTAATTCCATCCCTGACTGTATATCTCTCATCCGCCTCGTGGGCTATCTGAAGAAAATTGACAACATAGTCCAGGATCTGGTCATCAGCAAACGGAAGATTGGCAGACAGGATCAGCCTCTCTTCTTCTCTGTCAGGAAAATCAATCAAAATCTGGGGCTGGAGTCTGGAATGTATATATTCGGGAAGATCAAAGGTGCTGGCGTCATCGTTCATTGTGGTACAGAGCCGAAAATCAGGATGCGCCTTAATCTTTATGCCTGCTGAAATTGACTCTACATAACGACGGTTATCCATTAGGGGTGCCAGGGACGCCCAACTCTTCTCACTCATCCTGTTTCCCTCATCAATAACCGCTACCCCTCCCTTGATCATGGCGGTAACAATAGAGCTCGCCATATATTTTATCTTTCCCTGGTCGCTAATAACAGGGGTAACGATTAGATCCTCGGGCCTCGTGTCTATGGTGGCTTGAAAGAGATACACAGGCCGATTCAGACTTTTGGCTGCGTAGTAAGCTAGGGTAGTCTTTCCCACTCCGGGTTTCCCGATGAGTCGTGGATTCAAGGGAAAATCACCCGAACCCATTACCAGCCACGCAGCCTGTATCTGGGTCACCAATTCCATTTGGCCGACCCACTCCATAGCTAGCTCATCGGGCTGGCTCAGGTACAGGGTTACGCCATCGATTGTTACCGTCTCCATGATGCCTCGTGCTCCTTACTTTCGTCGTTGGGCGTAAGGTTACGAAACCGCTTTCGCAGTGACCGTTCCTTTCTCGTGTGATCCCTTCCGAGTTGAGGTCCCTTTTTCGCAACCCGGGCGTCTTTCCTGCCCTTGCGAAGCCTGGCAAGTCGTTTTACTTCACCATATTTTCCGTATCTTCCACCCATAGGGGGTATTATGAGATCTCCTCCGCCGAATGTCAACTCTCCTGAGCCGTTCACCTAAGGGGGCATCTTTCAATTAACACAGGAAGCCACTGAGCTTGCCAGCCGGGGCCTTGGTGACCGGAACACCTATCCGGTGTGCGTGGACCATCTAGTCGTTAAGTGCGAGCTCTATTAGCCGATCCAGAAATTGAGAAATGGTCAATCCGGCTGTCCGGACAGCCAGTGGAAAGAGGGAGTTTTTAGTCATACCCGGTAGGGTATTGGTTTCCAGAAGATAGACATCGTGCGGGGTTGCTATCATATCCGATCTACTAAAACCCTTGCAACCGAGCACGCTGTGGGCCTTTAGGGCGTACGCTTGAATCTTTTTGCACACCTCATCAGACAGTGTAGCCGGACATATCTCTTTGGATTCACCAGGAACATATTTGGCCGTATAGCTAAAGAAGCGGTGTTCTTTCTGGGGAACGATTTCGATTACCGGCAAGGCCTCTGGCTTACTGTTGCCGATCACACCGCAACTAACCTCCCTGCCCTTTATGTACTCCTCGGCCATTATCTGTGAGCTAATAGCAAAGGTTTCCTCCAGTGCTGCAACAAGCTCCTCGCTCGTCGTACATATGTTCAATCCAATACTCGATCCCTCAGCTATAGGCTTGATAACGACCGGCTTACCTAAAGAGGACAATATCTCAACTGGATCACACCCCTGATCCTTAGATAGCAGCATCTCCTGAGGCACCGTGAGCCCAGCGGATCTAAATAATTCCTTGCTCACCGGTTTGTTCATTGCCAAAGAACTCGCCAAGACACCTGAGCCGACATAGGGAAGATCCAAAAGATCAAGGAACCCTTGCATGCAACCATCTTCTCCTTTCTTTCCATGGAGAAATATCAGCGCAATATCTATGTTCTTGGAATCATGTATCAATCTGACCAAATCTGATCTCGGATCATAGCGCTCCACCTCGTACTTCGCTTTGTCAAGGTTCTCGTACACAAATTCTCCACTTCTCAGCGATATCTCTCTTTCCCGTGACCACCCTCCGGCAATAAGTGCGACACTCCGCTTAGCCATGATCTCCCCTCGCGTAATAGATATATAGGAATTTTTTCGAAAATATCATAAAAAATAAAATAAAATAAAATAAAAAAAGTTACCAAAAGAACTATTCTCATCCCTTTTTTCAACAAAAATGCATAGCCTTATTCCAGCCTGGCTTTCACCAGTGCGATCATCCAAAGACAAGCAAAATCCTTGCCCATTATCCAGGTCTTCGACCTTTCCCTCCGTGCCAGAAAAAATCCCTGGTAAGAAAACGAAAGGCTTTAAAAAATAGAGCTTTTAAGAGTAAATGATAGTTTGACAATGTCGATAGCATTTCTACTGTGTGTTGAATAGAAACAAAAGTAGCTGAATTCAATAGTAATTTTTCATGGTCTTCCTTTCTATGACCAGTAAGGATTTGAAAGGCGGCACACCATTACCTTCATCAAATCAGTATGTTAGCTCTGTCGAAAACTCAAGACAGGTCTAAGATTATTTTCCACGTAATCGTCTTTGACAGCCATGGTTTGTTCTATTAGAAATTGTAGAAAGTCTTAGCATGGCAATGAGAAAAAGTTTGGTACAAAACTAACAAAATAATGTACCAGTTGATCGCATGCTTTACTGAACAGTTTGTTAGAATATCGTTTCAGCAAAGGCTCCCCTTGTACCACAATGCTGTGTTAATAGATCTTTCTTTTTCTTAACTTCAAGATATCGTTGCATGTTTCATTGATTGTGCCCCAGAGATGAACCCTTTTTGTCTATCTTTACGTGGTTCAGGCTAAGGCCTTTGCATCAAAGGTTTTTGCCGGTAAACCTCAATCATAGATACCATGCATCTCAACTATAGAAGTAGCGATAATTTTTTGAAATTATTTTCTCAAAGACAGCGTGAAGGTCCTGTGGCCCTCCGACCAATAGGCCACCGAGCACCACTGTTTGTAGCACTCAACTTTTTCTTGTAACCTTTTTTCAAGATGACTTCCTGCCAAAACTGAGGATTAAGAATGGAAACTGTTTGGAACCGAGCGAAAGAATGCCTCAAAGAGGTAATGGACCAAAAAAGCTACTCGCTCTGGGTACAACCACTCAGATTCCTGGATTCAGATGAAGGTGCCATCTACCTCGGATGCCCCAACAAGTTTTCTCGAAACTGGCTCCAAGAAAACTATGCCTCCCTCTTTCACCGGCAGCTTTCTGAGGCTGGACTCAACGGCCATAAGCTAATCTTTAAGGTCTTGTCAAATAGGGACTTACATGAGTTCCAACCCAGTGGAGGCAATGGTAATGGAAAACAGTTAACCCTCCCCACAATGCCAAAAAAAATAAAGGCCGGTGACAAATACCTGAATTCACGGTTCACGTTTGATAGATTTGTAGTGGGCGAATGCAATGAGTTTGCCTATTCGGTTTCCAAAGCATTAGCGAACGAGTCTCATTTCCTGTACACGTCTCTATTTTTGCTGGCTGAAACCGGTTTAGGGAAAAGTCACCTCATTCAGGCTATTGGCAACTCAATTCTCCAGAGAAAACCGACAGCAAAGGTTCTGTATGTAACCTCGGAGGATTTTACCAATGAGATGATATACGCCTTGAGGAATAACCTCATCGACCAATTTAAAAACAAATACCGCCGGTTATGCGATGTCCTCCTTTTAGAAGAATTACATTTCCTCGGTGGTAAAGAGAAAACACAGGTTGAACTCGGTTACACACTTGATTCATTGTTTAATGATGGGAAAATGGTTATCTTCACGAGTCCCCTCAAACCAGAAGAAATTCCGAATATGAAAAGGATGCTTATCTCAAGGTTTACGTCGGGTGTTATTACCAGCATAGAAAAGCCTGGGTTTCATACCAGGGTCAATATCCTAAAACAAAAAGCGATAGAGCGAAACGTTTCTCTACCAGAAGAGGTAGCTTACTTTCTTGCTGAAAGCATTACCCAGGATATAAGACACCTTGAAGGAAGCCTTGACTCCCTGAAGGCCATCTCATTTTTCCTCGAAAAGGAAATAACCATGGACCTGGCAAGAGAGACCGTTAAACAATTAATACCTGCCAAACATCTTGCAACCGTTGAGGATATTCAGAGAATAGTGTGCAAATATTTTAAGATTGATACGGAGACGCTTAGATCCAAAAGCAGAAAAAAGGCTATCTCCTATCCGAGAAGTATAGCAATCTATCTCTGCAGAAAATACACAGAAAAACCCTTGGAGTCTATCGGTCGCTCCTTTAACCGAAACCACTCAACCATCCTATATGATGATGAAAAGATCAAAAGGAATATAAGAATTGACGATACCGTGAGGAGGGAAGTAGAATTCCTCTGCAGACAGATAGAAGATACGGCTTCATGATAAAAAAACTTGCCCGTTTACTCCTCATATTTTTCCTTTCTTTTTTAACATTATATCTCGTGTTTGTCTCGGTAATCTCAGTTTCAATCGGCTTCGCCAATTCAGAAAGGCCTGGATTCTGGATGCCAATACTGTGGGGAGTACTCATATTCTGCCTCGGCGTCTTCATCGCAAGGTTGATAGTGTATCTATTTAAGCAGATTAAAGCCAAAGCAAAATATCCATATTATTAAGATTGCTAAACGGTAAATAAAGAATCCACTGGCTTAACCAAAATATTACATTATTCTCCAGCCACTGAAACGCGCTACCAACAAATATAAGATCATGAGTTTCCAAGTTTCTGCTATACATTAAACCTCTTACCCTGCCAGGACTCTCTCTCGGTAAGGATCTCTTTAATACGAGAAAGTGTCAGATTCTTTCTCAATGACCACTCAGGGGCCACCAATTCATGAGGATGAGGATCTCCTGTAAGTCGTTGAATAACCATATCAGGGGGAAGGAGTTCCAGGAAATCACAAACAAGATTTACATATTCCTCCTGCTCAAGGCATCTATACTCACCTTCCGAATATAATTTCTCCATCCTTGTGCCTTTAACAACATACAGCAGATGGATCTTGATTCCATCAATTCCGATTGCTGCTACCGCCTTTGCCGTAGCGAGCATATCGTGTCTGTCTTCAAGCGGAAGGCCAAGTATCACGTGGGTGCAGATCTTAATCCCCCTGCCCCTGGTTTTGTCTAGAGCCCCCTTGAAGCACTTTACATCATGGCCCCTGTTTATTGCAGCAAGTGTCCTGTCGTGAATAGACTGTAGCCCATACTCGATCCACACAAGATAATCCTTTGCGTAACTCTCAAGGAGGGTGAGTACTGATTCATCTACACAATCTGGCCTGGTGCCAATAGACAATCCAACGATATCATCTATTGCAAGTGCCTCTTCATAGAGTCCTTTCAGTTTCTCATAGGGCCCATAGGTATTGGAAAAGGACTGAAAGTATGCAATGAACTTCTGGGCCTTATATCGCTTCTTAAGGAACTCTTTGCCTCTCATTATCTGTTCTGTGATAGAGAGGCCTTGGCTGCTAGCACCGGTACCTGATCCTCTTGAATTACAATATATGCAACCACCGGTTGAAATACGGCCATCTCTATTCGGACAGGTCAGTCCAGCATCCAGGGATATCTTCTGCACCCGACAGCCAAACATATTTCTGAAGTAGGAATTTAGATCATAGTAACGATTGGTCATGGTTTATCCCGGTACGTGTGCGTTTTAATAGACACGATCTTTTCATATACATTTTACCCCTAAAATTGTAAAATGTTAAGTTAGTGAGTGTTATGCATAATCCGAGTACTAACAAATGAACTACTACCCTAAGAAATATGACATTATCGTTGTTGGTGCAGGCCATGCCGGCTATGAAGCAGCCCTGGGCGCTGCCCGGATGGGGTGTAACGTCTTGATTATGACCATTGACCTTGATGGGATTGCAAAAATGCCCTGTAGCCCTTCCATTGGAGGGGTTGCCAAAGGACAGTTGGTAAAAGAGATCGATGCCCTCGGTGGCGAAATGGCCAAGGTAACGGATAAAACTGCAATACAATACCGGACCCTGAACACCAAAAAGGGGCTCGCTGTTCAATCCTCACGCACCCAGAATGATAAGATTCGGTATCATATCGCCATGAAGGAGGCATTGGAAAAGGAGTCTAACATTGACATTAAGCAGGGCATGGTTGAGAAATTGGTGGTGGAAAGCAGCCACATTGTTGGCATTGAGGACCAAACAGGATTCGGGTACCAGGCTCCTTCAGTAATCCTAGCCACTGGAACATTTTTACGGGGGCTCGTGCATATTGGTTTCACTGCTATCAGGGCCGGCAGAGCAGGCGAGTTCGCCTCCTACGGGCTGCCGGAAAACCTAAAGGAATTAGGTTTCAACCTTGGTAGAATGAAGACAGGCACCCCTGCACGACTGAAAAAATCAACGATTGACTTTACCAAGTTTGAAAGACAGGATGGCGACGAAAATCCCAAACCCTTCTCCCTGTTCACCAGAGAAATCACGAATCAGCAGATTCCCTGCTACATAGGTCATACAAATAAAAGGAGCCATCAAATCGTTAGAGACAACTTAGAGCGCTCTGCCCTGTACGGAGGAAAGATTACCGGGGTTCCTGCACGGTATTGTCCCTCTATCGAAGACAAGATAGTCCGCTTTTCTGACAGGGACAAACACCAAATCATACTCGAGCCTGAGGGAATAGATACTGAGGAGATCTACGCAAGCGGTCTGGGAAACAGCCTCCCCATGGATGTGCAGATCCCCTTTGTGAGATCTGTGGAGGGATTGGAAGAGGCTGAAATAATGAGGCCTGCTTATGCAATTGAGTATGATTATGTGGACCCCATACAATTGTTTTCTACTCTTGAGACCAAGCGTATCAGTGGCCTTTATATGGCTGGACAGATCAATGGGACCAGTGGATATGAGGAGGCAGCTGCCCAAGGTATGTGGGCAGGTATTAATGCTGCATCAAAGATTCAAAACAGACCACCCTTCATCCTCGATCGATCAGAGGCATATATGGCTGTCATGATTGACGATCTGGTTACCAGAGGAACCAATGAGCCTTACAGAATGTTTACTTCCAGGGCTGAATACAGGCTCCTGTTGAGAGAGGATAATGCAGATAAGCGGCTCATGGAAAAAGGTAATGAGCTCGGTCTCATCGATGACGAGACCGTAAAGGAGATGACAGAAAGGTACCGGGAGATCTCAGCAGAGGTTCACAGGATAAAGAATACCGTGATACCCTCCTCAAAAAGAGTAAATGATTATCTTGTAGAGGCAGAATCGAGTCCAATAAAGAACGCGACTGCCTTAAGCCAAATCCTGAAAAGGCCTGAATTAGGATATGAGAACATTAAAGCCCTCGATGGGAATCATGAAAGCCTCAGCGAGAGTATTACCAGTCAGGTTGAAATAGAGATAAAATATGAAGGATATATTCAGCGACAACTACGGGAGATTGAAAAATTCAAGCATCTGGAAAAGATAAAGATCCCACCGGAATTCGATTACACAAGTATTCACGGGCTTTCAAATGAACTAAGAGAAAAACTCTCCACCATCAAACCTGTTTCCTTGGGCCAGGCGTCACGGATACCAGGTATTACCCCTGCGGCAATCTCTATCCTGATGATCTACCTAAAAAAGGGTGGTTCACTACAACAATAACCCTACCCCTCACCCAAACACGCCTGCACAAAGCCATAGAACAGGGGAGATGGCTGGTCCATCCGTGATTTCAACTCCGGGTGTGCCTGGGTAGCAACAAAGTATCTGAGATGGGGAAGCTCAATGAATTCAACGAGCCTGCCGTCCCTGCTCATACCGGAAAAGACCAGCCCCTGATCGGTGAGGATCTTATGGTATTCGGGGTTCACCTCGTAGCGGTGTCGGTGGCGCTCTGAGATAAGGAGCGAGTGGTAAAGGGTATTGACCCGGGACCCCTTTGCTACCACCGCCTCGTATGCCCCCAGTCTCATGGTGCCACCCTTTTCGGTAATAGCCTTTTGCTCCGGTAGGATATCGATCACCGGGTGCGGTGTATCCGGATCAAACTCGGTGCTATTGGCCCCGGTGAGGGTACACACATCTCTAGCATACTCCACCACTGCCAATTGTAACCCCAGACACAACCCCAGAAAGGGGATGTTCTCTTCCCGTGCCCGTTTGATAATCTCAATCTTTCCTTCTGTTCCCCGGCTACCGAAACCACCAGGAACGATCACCCCATCGATACCATCCAGAACCGAGGTATCGGTGAGATCGGTTGTCTCTATCCAGCGGAGGGTGATCCTACATCCCAGATGAGCCGAGCAGTGATGCAGGGATTCAATAATAGAGGCATAGGAGTCTTCAAGCTTGGTGTACTTACCACAGATAGCGATAGTTATTTCACGGGTAGGGTTCCGGATGTTCTCAATTAGCTTCTTCCATCTCCTCAGATCAGGGGGAGAGTAAATGGTGAGTTTTTTGTGGATGATCTCAGCTAGTCCCTCTTTTTCAAAGATGAGGGGGATCTCGTAGATATCATCCACATCAAGGCCGGTGATCACCGCCTCAGGGCTCACGTCACAGAAGATGGAGATCTTTGATCGGATCTCTGTGGTTAAGAGTTCCGCACACCTGCCGATGATAATATCGGGGAAGATGCCCCGTTGTTTGAGAAGCGTAACACTCTGTTGGGTTGGCTTTGATTTCTGCTCCCCTACCCCATGGGGGATGGGCACATAGGTGAGATGGAGGTAGACGATGTTCTCCCTGCCCACATCCTCTCTCATCTGCCGCATTGCCTCCAGGAAGAGCTCATTTTCAATATCACCCACGGTTCCGCCGATCTCAACGATTATGAGATCAGCAGATTCTTCTTCTGCAATGTGGTAGATGTGGTCTTTAATGATATCGGTGACATGGGGGATGTACTGAACGGTCTTACCGAGGTAGTCGCCTCGGCGCTCCTTTTCCCGGACCATGTGGAATACCTTGCCCATGGTCAGATTCCAGGTGGATTTGCACCGGATACCGAGGAATCGCTCGTAGTGCCCAAAGTCCATATCCACCTCACCGCCGTCATCCAGCACAAACACCTCCCCATGCTCAAAGGGGTTCATGGTTCCTGGGTCAACATTGAGGTAGCCGTCACATTTGATGGGGATGATCTTGAGTCGGGCAGAGAGCAGGTGGCCTATGGAGGCAGCAGCGATTCCTTTCCCCAGTCCTGAGAGGACCCCACCGGTTACAATGATATATTTGGTTGGAGGCATGGTGTTTTTTCTAAGCGCACTATCGGGGAAAATGTATCGGTATTTGGGCTACGGGTCAAGGGAAAAAGGAGGGGCCTCTGCCTTGCTTTTGGAACCATGTGGTATCATTATTTCTTTTGTGGGGTAGATTTCTCGCTTTCCTCAAAAAAAGCTTTCCTATATGATTTGGCCGTACGCGCAATATCTTTCTTAAAGCAAAACCTTACAGCAAGGAGGTAGTGCCGAGCATTGCTGTTATGGATGATAGCCACGGCAGTGTCCGGAACATGAGCAACCCACTATCCTCGAAATCTAAGAGGATGAAAGGCGGAAGAGCCGGTGGGTATCTGGAAAGTATTTATTTCATCTTTGAAAACCAGGTCCTGTAGGCGGGGTCAGGGGTCTTCGGCTTTGCCTGGAATTGCCCCTGCTATGCTAAATAATTTCAAATGACAAAATCCAAATGCTTAAATGCCCAAACCCTTAGTCAAGTGAGCAAAGTGCGCTAAAGCGATTGAAGTTAGGCAAATGACAAACGAGTAACGAGCGACCAGCAACAAGCAACGAATCGCTGATAGTATCAGGATACCAAGGTTGGGGCTTTGGGCTTTGACATTCATTTGGCATTTGAGCTTTGTCATTTGACATTCAACCTGGAGAACTCAAATCTCGTGCCTCGCGGGATAGTCCCCTTCCAGGGGGCAGATCAAAGCTACGTCCTCTGGGCGTGGATTCTTTACTGTTTCAGCGTTTAACAAGAGCCCGACAGGTGATGGAAAAGCGCCATTCTTTATACACAAATTCAGATAAAGACAGCCCATACGAAAAGATCTTGGGACCCGTCAGTTCCGTTAAAGGGGTAGGCAAGGTCTTTGAAAGAGAGCTCCAAAAAAGAGGTGTGAACACGGTGTACGATCTCTTATATCTCCTTCCCCGTTCGTATCAGGACCGCAGAAGATTTGTCTCCATTCACGAGATCAGATCCGGTGAGAGCGCTCTTATCAAGGGCAGAATACTCAAACTCAAGACACTCGGATTCAAATACCGGACGGTCCTTGAAATACTGATAGGGAGTGAAAATAGTTTCATATCCGCCAGATGGATGGGAGCTCCGCAGTATCTCTTCAGGTTCAAAAGGGGAGAGGATATTATCCTCTATGGCCAATTCCGCAAACTCGGAAACATACTGGTAACCTATCACCCTGAGATCATAGAAAAGAAAGATCATCAGGAAACAGGCAGACTCGTGCCGGTCTATCCTGAAGTTGAGGGAATATCGCAGCGAAGGATGAGGCGGATTCTCATGGACGCGATAACCAGATTTACCCAAGGCCTCAAAGATCCGCTGCCTGCAAGTATAAGGGGGGCAAGAGGGCTTCTCCGTTTGGATGAGGCATTCAGGGAGGCACACTTCCCCATTGGATCGAGACCTCATGACCTGAGTACCCAAAGAGTTCCGGCACTGAGAAGGCTTATATTTGATGAGTTTTTCATGCTCCAGCTCGCCTTGGCACTCAAGAGAGACCAAGTATCCCAACAGAGAGGGATAGCCTTCCAAAAACAAGAGGTGGAGGAACTGCATCGCTTTCTTCCTTTTCAGCTCACCGGATCGCAAATCAGGGTAATCGGCGAGATTGTAAAGGACATGAGCCGGCCAGTTCCCATGAACAGACTGCTTCAGGGTGATGTGGGCTGCGGCAAAACCGTAGTTGCACTTATCGCTGCATGCATGGCCGTGAGGAATGGCTATCAAGTTGCATTTATGGCACCTACCCAGATTCTTGCTGAACAGCACTATTTCAGCACCATTGAACTCATCGAAAGATTGAACCTCACACCAGCACTGCTCACCAGCGGGATGGGCACCCGAGCGGATGAGGTGAGGGATAGGGTGCAACAGGGGAAGGTAGACATCCTTATAGGCACCCATGCCCTCATTCAAGAAAGTGTGAAATTCCACCGGCTCGGCCTTGTGATTATCGATGAGCAACACCGGTTCGGCGTAGCACAGAGGGCTTTGCTCAAGCAAAAGGGCATAAGCCCTGATTTGCTTACCATGACCGCTACCCCCATCCCGCGCACTCTGGGCCTCACCCTGTACGGAGATCTCGACATATCCGTGATAGATGAGCTGCCCGTTGGGAGAAAGCCAATTCAGACAAGGCTCTTCCATGAAAAGGATCGCGGTAAGGTCTATGCAATCCTGAGAGAGGAGATAAACAAGGGAAGGCAGGCCTATATGGTCTATCCCCTCATCGAGGAATCAGAAAAGATGGATCTTAATGCTGCTACACAGATGGCAGAGCAGCTCAGGGGTGTTCTCCCTGAATTCCGAATAGCTTTGATCCATGGCAGAATGCCCCTGGACCAGAGACAGTCGATAATGGAGGAATTTAAAGAAGGAGCCATACACATCCTGGTTTCAACCACCGTTATCGAAGTGGGTATAGATATCCGGAATGCGACCCTTATGATTATTGAGAACGCCGAGAGGTTTGGCCTCTCACAGATCCATCAGCTCAGAGGCAGGGTGGGAAGAAGTTCTTACCCTTCACAGTGTGTGCTCGTAAGCCCGCACCGCAGACTCGGTGATGCGGGGAAAAGGCTCAGGATCATAGTGAAAACCACTGATGGATTCAGGATTGCCGAGGAAGACCTCGCTATAAGGGGGCCAGGAGAGTTTCTGGGCGTCAAGCAGTCAGGATTCTACCAGTTCAGAGCAGGCAACCTCATGAGGGACACACGGATACTTACCGAGGCACGGCAAGAGGCATTCAAGCTGGTTGATATACGCCCTGAGCTTGCCCATCAAACCTTTCATGTTCTCACGCACTTATTTGGACGTGGAAACCAGGGGGAGGATGAATTTGTAGACGTGCTGTGAGGTTCCCGAGACCTGTCAAAAGAATACAGGCTGTTGCCGAAATCCCTTTTCGCTTGGGCTAAAACGTTTCTTGATAAATCTAAGGCTCGCTCCAGGCGATGTCAAAACTCGCCTTTAGGGCAGAGTAACGTCATAGTGAAACCTAACCTGTTGATTTTTGAGCTTCTTGCAGGGTATGGGTATCTTTTTTTTGGATTATGCCCTCACATAGTTTAGATTAGTGGGAGTTTCAAAATGGTTTATATAG
>Ga0114919_10003379_pt1 | contig 12899 bp, 12 predicted proteins | sample BlataG_FD_88682 | JGI IMG/M metagenome (GOLD analysis project Ga0114919, IMG submission 88682) | Deep subsurface microbial communities from Black Sea to uncover new lineages of life (NeLLi) - Black_00105 metaG | ecosystem: Environmental > Aquatic > Marine > Oceanic > Sediment | place: Atlantic... | reverse complement strand
TTTATGACCTACGACCGGGCAATGATTAAGATGGACGCCGAGAAAATTACCGAGGCCAACAAGGATTTGTACCCGCCAGCAAATGATGTGAGCACAGGGGGCCAGGAGGAGGCTCCGCTGGATATTAAGCTTCCCAGGCCGATGTTCGTCGGCACGCCCCAGGACAGGCGTGTGCCTTTCTTGGAGAAACCGCTGGGCAAGGAACGCCCCCCATTTTACGCACCCGTTGGGACAAAAAATGTCGCCTTTGGAAAGCCGGTGACCAGCACTGACGATGAGCCTGTCATCGGCGACCTGGAAATGGTAACCGACGGAGACAAGGAAGCAGCCGACGGATGTTACGTTGAGTTAGGCCCTTTTCCACAGAGTGTCACGATCGACCTCGGTGCCCAGTATTATATATACGCTGTTCTCTTCTGGCACTACCACAAACAGCCCCACATTTATTATGATGTGATAGTACAGGTTGCCGATGACCGCGACTTTTTTACCAATGTCAGGACCCTATTCAATAACGACCGTGACAACTCTTCCGGTTTGGGTATAGGTAAGGGCCTGCATTATACCGAGACTAATGAGGGTAAGCTCATAGATGCCAAAGGCGTCAAGGCCCGCTATGTCCGCTTGTACAGCAACGGCAGTAACTATGACGATTTCAATCACTATATAGAAGTTGAGGTTTACGGCAAACCTGCAGGATGAAAAACCGCCAAAAATGTTGCCTCCTCATTTTGGCTGCGACACTTGCCGCTGTTGCACTGCGCCTGCCACGGCTTGAAGAGCGGCCGATGCACACCGATGAGGCGGTTCACGCCGACAAGTTTGGCTCGCTGCTGGAAAAAGGTTACTATAGATATGACCCCAATGAGTATCACGGCCCGACGCTTAACTACTTAACCTTGATTCCTGCCTGGCTCAGCTCCGCTGAAAAACTGACAGAAATGCGTGAGTTTACTTTGCGCATCGTGCCGGTTTTTTTCGGCGTACTGCTGGTGCTGCTGATTTTGATGCTGGTAGATGGTCTGGGTTGGGCCGCAGTTTGTGCCGCTGCACTAACTGCTACTTCACCAGCTATGGTTTTCTACAGCCGTTATTACATTCAGGAAGTGCTGCTGGTTTGCTTCACCTTTGGGATAATCGCTTCTGCCTACCGATATATAAAAAGCAAACGCATCGTTTGGGCCCTAACGACAGGGATATTCCTGGGCCTGTGTCACGCAACCAAGGAAACTTCCATCATTACTTTTGCTTCGATGCTCTTGGCCCTTTTGCTTGTGCTCCTGATGCGTTACTGGCAGGGCGGTCCTGCTTTTCATATCAAAAGAATAGTCAGGCCTTGGCACATTGTCGCAGCGGCAGCAACTGCTGCAGTAGTTTCAGCCCTGTTTTACTCGTCATTTTTGACCAATACCGAGGGAATCCTCGCTTCATTACGTGCCTATGTTGCTTTCTTCTATCGGGCCGCTGGAAGTGGTCCGCATACTCACCCTTGGTATTATTACCTCAAAATGCTCATCTATTGCAGTTATGCTGCCGGCCCGGCGTGGAGCGAAGGCCTTATTGTTATTTTGGCCGCCGCCGGTTTTGTAGTTGCAATGACCAGAAAAAACATTGTTGGCGCTGATCTTCATCTGCTTCGATTCATCGCTTTTTACACACTCATAATGACTCTGTTGTATTCTTTAATCCCATACAAGACTCCCTGGTGTCTGCTGGGTTTTCTACACGGTATGATTATATTGGCCGCTGTCGGCGTGGTGGCAGTGATAAAGCTTGCGCCAAATCATTTGGCACGGTCGATTATCGGTTTGTTGTTGGTTGTCAGCGGAGGCCACCTCGCTTGGCAGGCTTACCTCGGCAGCTACAGGTATTATGCCAACCCAGCCAACCCATACGTGTATGCTCATACAGGCCCCGACATATATACAATCGCGCAGCGTGTAGAAGATGTAGCTGCTGCACATCCAGACGGGCGCAAAGTGCCCATTCAGGTTATCTGCCCCGGCCACGATTACTGGCCCCTTCCGTGGTACCTCCGCTCCTTCTCCAAGGTTTATTGGTGGAGCGAGATTGACCCTGACCCGAATGAGCTGCCGGCACCTGTAATCATTGCGTCCCCGAGCTTGAAACCGGCTCTGCTTGAGTTTTTCGACAAACCGCCGCCGGGCGAAAAGAATCTATACGTGCCCCTTTTTGATACAGATGTGGAACTGCGCCCGCAGGTTAGATTGCTTGGCTTTGTAACGAAGGACCTGTGGGATAGTTACCAACAATCTCAGGCAAAGCAGACTCCAACGGGTGAAAAATGACTAAGCCGCAATCAGAAATTAGCTACCTCAAAAGCGATTGGGATTCAATTTCCGGAATCCACCGTTTTTCCCACGAGGCGATGGCGACCACTTTTCAGATATTCATTGCACATGAGGATGCTCAGTACGCCCAACAGGCGGCCTGCGAGGCCTTCGACGAGCTTGACAGAATAGAGCAGGAACTCAGCAGATTTATCGAAAACAGTGACATCTCTCGCATTAACAATCTCCCAGCCAATCAGCCTTTGCCGATTGGGCTGGCTGCGCTCGAATGTTTGCAGCAAAGTGCCCGGATTTATGACGAAACTAACGGCGCTTTTGATGTCACTGTCGGGTCTTTGCTTAGCTGTTGGCTTGGCGAAAATAAGACCGCACGCACACCTTCAGAAAACGAGCTGGAATTCGCTCGTCAGCACACCGGCACAGACCTGCTGAAACTTAATGAAACCGACCATACCATCGAGCTGCTGACCAGCCCCGTCGAGATTGACCTCGGCGCTATCGGCAAGGGCTACGCCGTTGACAAAATGGCTGAGCTGCTGCGTGACTGGAGTATTAACACCACTCTGATTCATTCAGGCTACAGTTCTGTTTTGGCGCTCGGCTGTCCGTCCGGGACTAAGGGATGGCCTGTTACGCTCAGTAACCCTCGCAATCGTAAACAAATTTTAGCTTGCCTTAATTTGCGGGACCGGGCTGTGAGCGGCTCGGGTTTGCAGAAAGGCCAGCATATCCTTGATCCCCGCACACATCAGCCGGTCGAGGATAAACTCGCTGCCTGGGCCTCAGCTACCACCGCCGCTGCCGCCGATGCCCTTTCAACAGCTTTTATGGTTATGTCACCCGATGAGGTCGAAAAATACTGCCACGACCATTCGGACACGCTGGCTATGGCCATATTGGCAAAGCCGGACGAAGAAATGCAAAGAGATAATATTTTACGTTTCGGGCAATGGAATGAATTTCTTGTTTAGCCCTGCGTTTTACCCAGTGTTTTCTTTAGCCGGTATCCGCTTAATAGATATTAGTTCGGAAAGCACACGCCACAGGCTCCTCGCCGGTGACAGCCGACTGTCGCGGTCACACGTCCAATCGACAGGAAATTCTTTTATGCGGTAACCTTGTTTTTCTGCCCGCATTATAATTTCCAAATCGAACATAAAACCATCCGTGACACACTGCCCATATAAGCTCCTCGCGACATCACCGCGGTATATCTTGAACCCACATTGTGTATCGGTAAGTTCAGATGATATTTTTATGCTGTTATTTACGAGCCACCGAAAAATCCCGGCACAAATTCGTCGATACCACCCCTGTGGGCTTTGAATTTTGCTCTCCGGCAGTTTTCTTGACCCATGTGCTATGTCACACGCTCCGCTTTTCAATAGCTTCAGACCGTCCAGAACGTTTCCATAAGGCACACAACAACCGCTGTCAGCGAACATCACGTAATCACCGCGCGTTTTTGTAATGCCGCTGCGAACAGCATAACCTTTACCGCGGTGCTCATCATAACGAATGACTTCCACGTCGACCTTCGCGGGGACAGTGACATTTTTAGCGACTTCGCTCGTTCCATCGTCGCTACCATCGTCTACTACGATGATCTCGCCCGTCAAATGATTGCTCTCCAAAAACACCGATGCCGCTTCAATGTCGCTGGTAATCTTTTTGCTTTCCTTAAATACCGGTATGACAATAGATATATCCATCTTTGAATTACACTTCAACGCCGGAAATAGTTAATAAGCCATAAAATAACGGTCAGGACAATCGAAATTACTATACAACTTCGCTATTGGTATGTAAATCCGCCAATTCTTGGAACCGAATTCAAAGTCGCCCGGTAATTTGAGCAGGCCGGTTCGACCCAATATCATTACAACTCCGCCGAGCAGTGCAATAATAATCCCTGCGGAAATTAACCATTTACCGAGTTGTTGCGGCCCAAACTCCATCTTGTCTTAGCGTTAAGTTTAAGGTAACAGTTCACGAGGGCAAAACGGCTTTTTTGTGTCATTGCTTCGGCGCTGCGCTTCTCGCAATGACATAAAATGCCCAAAATTCAGCATATTAACCCGTGAACGGTTACGGTTTAAGTTCATCACCATTGCTCTGTTCATTTACAATCTTATCATACTAAATTATAATAATTTGGAAACTTGTTTAATTAAATGGCCAAAAATCTGTTATGAGCAACGCCGAATGTGACATTCGGATAGGGACCTCAGGATGGCATTATGACCACTGGAAGGAGCTGTTTTATCCTCCCGACCTGCCGAAAAATAAGTGGTTTGAGCACTATGCACAGCATTTTGACACCGTTGAAATCAATAATACTTTCTACCATTTGCCGAAGGAAGTCTCTCTGCAGAGGTGGCATAAAAAGGCCCCGAAAAATTTTCTCTATGCTGTAAAGGCCAATCGTTATATCACTCATATTAAGAGACTCAAAGACACATCCGAAGAGGTTAAACGTTTTTTCGACAGGATTGGCTTATTGAAAAGCAGGCTCGGCCCAGTTTTATATCAACTGCCGCCAAGTTTGTACCAAGACCTCGACCTGCTCGAAAGCTTTATCAGGCTTCTTCCCGAGAAGCGAATTGCTGTTTTTGAATTCAGACACAATAGCTGGTTTTCAGAAGATACTTTTAAGTTGCTCAACAAATTCGGTGCCGGCTTTTGCGTTCACGATTTGTCAGGCAAGGAGACGCCGCGGATAGTTACAGCCGATATAATTTACGTTCGCTTTCACGGCCCGACAGGCAAATACGAAGGCGACTATTCCAAATCAATGCTGCAGAGTTGGGCAAGGTGGCTCAAAGAGCACACCAAAGAAGCCCACAGCATCTACGCCTATTTCAACAACGACATCGCTGGCCACGCCATAAATAACGCAAAAACATTAAGGGGACAGCTTTCTTAGTTTTTTACCGCAAATAAAAAAAAGCCATTACTGTATTTGCAGTAATGGCTTTCTGAGGGTTTACTCCCATCAAACCTTTATTTTTTCTTCTTCGCTGTTTTCTTCGCAGGTGCTGCCTTTTTTGCCGCTTCCTTCTTACGTCTCTTTTTTGCCATTTTAAAACCTCCTTGCAGTTAAAAAGTATTCTTGATAAGTGGGTCAATACCCGTCAAACCCACTTTTACTTGGAATTTTGATTGCTTAAAGATATCCTTTCGACAAAAAAAAGTTAAAAGTGAAAAATTTTGTGGTTGCAGAGCGAATATATTTTGCACGTTTCTTAGGGATTCTATTTCATATATGAGTCGGCTGAGCAGTTCTGTCAGATACATTCTGTTAGGCAGCATTTCAATCATTAGCCTTCTCATTATATTTTTAGAACATATTGTGGAATCAATTTGGCGACAATGTCTATCGACCCAATTTCCAGAGCACGCAACACAACTTTTCGCCCCCTGTATTCGTAAGGTAGCTCCCGCACTTCGGATATAATCTTTTTACCCCTGTCATTTTGCATCTCAACTTCAAAGTATCTCGTCCCATCAACTTCTATTACCTTATTTACGGTTAGAATATCGGGTAAAACATATCCTCCACCATGGGGGAAAATGTCGGCATTTAAGAGCCTGTCATAAACGCCAAGACTTTTCGCTCTTTTCTCAAAACCTAACAACTCGATGCTCTCGGGACTTAGATTGGGGTTGCCTTTCACTAAATACGCAGGCAAATCTGCTCTCAAAGTGAGCGGGAAGAGAGCAGCGTGGTTATTTGAATGATGACAACCTAACACTGTTTCATTCATATTTATAAGTCCCTGATGGGTCTCATTGGAAATTTCTATGAATTCTCCAAACAACAATTCTGCGGCTATTTTTCTTTTCTTCTTCGAGAAGCTCTCGGCACATTGATACCGTTCAAAATATTTTTTAGCACCGCTACCTGTGAGAATATGAAACTCCCCCAGAGGTGTTTCGACACGCTCTGCCATTTCACGCAGTTGTTTACTTGTATCATAATATATTCCGAAGCCTGATTCATTATCCCTCCTGAATTCATCTGTGGATGCATGTATTATGAAAGCATATGGAGGTAGATCTTGCTCCGATTTTGCAATGGGTTTTACTCGAAACGCATTTATAAAATGGTTGCTTTTGTAAAAGTCCCAAATCACCTCAATGCCGTCTATCTCTATTGTACTCCTCTCCATCTTATGTAATTTTCTGATTAAACTCTCGATATCGGGCAGTTCCTCCAATCCTCCTACCAGCATTCCACACGCATTAGGTTTTACATTAAGAATGATAAGGTCATCATCTCCTGCTCCCCAGCTTATCTTTCCTCCATAGCCAAATCCGCTTCTCCACCGACTCGTATTTCTCGTAATGGTCATATCTGGGGTGGAAATAAAAGTAGCATTTGGGCTTATATCAAGTTGGTTTTGAATATAATGGATACCTGCAATACCGTAGACGGTATTAGCCTTGCATAATTCTGCGCCACTGTCGTTTAACCCAATAAAAAAACAGTGGCTCTTTGCGTTCCGTAGCATCTCTTTCTTATTCATAGCTGTTTCGCTCTCCGGCAGGGTTGTCTAAGTCCTCATTTTGCTCCCTATTAGTGTTATCTTCATAATATGGTTCATCAAAAGCTTCTTCTTTCTTGACAAGGCCTTTCTCTAACAGGCTGGCATAAGCAACGCAGTATCTGGCCCATGGTATTGCTTTCAGACGTTCTTTTGGAATTGGCTCGTCGCTGCCCTCACAAATCCCATATGTACCGTCCTCAATACGGCTGAGTGCATGGTCAATTTCCACAATAAGCTTTCTCTCACTGTCCATTAACCCTAAAGTATTTTCCATTTCATAGTTATCTGTTCCTGCATCGGCCATATGAATTGGCATATTTGATAAATCGGTTCTTGGCTTTCGGAGTGTGTCATCTTCCATACGGGTCACGTCACCTAATATCTCTGCCCGCTTCGCCAGTAACATGGCTTTGAATTCCTCGACCTCTGCTGGTCCTAAATAGCATGTATTTGTCTTCTTTTTTACCATAGCGGTTATATCGTTCAGAACTGATTTGCTTCCCTAAAGACTCGGGCCTCACAGCCATCCTTCCCGGGCCGAACTCATCGCCCAAGAAGCGTACACAAGCTCCCTACAAATACACGCCTTAGCGGCTTGATACTTCTCTCAATTTGACGCGAGGTCATCCCAATCATAGCAAATGACAAAAATCCAAAAACAAATCCTGCCACCGCACACGCCAACCGACGAACTTTCAGAGGGTCTATTTTGGGAGAAAGATAGGTTGAAACCTGAGCTTCGATTTCTTCCAGATACCGCAAATATGGTCCTTCTAACTCATCCAACGTATCAGACTGAAGTTTTAGTAATAACTTTCCTTGGAAGAGCAAAATAAACTCTTCCTTGGCATCAACAGAAAATTCATAATGAGCATTCAACAAATGCTCTAACATATCTTCCAGGGTTTCCGGTGTAGAGTCGTACGAGCGAATACGTTCGATTAAATGCTCTATAGCCTCTTGCACCAGTGTAATAACAATCTCCTCCTTATCCTCAAAATGCTGGTAAAGAGTCCCCTTGCCCACATCGGCTTTTTCAGTAATTTCTTCCACCGTCGTAGCGTCAACGCTTTTTTCGCTAAAAACGTCCAAAGCGGCTTTCTTCAGTTTCTTTCGGGTTCTTTTACCTCTTTTTTGTGTCCGATCCCTTTTACTTTTTGTCGTTTTAGCCCTCATATTTTGACTATTTAGTCAGTTTTGACCAAATGGTCAAGAAAAAAGTTGACTTTTTCAAAAAAAAAATGCATTCTTTCGCAGTCTTAAAACAGAACTGCCCAACGTGGTGTTTGGCAAAATTCTTAGACTATTATTTTAGGAAAAAGGCAAAGGAGTAAGAAGATGACTAAAACGAAACAGCCTTTCAAATCTATATTTTTGTTGGCCTGCCTGCTGACCTTGGCCTCGTGCAATGGCGGCAAAGAAGAAAGAGATAAGGCGGTCGCAGAACTTGAGGAGGCAAGAGCGGAGTTGGCAAAGGGCAATGCGATTTTGCAGACAACTCAGGCTGAGAGACTTCAATTAGCCGAGGACTTGGCGCAGATTGCTCGTGAGCGGGAAAAGGCCGAGTCCAAGCTTGCTGCGGCTATGGCCTCTCTGGAAAGCTTGCAGAATCAGCTCATTCAACTTACGGAGCAGCGGACAGCAGCTCTCGCCGAGGCAAGAAATGCACAAGCAATGGTTGGAACGCTGAGGGGGCAGTTGAGAGAAAAAGAAAAGGAAATTCAGGAGTATGAGCAATGGGCCGCTGAGTTGCAAGCAACGATAGTCGCACTTCAAGAGCAGTTGGAACAGGCCAGTCAGGAACTTCCGGAAGGCTCATATGAAGAGCCTAATGAAGAGGCTATCGAAGAGTCTCAAGAATCCGATGAACAGTCAGGTGAGGATGTTACCACTGAGGAGGAAGCTGGGTAAGTGACCAACCTGTCGAAAGCATAACCCACTACGGTGATAGCTTTTACGCCCCTTGAGGCTGGCCAGTGCCATTTCTGAGAAGGTTTGCATTGTGATGCTTGATTAAGCAAGAACGTTCAACCCCTTGCTGAGCCCGTAATTGCGCACGGATTCGAATTCTTCTACGGTTGGTCGGCGATTTATTTTCGTGTGTGAAGAAGCCTCATAGCACGGCCGGTACTGGTCCATTATGTTGATCGCCGTATCATGGCTAATTTCTTCTGCCAAAAAATCTATAATCTCGAAGCTCCCCCCCATCTGATTCGGCAAAACCAAATGTCTTACCAATAGCCCGCGCGTGGCCACGCCTTTTACTGTTTTGAGGTCGCCGACTTGGCCGTACATCTCCCTGACCGCCTCACGGTTTATCTGTGGGTAATCGGCTGCGGTGGAAAGCTCCTTAGCAGCCGCAGAATCTGAGTACTTCATATCCGGCATATAAATGTCCACGTATCCTTCGAGCAGCTTGAGAGTCTCAACCGAATCATAGCCGCCCGTGTTATAAACTGTCGGCAGCACAAGCCCCTCCTTCTTTGCCAGTTCGATAGCTGCCATAATAGACGGGATGACGTGTGTAGGCGTAACGAAATTGATATTACAGCAGCCATATTTTTGCAGTTCCAGCATAGATTGCGCCAGCCGCTCAATCGTTACCTGCTGCCCGTGACGATAATGGCTGATATCAAAGTTTTGACAAAATACGCAGCCCAAGTTACATCCGGCAAAAAATATCGTCCCCGACCCGCCCCAGCCGACAAGCTCTCTTTCCTCGCCGAAGTGCGGGCCTACAGAGTTGACCACCGGCATATCCGTTACGCCGCAAAACCCTGTCTCTCCTTTGCTGCGGTAAACTTTGCACTGGCGCGGGCAGAGCGTGCACGGATTCATACGGTCCCACAACTGCTGAACGCACTTGTTGAAAGAATCCAAATTGATTGGCGAACCTGTCACAATCGAATCTTTTTACAAACAGCCTTGACCGCACCTCAAAGTCAGCCAAGAAGCTCCGGCGTTATCACCCAATCTACTTGCCACTGATTTGCCTGCGGGCGGCTAAGGCTCACAACCCCGGCGTTCTTAAATGCCACCGTATCGGCCCCTCCGGAGCCGGCCAAGAGCAGCGACGCCAGCTTGCTCAAAAAAGGCAGATGTCCCACAATCATAATATCTTGATTAGTTGAAGCAAGTTCGTCTCTCAACGCGGTGACATCGTCGTTCGGCCCAAGGCCATCATGTGTAATTATACCTCCTGTTGTCTTGATAGCATTGGCCAAAACCCCGGCCGTTTGCGCAGCCCGTTTCTTCCCACTGTGCCACAAATAATCGACAGACAAATTCAAAGGCTTGATGAAGGCCGCAACTTTCTGTATGTCCCGCCGGCCTTCTTCGGTGAGCGGCCGTTCCGCGTCTGCTTGTTCTGAAGTTGCTTTTGCATGTTGAACGAGGTATACTCTCATTTTCTAACCTCCTTTCAACGCTATTTCTATCGGACTATTATAGCACAGAACCATTTTCCAAACCAACTTGCTCAATTATACCTTTGCCCGGCAGCCCGAACAGTGGCCGCCTCTTGCTACCACGGTCAACACGGACAATCTCCAAAAAGCCTTGAAATCTCTCACAAGATTTTGTAAATCGCAGCCGAATTTGATATAGATACCTCTCTCGGCGGCGTAGCTCAGTTAGTTAGAGCGTGGCATTCATAATCCTCGTCTATTGTAAGTGCTTTCCCCACAAAGGTTTATGTCCGTTTTTTACGCGAAAAATGAGGATTGCAAGTGATTCAGAAGTCATTAACAAGATGCCGAAAAGGTTACTGCGTCAAATCCTATTGAGCAAAAAGATGACCCACCAAATACAAGAAAAGACGAACGTAAGAGGACCGTCAAGCCAATGACAGCCGCCAAGAAAAGCAAGAGCTTAACCTGCCTGTTCTCAATGGTCGCCGCAGCATACGCTGATAAGTCTTTCATAGGACTCCTTCTTTGAACAAAATCACATTTCGTCAGTCGCGTAGTGTGCGTAAATACAGTTACGGCATAATCCACACATTGTTGATATAATAAATTGCTTCCTTGACAGGGCTGCTGGCGTTCGGCAAGTCCTCAGCATTTTCAGCCCTGCCGATTCCGAGCTTGCGGTATTCACCTGTCCTGAATGACACTTGCTGTAGCTCTGTTGCTTTTTCCGCAAACCAGGCATTCTTAACAACCTTCCTGCCATTGACCGACACGCTGTATTTGCCTTTCTTTACATCAGCCGTGATCTTGAATTTCAGCCACTTATCAGCCTTATAGCTGGCAGCCTCGAGGACCTTCTGGCCATCGACAGCCGCTATCTTGCCATTGTCACCAAGTACCACTCGTACCGGACGATTCCCCTTCCTGCTGAGAATCTCGACCTCCATACGACCGTTATTCGTCTGCTTGGCAAGGATGTCAAACTCGACTATTACGCTCTGGCTCTCAGGAAATACCCTCATCGCACGAGCATAATCATAAGGCTCCGAATCACTGAACTTCAGACTCTTATCCTTTTTGCTCGGAAATTCCACAACATTAACCGGGGCCCAAAGTAAACTGTAGATATTCCAGTCTCTTACAACCCCGCCGGTCGTTACGGTTTTACGCCGGAAGTTTGGAAATCATCGATGTCGAAAATTGCGTTTTCGGCCGCGTCATCGGCTCCGGGCAGGTCGCCGCCGCCCTTGAGACAGCCGTTTTCTCCGGAACCGTATCTGCTGAAGTCTGTCAGCCTGTAAGCTCCGGTGCGAAATTCTATACGCTCAACCGTCTGCACCCTGAACCTTGACTCATAAGGTTTATCCGCAAAGGTAATAGCCTCGGCAAAAGCCGCGTCGGAAACCACCGTCTTGCCGTTCAATTTCAGATCATACACGCCCGTTACAGTGTCAACTGCAATATCGAATTTGACCCACTTGCCCGCGGCGAACGATCCGACGTTCTTTAATTCCGGGCCATTGTTGGCTTTGATCTTGCCGCTGCTCCCTTCGATCTTAATGCGGACCGGTCTTTGCCCCTTATAGTTGAGAACCTCGATCTCGATGTCACCGCTACCCTTCTGTTTCGGACGCAGCTTGAATGATAGATTCGTCAACGTCGCCTCGGGAAATACACGAACAGCCTTGGAATACTCATAAGGGTCCTTGTCCTGCAGTCTTAGAACCTTGTTACCATTATCATCAACAACAGCGATAGGCGTCCAGATGCCGCTGTAAATATTCCAGTCCGTCACAACCCCTCCAGGTTTCATATCTTCAAAATCGTCACGGACGTCCTTTGACACAGCCCCTGTGATCGGAACCGGAACCCGCGAAACCCAGATATCTTCCTTGTTGCAGGAATAGCAAAGCCACATTGCCTTGTCGGGAGGCGTTCCGTTGCCCGGAATGATCCCGCGAATATAACCGCTGCCGCCGCCGTCTTTGGAGTGACCCCCGAAACGTGTCGGCGGAGCTTCGGCATGGGCGTTGAGGAAATACGTATTGAAATCCAGACCGTTATCGCTGGTAATTACCGAAAGCGGATGACGACCTTGCAGTACCGGATTATAAACAAGAGCATAACGACCGTCCGAGGTGCGCTGTCCCCATATCTTGGCACCGCTGTAATAGATGTCTCTGCCCATTCCCACAGCTTTGAAATGGCCTCGCTCCCATTTGTCCGCCAATGCCATCCATCGACCTTTCCACATACCCACGATCTTGCCGTCCGGCAGTGTGTACCAGTTAAAGGCTTTGGCATCGAAGTCGTCGTCCTCACTGGGCGCAAAGGCGCAAGATTTACCGGCGTCATCGCGCTCCTCTTCATACCACTGCTGAACCACAAGGTTGTTGGCGAGCAGTTCGTCAACGACCTTTACGAATCCGGCGTCCGGCGATTTCCTGTAGAACGCAAAATGCGGCGCATTGTCCTTGTTGAATCGCTGGTGCTGATTGAATCGCACCCAATAGATAGGGCCGTATTTACCGGGGCCGTAAACTTCTCTTATAGCTCTTCCGACACCGTTACCGTTATTGGGTGAGGGCGGCATACCGTAAAAGCCGCTGACCAGCAAGCGCCCGTCT
>Ga0114919_10003374_pt1 | contig 12906 bp, 15 predicted proteins | sample BlataG_FD_88682 | JGI IMG/M metagenome (GOLD analysis project Ga0114919, IMG submission 88682) | Deep subsurface microbial communities from Black Sea to uncover new lineages of life (NeLLi) - Black_00105 metaG | ecosystem: Environmental > Aquatic > Marine > Oceanic > Sediment | place: Atlantic... | reverse complement strand
AATTAAAAGTGAACTTTACTTTTTCTTCTCTTCATTTCTTAAGCAATTTTTACAAACGAAGATTGTCTTCTGCTTATTTTTCGAATTTTCGTCTTGATAAATTCTTTTGTAAATATAATCGCCGCATAGCATGCACAAAGTTGTGGTCCGTGTTTCGTTTAATAACGGACCTAAATTGTCAAATGTCATAAATTAAGTTTAGAGCTTTGATTTTGAAATTGTAATTTCAATTTTACTAATTAAATCCTTTTTATTTCGATTATTTGAGTTATTTTTTCTAAAATCGTTATTTCTTCTATAATTACCTTGCTCTCTTCTTTCAAAATAAGGACGACTTCCAAGTGAAATGTTCTCTATTTCTACACTAGGATACATACGATTTTTTACAATTTCTGCTACTTCAACTGCGGTAGAAATTTCTTCGCCTTCTCCTTTTATTAATAGCGATTTAGTACCCCCTGAAAAGGCAAAAATGGCTTCTTTTATTGTTTTTTCTTTTTCTGCGCGATTTCTTATTACTATAAGTGTTGAATTACTAGGCATGAAAGAAGTTGTTAAGTTTGATTTAAAAGCAGATTAAGTATTAAATATACTCCAAGTAATATAAAAGTTTTTTAAATTCAATACTTTAAAATCTTAAAAAATTTGTGAGAATTAGAAGTTCAAATATTAAATTCTGAACGAGAATTGAGATCATCTAATATTTTTTTATATTCAGAACTTCTTTCCTCAAAGTGTTCAATTATTTTCCTTTCATCTGTATCTAGATAATCAAAAAGAGGAGAAATTATTTCAATACGCTTAGTAAACTCGTTCATTAATTTTTTATGCCATTCATTCGGCTTGGCTAGCATTGCTTTAATTTTTTTTTTAAATCTATCTTTCTTCTGTTCAAAATCTTTCATTTGATTAGTTTTCTTTATCTTAAATAGACTATCTTCGCATTTTTTAAATTCTTTTTCTATTTTTTCTCTAAATTTAGGGATTCTATAAATTTTTTTGTCAATATCAGGATCCCATTCGTATAAATTATAGTCATCCTCTTCAGCTTCTTTTTCATCCTCAGTTAATTTAGTCTCTTTTTTCAAGACCATAATGAGACCAAAGTTTCTCTGGAGTTGAGCCAAATACCTTCGTTGTAAAATATCCTCAATATACTTAACTTCCTTTAAAACAGTTTTCATGTTTTTAAAAATTTTTTTAACTTCTTTTTCAGCGTTTTTTACCATTTTTTCTTTACTTAATTCAAATTTTAGTTCTATAGTATTAGAATAAGTAGCAAACATGCCGCGAACTGGGTTCTTTAGCCTTATTCCCGCAATTCCTAAGTAAAACTTACTAGAACCTATTTCAGTATGATCAAACACTAAAGCTATAGCAAAAGGATTTACACCTTGATAAAACAGTTGCGTTTCAATATCTCTAGGCGAAAATATAAAGCCAATACCCGGGTGTGTATGCCACCACCCTACAAAGAACTCTTCTTTATTATCTTGGATAGATCTTTCATAGACTGCCGTGTTAAATTGTGCTGTATCTACATAATGTTTGCTTTTATATTCAACATAGGCTCTATCACCAACCATCACGGGGATTGCATCTTTAATGATAACTTCTTTATTATCTTTTATCGAGCCTATTAGAATTCCATAAACTTCACGCCAACTTTTTTGAGGTAAATCTTTATTTCCATATCGCATTGCGTAGCCAGTAATTCGCCTATATGCGTTGTATGAAATAAAAGTAGGAGTTTCCGCCGGTCCAATACCATATTTTTGAATATAATGTTCTTTTGTTGATAATTTAATAATATCATCTGAATTAGAAGTCAATGTTTCATTATCTTCTTTCTCGATTTCGTTTTGTTCAACGATATTGTCATCTACATCATTATTACTAGTGTCTCTTCTGCTCATCAAATAATCAATTTATATAGTATTTTAACAAATTAATTATAAATTAATGATTTTTATTCTTTTATAGTCTTTTTATATTAATTCGAAAAACATTCTTAAAAAGTTATGAAAGTTATTGGATTTTGTGGACTTCCTGGTTCTGGTAAATCAACTGCTTTGATTGCCATTGAAGATTTAGGTATAATAATAACGATGGGCGATGTGATTAGGAAAGAGGCTATAAATAAATATATTGAACCTAATAACGAAAATTTGGGTAAAATAGCCAACGAATTAAGAGAACGAGGGGGTAATGCGATTGTAGCGGAAAAATCGGTTGAGATGATTAAAAACCAAACAAATAAAGTAGTTTTCGTGGATGGGATAAGATCTCTATCTGAAATAGAAGTATTTCGTAGGTATTGGAAATTTCCGGTTATTGCTATTGAAACTAGTGATGATTTGCGATATAAAAGGATAAAAGAGCGTGCTCGCAGCGACGATTCAAAAACTTTTATAGAAATTATGAAACGGGATAAACGAGAGTTAGGATTTGGCCTTAAAGAAGTAATAAATAAGGCCAACTACAAAATTATGAACGATTCTTCTAAAGAAGAATTAAAAAAAATAACAAGAGAGATAGTTTTAGAAATAATTCAGAATTATTAGAAGCATTTAATCGAACTTTAAATAATCTGCTATAGTTTTAGCTAAAGATACTTTAGCTACTTCGTTATCAATAGAATCAGTACCTATGATATAATCTGCTCCAGCTTTTAAGATGCGATATTTCGCATGCTGTAACATTAAAGCGTGTGTTGCCACAGCAAATACTTTTTTAGCTCCATTATCTTTAGATAATCTGATTGCTGTTGCCATCGTTCCTCCGGTTGCGATAATATCATCTGCAATGACTACATCTTTATTTTTCAAACTTAAATTGCCCGTCATAGTTATTTCTCCGGTTTTAACATTGCGAATTTTCTCAAAATAATCAACAAGTACGTGTTCTCCAAAATGTTTTGCAAAAGCTTTTGATCTTTCAACTGCGCCTTTGTCTGGTGAAACAACAATAATGTCTTTTTCACATAACAACTTAATGTAATCTGCTAATATCTTCATTGAATCAATATTAATTGTTTTACACGATAAATTATCTAAAATTTCAGGAGCATGAACATCAACGGTATAAAATTCATCTATACCTAAAGAATTAATTAGACGTAAAATCACATGAGCAAAAGGACATTCACCGGGTCTAAATACTTTATCTTGCCTAGCATAAGCAAGATAAGGTACTACGATGGTTATTTTACTTGCCCCCATTCGTTTGACGGAATCTACCATCATTATTAGTTCAATTAGTCTTGAATTTTGGTTACCGCAAAAATTTGGTCCTGTTGATTGAACTATGATGACTGCTTTTCCTTCTATCATAGTTTCATCTTCAATGTTAATTCTCAGATAATTCTCTCCGTCAGGAAACGTTTTAAATTCGGTATTTATCGATTCAATACTTAATTCTTTAGCAATCTTTACTCCCAGCATTTGAGAAGCTGGACCTACAATAAGAATTTTTTCCATAAAGTACCACTTTATCTATTTGGAATTTAACATTTTAAATAATGAATTCTTTCTTATATTTTTTTTAAAAATTCAAGAGAAATGTTGAAAATTTCTTCTCGATGACCTTTAAATGAGTGCCCTCCAGTATTATAAATAATAACATTTTCCTCGCTTAGTTCAAGATGGTTTTTTATTTGATCTAAATTTTCAAAAGGAATGCGGTTATCATCTTTACAATGGGCAATCAGTATTCTCTCATTATTTTTCGGATCTTTATTTAAATAATATTTAGGGCTTATAAGTTTTATAATATCATCAGGAAATCTTATCCTTGTTGATTTATAATCATAACGAGTGCACAGTGTTATTAACTTTTTTACCCTCATATCAAGAAACCCGTGAGTTAAAATAATTGCTCCTCCCAAACTTCTGCCAAACAATACTATCTTATCGTCTAATAATCTTTCTGATTGCTCATTTACAACCCAACTAATTACTTCTTTAATATCTGAAAATATTTTAGCAACCATTTTATCCCATCTTGACCCCGTTTGCTTTTTAGTCTCTCCATGTGCGCGGTAATCATACGATAAGACGTAAAATCCAGCACTTACAAACTTTTCTGTAAAAAACTTTACAAAATAACTTTCTCGATGATCTAATAATCCCGCAAGGTTTATTATAAAAGGGGCTTTTGGAGGCGTATTCAAGGAGTAATAAATTGAACCTTTGAGCTCTACATTATCAGATTCTATAGGAATTTCTATGTCTTCTATTTCTACAGTAGTCATGTTAAGATTAATTAAACTTTATTGTTTTTATATTTTTCAATTAAACTCCTTAAAGTTATAATAGATAATTCTAAGCAATGTTTATGATCATCTGGTAAACCGTGTAACTCGCGATCTATATCTTCTGGTTTCAAATTCTCTGCAAACTCAAGAGGTTTTCCTTCAATTAATAATGTAGTTTGACTTCCTGTTGCTACCGTTGCGCCGCAACCATCTGTATAGAAATTAGCGCTTTCAATTAATCCATCTTTAATTGTTAAAAAAAATTCCATGGTATCGTTACATGGTCCTTTATATGAATGGGAAACTGTGAAATTAGACGGTATTCCCCAATTTTTTGGATTATGAAATAAATCAACCACATATTTATTAAAAGATTTAATCTCTTTATCTATTATCTCTTGTTGGAGTTTCTCAACAAATTTATCGAAATCATCCTCATCTTCAGGCATGTTATTTTTTATCCTCTAAATGGTTCAAAACATGTTTCTCTAAACGCTCTTTTCTTGAAATTTCGTTTGGAGCTTTATTATATTTATCTAAAATGCCTATAATTTCCCGATTTAAGGCATCGTGTTCGCGTAAACAATTACTTTTTTTCAAAAATTCCTCTCCGTGCCTTAATACGACTAAGTTTTCAGTAATTTTTATTAATTCAGTAGCAATAATACTGTTAATATAAATTAAGTCTGAAAACATATTTTTCATGTATAAACCTAATTTTAATTGGTCAGACATATGCACTAAAAACTTATTATAAGATATAAAAGTAATTTTAAAATGAAAAAGCAAAATAAATTGCTATATAAATTAATGCTCCGATAATATAGCTACCTATAAACCCCATTCTTACTAAAAAAGTTTTTTTCATGTCGGGTTTTAGAACTTCCTTAGGGAAAACTTTCAGATTCTTCAGATATTTATTGATAAGTCGGTCTTCTTTTAAATCTAAAGTAATTGGAACTCTATATTTTATAGATGCGGTTTTAAATTCGACAACATCGATTGGAAGGCATAAATAAAATATTATGAAAATTATCACCCCACACAATAACGAAGTGCTTAGAAGGTTATCAATTATTAAACCCATTGTATCAGCAATTACCCACCCTTCTACTTGTTGAATTGTCATAAATAACAGTAATCCGCTTATTCCAAAGATATCAAAAAAATCTAATTTTCTATACCACTTTCTCACATTGATCGACTCTACATTATTTGCGGCAACATAGTGGAATTTATAGTAAAATGATCGTTTGAACCTAAATTTCTTTAATTCTTCATCAAACTGTAGTATATCTCCATCTTTACTACCAAAATCGTAAAACAGAGATTTTACAAATAATATTAAGCCATACATTAAGGAGATCCACCAAACTAAAGGACCAAAAAATATCATCTGCGTTAGCATAACTATTGCAAATATTATTAAAAACAACCCAAAGACTAAGTTGAACAATTGAAAATTAGTAGTACTTACATCTGAAAATAATCCACTCTTATTTAATTCCTCTCTCTCTCTTAAATTTGGATTACATTCTAAATAATTACTAAAATCCTCCTTGATCTGAGATTGTTTTCTTAATTTCACTGGAGAAAACCACATTTCATAAAGTCTCTCCTTTGTAGCGATTTCAAAATAGTTTTGCTGAAACATTACCAAAATAATTAAGGCAAGGATGTCTAAAATAGAAATAACGACAAAAGTCCAAGATAGTACAAATTCTGGTCCTGCCCTTTCAGCAGCAAATAAGGGGATTGCGGTCATAAGTTGTAAAACGATAAAAGGAATCATTATTATAATCCAAGCTAATTTCGGACCTGAGTGATTATTTTGATATCGAAGTACTTCAATGTCTTTCTTAGGAATTTCCGTTAACCATGGAAACCCAGGTCTTATTTCGTAAAAGAAAAGAAAATTCTTTGATCTAGAGAACACTCCCCGAAAGGGACTCAATAGAAAATATATTAATAAACCCAGCCCAATTCCTAGCATTGGAAGGCCAGTAACATAAAACCAAGATGGTCCGCCAAGGAATACCGCGCTCCCATATTTTACTTCATGACCAATATCATCTCCGAATATAAGAAAAGAAAATATGCCAACACTGATTAAAAGTAATGCAGCTATACCTCTTGATAACGTAATTGAATTAAATTTAACGGACTTTTCTATTGGTTCTCTTAAATCGCGTATTCTTTTTATTGTCAAAGAATTTTCCCGGATGTAATAGGGTGTAATGAAAAATTTTGATGTTATTATTCCTCCAAAAATAATTATTAGGATATCAACAAATAACGAGAGATTAAAACCTTCGAGGGTTATTTCAAAATCAAATCCCGTAAATAAGAATAAAAATCCTAAAATCATTATAAAAAGTCCAGTAAGTAGAAAAATAAAGCGCAAGATTCGCTTTTTAGGGTGTGTTAATTTTAATTTTTCAATTTCTTCGTTATTTAAAGAACTCATTAGATGCACGTTAATTTATCAAAACTAATAATATATCTTTTATTTTTATCTTTAATAAAATTTCAATTTTAAAATTTTAAAAATAATTGATTTCAAATATTAATAAATTTAGATTTAAATAAAAAATGGATTATAAAGACTTTCATGATGGTTTATTATCAATATCGTTAATTCAATTTATTATTTCGCTTACTTTTTTAATAGGTTCTATTATTTTAAAACCCTATATTGCCTTGGAACCTAAAGAAAGAGATTTTATCGTTTTATTGACAGTATTAAATATGATTTTTAGCATCTATTACATAATAGAAGCGTTAAGATTAGAAAAAGTTTTTAAATTGGAAGACAAGCACGTTATTAAATTTGGAAAAAGGATTGGAATAGTATCTTTAGTCCATTCACCCTTATATTTTACATTTTTCTCACTTTTATTTTTTAATTTGCACGAGTTGCAATTAATGATGATTTACTTAAATCTCATTATAGAAACATTGTTACTTGGGGTTGTATTTAAAGAAGTTTATGATCTTCTCTTTATAAATGAAGCTGAAAGAAAGTTTGAATTAGAAAAAAATCGTAAATTATACTTAGAACCTTAAGAAGATTATTAAAATCAGTATTATTAAAAATTTTAGATAAAAATATATTTTCTCTTTAATTATTGTTTAGCTAATTTTTCTAATGCGGTGTCGCACATTATAAGCTTAGTTGAATATTTTTCCATTAGTTCTGCAAATTTTTCCACTTCAATTTCCTTATTATCTTTTAGCACTTTCAATTCATTAATAGTTCTTACGATGCCAGCCTTTTTGTCTATCAATCGCTCTCGTTTACTATACGGTATTTTTTGTTCCAGTTTCCTTTTTTGGAACGTTTTAAACCTCTTAATGTTTAAATCCTTAGGTACAAATTTGGTTAAATATATGGTGCTTTTTGGAACGAACGGTGCTAAATTTTCTGGGATAATAATAATTGGTTCAGGATCCTGAATTCTTTTAATCTCGTCGTAATTTAAAATATCCATTTGATTTTCTTTTAATATATCCGTAACAATAGCCAAATTGCCGTCAATATTGTTTATTTCTTCTCCTGATAAATCAGATAACCCTTGGAGCATTTCCTTCCAGATTTCTTTAGATTTTTCGTAATAGAAATTTGCTTTTTGTTGTAACTTTCTAACTTTGTCTTTATTAATATTTGTAATCGAAGATTCTAACGAAGCTTGAGCTTTAAGATTGCATGCTTTACCCATATCAAAGTGAAATTGAGCTCTTAGTTGTTGTTTTTTCTTCTCTTCGTGTTTTTTCAAATAAAATAATCTTTTTGATAAAGAGCTTAATCCCGAGTATAATTTTGAAGCGAAATAGATATTATAAGAATTTTCTTCCTTTAATGCAGCAATACTTTGTGCTAAAATTCGAGCCTCCTCTGAATTCAATTCGAGATTTTCAGATGAAAGAGTTATTCCTAATTCGGTCTGGTTAATAGATGCGGCACTAAAATACGCAGCAGTTTTATACATTTTGCTGCATTCTACCATCGCTATTATCGCATTCTCCCAATCTTCCTCATCTTCAAATTTTTCTGAGATATAAGAATAAGCTCTTGCCATCACCCATAAAGTACGTGCACACTCAAACATTAAATCTCTTATCTGAATTTCTTTATTGTTGTCTAAAGGTTCTAAAAAATTCGGTGTGATGTCTAAATCTTTTAAAATTTTAATTTGGTCTTCATTTTGATAGTTAACGTTTAAAATTTTAGTGTACTCTAAAACAAGGTTTAAATCGTCTAAGCTAAAACTTTCTTCTTCTTTTTCTAAAGCTTCTTCAATTTTCTTTATTTTATAATGCAGATATCTAATACGTTGCATTATCTCGTCTAAAAAAAAAGTCATATTCCACACTTAGTTTTTTGTTTAAATTTATGTTAATTAAAATAATTTAACCATCATTTTAAAATCATTTTAAAAATATGAAAATTAATATAGATTAAAAATGATTAATCAAAAAATATTTATTTTTGAATTTGTGAGCGGAGGAGGATACAATCAAGTTGGTATTCCTTCGTCTTTATTCTGCGAAGGTTATGCAATGTTAAGAACCATTATAGAAGATTTTAAAAAATTAGGTTTTCAAATTACTACATTATTAGATATTAGGATTGATTTTTTATCTCAATATTTAAAAGCAGATAAAATAAAACTAGTTAAAAAAAACGATGATTACATTAAAATATATACCGATTGCGTAAAAAAATCTACATATTGCTTTGTTATAGCTCCAGAATTTTCAAATAATCTTTATAATTTAACTAAAATAGTAAAAGATAATAAAAAGACCATTTTAAGTATAGATTTAGATTTTATATGCTTGGGTACTTCTAAATTAAAAACTTATAACTTCTTCCTGGAAAATAAAGTTAATACACCCAAAACTTATCTCATCCCATTAAAAAAAAAATATTTTGATTTAGAATTTGTACTTCAAAAATTTGACACATTAGGCTGTCCAGTTATAATTAAACCTGAAGATGGGGTTGGCTCCGAATCAATATTTTACTTTGAAACCAAAGCGCAGATTATCCATTTTTTTGAAGATTCTAACGGAAAACTCGATCTGAGTAGAAATTATATCCTTCAAGAATACATAGATGGCGAGGACCTAAGCGTATCAATAATTAACATTGTATCCTCTAAAAAATCAGAAGCCAAGAATCAGATAATTTTAAGCATCAATGCGCAGATCATAAAATTTAAAGACTCCGTTAATGATTCCATCTACTTAGGTGGTTTTACGCCGGTAGTTGATTACGAGCTTTTAAAAGATAGCTTAGAAAAAATATTAAAAAGCATGGATTTGTCTAGTTTTCAAGGTTATTTTGGTATAGACTTTATTAAAAAAACAGATAATTCTATATACTTTATTGAGATTAACCCTAGATTGACCACCTCATACATAGGGATTAGAAATATATTAGAATATAATCCTTTAGAAATAATTTTTAACCAAGATAAACCTTCGCTTAATTTAAACAGCTTACCTCATCAAGGTTTTTCTAAATTTAATCAACTTGTATTAAAATATATTGGAGATGAAACATCCAACGAAATTATTGGCATAATTATCCCAAAATTAATGAGCGTGATTCCAGAAATAGTAACACCTCCAATTGCTTTAAGTAAATCGGTTAAGGATCAAGACTTATTGTATTATTGTTTTATAGCAACGAAAACAAAGGATTTAGATTCTTCAGAGAAAAGAATTTCTAAAATTATTAAGATTTTTGACGACTATAATTTTAAAACAATTAAATAGAAAGTAGAAGGATAATAGAAAAACCTCCGTAGTGGATCAACAGCGAAATAATTAACGAATTTTCAATCTTTAACTTTTTATTCACACTTAAATTATATGTTAACAACCATAAAGAGAATACTTGGAATAAAATTACAAGCACATTATCTAATATTCTAACTGCTGGTAAATTTAAAGAACCTGTAGAGAATAAGAAAAAATGCAATACTAAGTAAATATCTAAAGGAAATAAAATAATGGGAAAAGAAATGAAAAATTTCAAGGTATTTTCTTTTTTTTTATAAATTATACGGCATATACCTTCGTTAATTAGAAAAAAGAAAACAATATTGCCTATAAATATAATTGCAAGTATTATTTGAACAAATAGTTCAATAAATTCGAATTCTATTATAGATTGCCCAAAAAAGAGAAATAAAGGGAATAAACCGTTCAGACCGCAAAATATTGCCCCAATTAAAGCAATTGTAATTGAAATTATTATCGTATAAATCATTTGGTTGCTTTCGTAATTAATATATTTTTTTGGAGTCAAACTCATTAATCCTTTCAAAATTGGCGAACTAAATTCTTTTTTGCTAAAATCAGGAGTAATGATTGTATTTATGTTATCCTTTAACGAATTGTAAGCATGGAGCCCCAAATCAGTTAAGTAATACTTCTTGTCATCAAGTTGTTCAATTAAATGAGACAAAGTGTCTAAATGGTGGTAAATAGTACCCGTACTTACCTTTAATTCTTTTTTAAGGTAAGTGAACGAAGTAAATTTATTCTCTCCAATAATGTTTATAATCTTTCTCCTAAGTTCATGGCCCAAAGCATAGTAAAAATTAGCCTCAGCATCGTAAGTTTTAGCGTTTTTCGTATGTATTTCTTCTTTTTCACTAATAGGTTGATCCCCTTTTTACTTAGCTTTCCTTAAATATAAGAACGTTTAAAATATCGAAAAATACTAATATCGAGCCTATAATTGAAAAGTAAAAACCTATTTGGGCGGTAGGAAGATAAATGAATTCTTTTGTGACGATTTCAAAAACGAATATCAAAAAAAATCCCAACCCAACGAGATTAATTATAACCGAATTTATTCTATAATCTATTTTATAAAGAATTAAACCTGTTCCCACTAAACATATTATTCCGCTAATTAGAGGAAATAGATATAAAAAAGAATCTTCAATTGCTACACTCGTTGTAATAATATATATGTATAATAAAGATTGGTTAGAGAACCAAGATAAAAATTCTGATATTATCATTAATATCGAGCCAGTTAATCCTAACAAACGAAAATCTAAATATTTTTTGATATTCATAATTTTTTATGTTTATTCGATTTTTATATTAAAAATAACATTCAAATAGTATAAACTAAAATAGTAATATTAATTTAAGTCTTAATAAATTAGAACTGCAAAAAAAATATTAATCATATTGAACTGAAATGTCATCGGAAAAAGAAAAAGAAATTGATTTGGACTCGATACCACTTCTCGATTATTTGAAGCAAGCGATCCCAGTCGAGGAACTGAGGGATTTTTCTTCTGTAAGGCGTATTGGGAGCATAGATTTCGTCAAGGGAGTAGCAATAATTTTTATAATGATTGCACATACAGGAGGTGCGTGGCTTGATTCTACTTGGATATTTCTCTATGGTATAGGGTTTACTTTTCTTGACATTCTTGGCCCATCTTTATTCGTTTTTTTATCCGCATTAAGCGTCGTATTTTGTATTTGGCGAAAAACAGGAATTTTACCAGAAAAGGTCATAAGAAATAGAATTTTTTCTCGAGGCATAATGATTATTGTAATTGCAATTATATTCAATATAATTTCTATCGAGTTCACAATCGAAGGTTACTCTTTTCCCGCCACACTTTGGGGTTGGAACATCCTAATGTTTATAGGTGCTTCACAGATCTTCTCTTATTACGCTTTAAAACTTAGTAAAATTTCTCGAGCTGTAATAGGAATGTTTATTATTTTTACATCTGACACTATTAGACTTTGGCTTTATCAAGGAAAAGAAGCGGGAGATGTAATAATCTCTATTTTACATTATATTATAGTCTCACCTTCTCCTATGACCCCGTTGTTACCCTGGCTCTCAATCTGTTTTCTTTCTTCGATTTTTGGAGAATACATGTATGAAGCCATGATTGGAGGAACGAAAAAAGACTATAAAAAATTATTTCGAACATTTTTATATTGGGGGATTTTCTTTGTTCTTGCTGGCATTTTTTTAGGTTTCAATGCATACATTCCCGGAGGTTTTACAAACAATGAACTTCCTTTAAATGAATATCCTTTTATAGAGCTTTTAAATGTAATGCAAACCCAAAGTATCTTCCCCGAGATTACATATCCTGGGATGTGGGAGTTTTTAATCAGGGGACGAGCGCCTAACATGATATACAATTTAGGAGCTGCCCTTTTACTCATTGCCGTTAGTTTCTATTTTATCGATATAAAAAGGAAAATGAATGTTTTTATATCTATGATGAATTACTATGGAAAAGTGTCATTGAGTTTGTTTTTGCTACATTTTATATTTATTACGCTCTTTTTAAGTTCTCTCAATTTGGTTGTTTTCGTAGTCGTTTGTTTTGGTTATGTGGGATTTTGGGGGTTTTTAATGTATGTATGGAACGAGTTTTATGGCGGCGCGGGTTCTCCGGAATGGCTTATGGTCCAAGTCGGTAGAATTGGACAGAAGACAGGAGAGACTGTTAAGAAGGAAGTACGCATAATAGAAGAAGAAATAAAAGAGACGGTTCATAAAATAAAATTCGAACGCGATAAAGGTTCAGAAGAATAAGTCGATACAAATAATTTCTAATAAAATTTTCAATAATTTTTAATTTCTT
>Ga0114919_10003373_pt1 | contig 12907 bp, 12 predicted proteins | sample BlataG_FD_88682 | JGI IMG/M metagenome (GOLD analysis project Ga0114919, IMG submission 88682) | Deep subsurface microbial communities from Black Sea to uncover new lineages of life (NeLLi) - Black_00105 metaG | ecosystem: Environmental > Aquatic > Marine > Oceanic > Sediment | place: Atlantic... | reverse complement strand
TGAAAAGAACCGGACCCGGAGAATCGAGTTTAATAGCCAGTCCCACAACAGGGTATATGACAAGAAAAATCAGGAACCCCAAAAACCCGACTAACAAGTCCAGGATTCTTTTGTACAGAAGGCCGGAGGCTGTGGCGGCCCCCGAATATGCGGCAAGGGTTGGTATCCCCTGAAGAGTTTCAACCCTCAAGCTCGGATGGGAGAGATCAAACAACCCTGGCACGATCCGGAAGGCCACACCGATCTCCTCACATTTTTGCAGGTACATCTTCAAATCGATGGGGAAATCTCCTGGCAGGGTAAAGATGACTTCATCGATTTGATGCCTCCGCAAGACCCAGTAAAAGTCATTCATATTCCCAAGCACGGGTATGTCCAAAGTCTGCGGATTACACTCATCTTCCACGTTCAGACAACCAGCGACCTGGTGTCCCCAACTGCGTTGTGCATCCAGTGAATCAACAACAGGCCCGATTCGATCTTTTGTTCCCACAAGGAGAATCTGGCGACTGTTTAAGGTGGTCAGGGCACGGTGATCCAGGTAGAAGTATAAAATGACCCTTGTTATAAACAGCGAGAGCAATGCCATTAAGAAATATGAGAGGACAAACACCCTGGAAAAAGGCCGAATCCCGATCAAAAAGGCCCCTGTGGAAAGCAAAATAAAATCCAATGAGACGGCCACGAACATGGCTGCGAGCATTGACCAGTACGAGGGGAAACGCTTTTCAGAATAAAAGCCAAGCCGCCCCATAAAAAAATTATTGGCGAACATCAGGAACAGTATAGAACCGATGACATCAGTCCAGGCCATAACGAGTCCGCCGGTTCTGACCTCCAGGCTGATAGAATAGGCCAGGGACCCGGTGACGATGCAGATCAAGCCATCCAGCAGCATGAGCATGTTGGCAATTATATAGAATTGCTGGGGGAACATAAATAAAAGGCGAAAGGCTGAAGGTTAAAGGTATTAGGCGTAAGGTGATAGGGACATGGCATTTTAAGCTTCACCGTCTTAACATCTCTTTAGCTAAAAGCCAGAAAAAGTACATATCGTCCACAAAATAGCGTTTGAACATCCTTTTCGGCTCTTGAAGAAACCGGTAAAACCACTCAAATCCAGACTTCTGCATCCAGAGGGGAGCGCGTTTTGTTAGACCGGCAAGCACATTAAATGAGCCTCCCACACCCATGGCAAACGGCACATCCATATCTTTCAGGTATTTCCCGAGAAATTGTTCTTTTTTGGGGGAGCTAATGGCTACAAACAGGATTTTCGGCTTGGCTTTCTTGATTTCCTCTGTAACTGATCCCTCTTGCTCAGATTGCCAATACCCGTTTCTAAGACCCGCTATCTTGAGGGATAGATGTCGCTCCTTGAATATATCTACTACTTTTTTCACAAATTGATATTGCACATCAATGAATTTAGATCTTTTTTCAGCCTTGGCCTCTCTATCACGGAGCGATGACTGTTTTTGTTCGGGCGGGCCTGCCCCGTAGGTCCGGAAGATCCTACTGGGATGGCTAATCCCGTTGAGTGATAAATTCGTTGATTTATTCATTTACTTTTTAATCAGGAAATTATATATATTCACCAATGAAAAAATACAAATTCACATCATATTTTGAAAATGAAGTCCTTAGAAAACGACCATATTTAAAAAAAGAGTTGTGTATTCGCGTAGTTGAGTCTCCCGTAAAAGTTGAAAGACAAGGAAACAACCGATATCGTTTTTGGGCACAGATAAAGGAGTTAAATGATCGCTTCCTCCGGGTTGTAACACTTGACGATAAGCTTACGATACATAACGCTTTTTTAGACAGGAGGTTTAACCCATGAGAATTGCATACTATCCGGATACAGATTCTATGTATATTGATCTGTCATCTAAAAAAAGTTCAGAAAGCACTGAGGTTTCTCAAGGAGTTGTGTTAGATTATGATGCTCAAGGAAATCTCGTGGGCATTGATATTGATAATGCCAGCAAAATAATTGATTTAAAAGAATTAGTACTCAGCAAACTACCTGTAAGTAAACAAACAATTGCTGCATAGGTTCATTTGGTTCGTTGAGAGCGTTTTGATCGTTAGGTTCGTAACCATCCTAACCATCTAAACCATTTCAACTACCCAGGAATGTAATCAGGTAAAATCGGCCATAATTTCGCTATAAACCCCTCCAACACCCCATACTCCTTTTCAATGGGCTGACCGGGCGCTACCGTCATTTCCACCCGTACCAAAGCGCCGTCTGTGCGTCTTTTGGTAAAAGCATCCCACATCAAATAGAACTTATTCATCCAGGGGCTGGTAATCACCCGTCCCCGCTGGAGGAAAAAATAGCTGCCCAGGAGTTTGTAGTTCCCCTTTTCCCAGGTCATGGTCATGATCTTTATTTCGTCGCCGGGATTAATATTGATTAGACGTTCGCTTGAGTTAAACAAGGCCCAGCCGCTTCCCAGCATACATGCCTGGGGCGCATGGGCGGTGTGCCGCGTGCCCTGATATTCGTAAAACGGAATCAACAGGCTGATATGATTCGGTGAACCTGGTCTGGTATAAGTAACGCTGATATAGTCATCGGCCCAGAGCGATTTCATTATTTCCTTAGAAATATAATGGCGCTTCCCCTGCCATTGACCGATCTGCATGGGAAAAGAATCAAATGCTGTCCGTTGAGGAAGATTTCTGGCCGAAGGAATACGTTTTAAAGCCCACCCGCTGCCGGCAAACAAAAAGCACAGAATAATTGTTAGCACCACCGGCCTCAGCATGCCTTGGGTCTTGGGAGCATTTTTAGTGTTCCATTCGTTTCGCCCCTTCTGACCTTCCCACCTTCTCACTTTCTCACCTTCTTGTCCTCCAACCTCTAACCTCTTACCTCTATCCGCGTAGCGTTCCCCAATTCTTTTTAAGATTAACGCCGCTACTACCAGCAGTCCCGCGGCAAACATATAAACCAGCCAGCCGGAAAAATCGTGGAAAAAGCTCTGGGCCAGTTCTTCATGCCCTTTGACTGTGAGCAAGCCGGTGATCCAAATCCGGACAGAGTTTACAAATATGGATAAAGGAACTACAACTAAAATAAGAATCGCTCTTTGCCACCATCTCTTGTTGAAAAAGTATCCCACAAGTAAAGCTGTGAGAAGCAGCGGCATGAGATACCGCAGCCCGCTACATGCATCTACTACCTGGAGCTGAGAAATACCAAGGTCTATAATGTTTCCTTCCTGAAGAACACTTACACCCGATGCCCTGAGCATAGTAACAGAGAGTGTAGTGGCTGCCAGTTTGAGTTTAAATGTCAGGATGCGGTTTATAAACGCCGGCAGAGGTACAATAAATAACAGAATCACCAACGGAAAGATTAGATAACGGGTTCGCCAGCCATAAAGAATCACCGTCACTCCAACAGCGCATCCCCAAATACCGGTGTAAAGTAAAGTTTCAACAGAACCCAGCTCCCCGACAATGATCAGGAGGATGGAAAGAATAACCAGCACCAACCCCCATACACTCCACGAAAACTCCCCAAACCTAAAATCTTCGGTTGATTGGACCGATGGAGGAGGGAGGACCGCTTCGCTTGGTTGAGGGACGATAGAACGCATCGCCTTTTTTCGTCCATCGTCCATCGTCCATCGTCCTTCTTTCTGCTCTTTGCGCTTGTCCCAAAGCAAATATGCAAACAGCGGCACAATCAAGTAGCAATAGCTGTTATCGCCTCCATTCCAACGAATTAGCATCTTTTGAAGTACCGGGAAGTATCCAATCAGGAAAACCGCAAGGATTATCAGCAGGAAACCAAATTTTAAAAAATTATCTGTTTCAGAATATGTTTTATTCACAAAACGCCTCTTGTATTTTTCTTTGTCTTAATTTCAAATCTTGAGTTTTTTCATAAACATCAAGATATGTTGTAGGTGTTAATCCATGCCTGCCCCGCCTGCCCCGCTGTGCCCAGTGAAATTCACGGTAGTGAAGGGCAATGCTCATTTCACCGGGGTAGCTCCGGCAGATGGTACTGGGGTAGGTCCCCGTGAAAGTACCGGGACAGGCCGGGAGATCGTACCGGGGCAATCCGTGTCTAATAGTTTTTTGTTAAGGGGAAAGATTCAGGCACCATCTACTGTCTACCGCTTTTTATATCCCCATATAATAGACCCATTTTATGTCTTGACAATAGGGCCATATTTATGGCACCATAAAGACAAGAAATATTGGAGGTGTAATATGCTGATTCAAACCAAGATCCAGGTTGACCCAAAAGACTATGAATTCGTCAAGAAGGTCTACAAGGATTTGCACTATAAAAGCCTAAGCGAGTATATGCGAGAGGCCATCAATGCCAAGGTGAAGCAAGACCGCAAAAGACTTCGGGAACAAAAAAGGATTGCGGCCATGGAAATGATTGGGAAAGCGCCGTATGAGAACCTTTTTGAGTCCATAGAAGGAGAAGATTTTGAAAACCGGTGAAATCTATTGGGTAAATCTTGATCCAACTATTGGCAATGAGATCAAAAAGAGAAGACCCGTAGTCGTCTTGAACGGTGGTCATGATAAGCATCTTAAACTTGCCATTGTTGTCCCTGTAACATCATGGAGTTCATATTGGGAGAAAAACCCGTTTTTTGTTTCTTTGGAACCCAACACAAAAAGTGGGCTTAAAAAAAAATCAGTGGTTGACTGTTTTCAGATTAGGGCCGTTAGCCACAACAGGTTTGCGGAAAAGATCGGGGAGATTTCAAACGATGAGATCGACCACATAAAGAGGTCAATTACCCTAATTATTGATATCGAGCCGGAACACTGCGAAGAGTAAAGCTATCATTGAGCTTTCCGCTTCCAGTGCCTTCAGCCTCAAGCGAAGCGAATTTCACCGGGGACCTCTGACTTCCGCCCCCCCGCCCTTTTACCTGTAATACTATTTTTTATCTTCAAATCGATATTATATGACATTTCCAAAATCTTAAAAGCTTGAAGTTCTGTTTTACAGAACTTTTTTATTGACAAATTGATCTATCATTCATATTAATATCGTATGCATATAATCGCCCGAAAAATGCTGTTAGATTTTTCAGCAAAATACCCGGATTCGGAAAAGCCGCTGGAAAGTTGGTGGACAATATGCAAGAAAAATAATTTCTCTTCTTTTAATGAATTGAGAAAAACATTTGGTACAGCAGATATGGTGGGCAAATGTGTCATTTTCAACATTGGCGGCGGAAAATACAGGCTGATAGTCAGGATCAATTTCTTAGCCCACCGAATGTGGATTAAATATATTTTACCTCACGCTAAATATGAGAAACTTAATTTGAAGGAGGATCCAAAATGCCGGCCCTAAACGAATATGATTATAACGATTTGTATCCGCTAAAAATTATCAAAAACAAGCGAGATTATAAGCTTGCACTCAAATCTCTCGAAGCCGTATTTGATGAAACAAGCGGAAATCTGGCAGAATATGCAGAAACCCTAACGGTTTTAATCGAACATTATGAGTCAGAGAATTTTCCAATAAAATACGCCAACGGTGTTGAGATGTTGAAATTTCTTATGACCCAAAATGGCCTTAGACAGAAAGATCTGGTCGGCATTGTAGGTGCAAAATCGTCTGTTTCCGAGATACTCAACGGCAAAAGACCGTTAAATCTTCAACACATAAGGGCATTGGCAAATAAATTTAATGTTAGATCTGCAACATTTATATAGCACTTCTAATCTTCTAATCGTCATCGCCCCGTTAAATTTTTCGCAGAAAAGGAGTGGAACGAATTTAACTGGGGTCACCTTCTCACTTTCCCATCTTCTCACCCTCTCACCTTCTGATCTCCTAATGCTTCACTCCTTAATCCCTGATACTTACCCCTTAATCCTCAACCTTTGTGCGCTCGTTTTATCTTTTTAAAAAAGACAAATTTTTCTTGATTTATCCTTTAAAACAAGATAAGTGGCTTCTATGGAATCCCTACTTGAAGAACTTATTGCCGACTTTCACGAGCGAAGCCTGCCCGAGTTCACTCGACGGGATGTCAGGCTACCCTGGCTGCCGAATAAAATCGATACCGTTATCGGGATGCGCAGATCCGGTAAAACATGGTTTGCCTTCCAGGTTATATCAGACTTGATCTCAAAAGGAATACCCAGGGAGTCCATACTATATTTAAATCTGGAAGACGAACGCTTACTTCCCATGACAGTCTCCGACCTGCAACGAATAACCGATATCTATTACCGGCGTTATCCTCAGCTCCGGGACCGGTCTTGCGCCTTTTTTTTCGATGAGATCCAGAATATACCCGGATGGGAACGCTTTATCCGACGTTTAATGGACACCGAAAATGTTCACATCTGCCTGACAGGTTCTTCAGCAAAGCTGCTCAGCCGTGAAATCGCTACGAGTTTGAGGGGACGGTCCATTTCCACTGAGATATTCCCCTTTAGCTATCTGGAAGCGCTCGAGCATGCCGGTATTGATACGGGCGGCGGTATGCGTCCCGGAGCAAAAAAACGAGCCTTTTGGGAAAACAGGCTTATGGCCTATCTGGTGGATGGAGGATTCCCGGAAGTTCAGAATATCGACGCCGATTATCGGGTGCGAATCCTTCAAGATTATCTGGATGTCGTTATCCTGCGCGATATCGTGGAACGTCATCAGGTATCCAATATCATCCCGCTTCGCTATTTGATCAGGCACCTGCTGAATGCTGCCGCTGGTCTTTTCAGTGTCAATAAGTTTTATAATGATTTGAAGTCTCAGGGTATTCGGTGTGGAAAAAATACCCTTCATGAATACCTGGGCTATCTCTCCGATGCATATCTGTTTTTTCAGATCTTTGTTCATACAAATTCGGAACGCACCCGGATGGTGAATCCGAGAAAGATTTATGCCATCGATCCCGGGCTTGTGAAAGCCTGTGTACGCAATGTCCGATCTGATCGGGGTCATCTGCTGGAAAATTTTGTTTTTTTAGAGTTACGGCGGTCTACGAATATAATCGAGTATTACAGAACCAAAAATGGTCATGAGGTGGATTTTCTGGTAACCTATCGAACCGGTCAACGATCACTCATCCAGGTCAGCGCGGACATGACAGGGCCTGCAACCCGGCAACGTGAGTTAAGAGCCCTTTTAGAAGCGATGAAAGAATGTGACCTGAAGCAGGGGATAATTGTTACACTGAATCAGGAAGAAACTATAGAAACAGAAGCCGGTCCTATTCAAATCCTGCCCGCCTCATTATGGGCGTTACAGCATGCATTTAATCGTCGAGACCACCATCAGGTTTGAATGAGCCCGATGCAAGAAGGCATCCGGCCTCTGACAACTAATCTCTTAATCCTTACTACCTGATCCATATTCCCGCGTAGCCCTTGCCTCTGACCTCCATCCGCGAAGCGCCTACCTTCTTAACTTCTCACTTTCTGACCTTCTACTTTCCAACCTTCTCACTTTCAGGCAGTCATTTGAGCGACTCCATGATAGACTTCGGCTGTTTGCTTGGCGATAACATCCCAGTTGTACTCTGTCTCAACTCCGGCCTTCTTCTGCGTTGCGGCTTTATTACTCTTATTCCAGTCAGTTGAAGAAAGAAATTCCAGAGAAAAATTATATTTAGAACCGTATAACGGTACCATAACCGTTTGAAATCTTTGCTAAAGAGCCGGTATAGCCACTCAAAACCTAATTTGCTAACTAGCTCAGGACAACGCTCAATTCTTCCCCCGAGAATTTCCTGTAAGAAAGATGGCTGTTTAGCCTTCAGCTTCCTACTCTGCGCTGTGCGCTTCCCGCTCTGCGCCCACCTACTGGCTATTATTCCCCAATTCCTCAATCCACAACCAATTTGTCAAGGGGAAACATAATGACCCCTACTATGCCCCCCTACTATGCCACTCTATCGCTTTAAGTCCTGCTCCCTGCCCACCTGCCCACTTTCTGACCTTCTGATATTCTAAGCTTCCTTTCCCTGTTAATCCCTATTTCTGATCTCCGACTTCCGACCTCTGACCTCCGGCCTCCGCCTTCCGTCTATGTAGCGGGCTGACCTTCTGATCTTCTGATTTTCTCACCTTCTTTCTCCCCTTCCGTCCTCTGCCCTTTGCTCTGTGCTCTTGTCCCTTATTCCAAGATCCTTAATCCCCTATAATTTGCCTTCAACCTCCAACCCTTCCCCTCCATCCGCGTAGCGCCCATCTTCTCATCTTCTCACCTTCTTGCCCCCTGCTCCTTAATCCATAATCCTTAATTTTGCCTCCAACCTCCAACCTCTTTCCTAAGCCGTTCTTTTCTTCCCCTCCAACCTCCAATCTGCCGCCTCTATCCGCATAGCGCTCCCAAAGCAAATATGCAAACAGCGGAACAATCAAATAGCAGTAGCTGTTGTCACCGCCTCCCCATCGGATGAAAAGCTTTTGAAACACCGGCCAGTTGGCGACGGCAAAACACGTGAGAATCACCATCGGCAAAGCGTACATTAACCATCGATTTTTTTCAGGTTGCGCTTGACTCATTAATTCTTTGTCCTTGATTTTTAAGTAAGTTCTTTTATGTAGACATACCCTTTAAAAATAAATTTAGAGTAAAGTTGAACATATAGTATCTAATTTTTTAGAGAACTTTTTAATATTTGCTTCAAGTATATTAGAAACATCCTCACCTCTGACCAAATATGATATTTTCTTTTCATAATTTGAAATCACATCTGGCAGTTTTAAAATATCATATATGGCTATTATCTTTCCTTTTTTTTCCAAAAATTGAGTAAAAAACACCTGATGGTTATCAACATGTTCTCCAAAATTTACCATTCTCGGTACAACAATTGGGATTTTTCCATGCTGCATAGTGTTAATAATGCTGCAAGGTCCTCCGTGTGTAACAACTATCCTGGATTCACTATAATAGTTTGCTATCTTTTCGTTTGGTATAAAAACATCTGAATTGCAATATTGGGGAATATATGTTGAATACCCTCTTTGGATGAAAACTTCCTCTTCAATAATTTTATTTTTGACGCACTGATCGATCTTTGATACAAGCCTGTCAAATTGCTGTTCATGCGTCCCTACTGTAACAAAAATCATAAAATCTCCCCTAAATACACACCCCTCGGATAGAATCTATATTGATCTTCCCACTGTAATACAAATACATCGGTTATCGGGTATACTAACTTGCCTGATAAAGTCGGAGTTGTTATTCTGTCATAAACCTCGATATAAATTAACTTTGATCCAAGAAGTTTGCCAACATAAAAAAATGGAACAGCAACACCAGCGCCATTTGAAATAATAATATCTGGCCTCTCATTGAATAAAATTATAATAGCCAGCCAAGTATTCCTAATTAAGTTTTTAATATTCCTATTGGTAGGGGAAAAAGCACCATACATTTTTTCATCTTGAAGCAACGACTTAGCATCCTCCTTTTCGAACGTTACCCAAAAACGAGTGTATTTTTCCCAAAATGGTTTCAGCAGATAGAGCTGATGAAGATGACCCCCTGAAGAACAAGCTATGCAAATTTTCTTTTTATCCATGCAGCCGGCTGGTGACCTCTTTTTTACCATTACAGCTCCCAATATCTAATCCGTCAAAAAAACTTAACTACCTAGCTGTTTGTCTAAAGGCAAATAACTACTATTTGATTGTTACTATCGCACTGGAAAGTTATTCTTCCAAAACACCGGAAATAACTTCAGCAAATTTATTTTCTCCATGCTCACAGCAATATTTCCTAATGTCAGACTCGATATACGTATGAAGTGTATCACTAATCTGAGCCCCAAGGAGTTTTTCAAGTATACGCCTAAGTTTCTCTTGATAAACAGCGGAGTTTCCATTCCAACCTAATGGCATGGGCAATATGAAATCGGGACTGAACGTTGAAACTTTCTTTTCAGCTAAACTTTGTTGCGGTACTATCGCAAGAATTGGTCGTCTTGAAGCAAAATAATCATAGATTTTAGAGCTCACCCTGCCCATATTTTCTTCATTTGGATCCAAAAGGTAAAGAAGTGCATGTCCTTTCTGGCTTGCTTGGATGCAGGCTTCTTTGGATACCCTTCCATAAATAACAAGCCACTTTGCGCTAGGCGAGGGCAAATCCCGGCGGATCTCTTCCTGCTCAGCTACCCAATCCCCGAAATATTCAAATCTGATTCTTGCCCCTTTTTCGATCATCTCCGAAACAGTCGTCAAGAAAAATAGCCAAAGAGCTTTTTCACCATAATAACCGCCTGTATAAACAATTTTCAATTCTTCACTATAAGGAATATCAATATCATAGCCTAAGTATTGATCTGCATCAAACCCAACACTGGTTATTCTCACACACTTCTTATAAGCTTCGGGATGCATATCACTAAAGGAATTCGGTAAAAAATCTTCCCATTCAATAATTGCAGAAGCATATTTTGCCAAAAGCCCTTCGACAAAAAGGTTGGTATAGTTACTGTGCCTGGAACGATAGTAACCCGTTAGCGGGTCTCTTAATTCTGCGACAAGCTTTAAATGAGGCATGGCCTTGATTAGTACGAGACCAAGTAATTGGTTTGTTAGTGGGTTACTTACAGCAATTAGGACTTTAATTTTTCTTGTGACTATCAACCTTTGGGCACGTAAAAACCCTGGAAGTAACCACCGCATATATCCCCCAGGAAGTTTTGTACGAAGGTAACTCCTCCCAATGGCTGAAATGGGGGCAAAGCCCTCCTGCCACTTTAGGGAAGCCAAATGCTTCCAGAAAAAAGGCTTAACCCGGAAACACCGGCTTGATGTCTTGGCAATTGTATAGTCCACGGGGGCAGCAAGTGTAGCCGGGCATAGCACATCGACCTCAATACCGTTCTTGCATAAGTATTTAACATGCCGGAACATTTTCTCAGAACGGCCCCCAGGATCTGGAGGAAATAGGTCGGTGATAAGAAGTGCTCTCATTAAGGCCTACTGACGTCTTAATAGCATCCAGGGGGTTTTGATTCTTGAGGTATCAATTCCTTTTTGTCGGTCATAAGAAGATGATCTCTCTATCTTCCCTTTGCTATTCAGGAAAAGAATAATTACGTCCCTATCTCTATTTTTTAAAAAGATACGTGTATCCATTGACTTAAGCAAAGAAGGCTCCTGACCCCATCGAAATCCTCTCTTTTTCCAAGATCCCCCTGTATTTTTCATCTGACCGACTACAGTAAGAAATATATTATTGGAGTCTGATATTGCAACTCCATCAAGTGGAACTAATATAATCGAACCATCGCTATTTGATTCTATCGTCATATCTGTAAAGTCCAGCAATTTGGTTGAGGACAAATTACCTGTTGCGGCCTGGACGTTTTTACTGTTGACTATCAATAGCCCCCGATCTGTATCCCACTGGAACTCGTCTTTTAAGGCACCCCGAAAAATACTACTCTGTTTTGGTAAACCATTTTTACTCTTGTCTTCAATCGGCTCACCTTTTGAAAAAATCGAGACACATTGTAAGTTGTCAGATCGAGTAGCATCCGAAAATAAAACTTTTCTTATAACGAGTGGTTTATTTTCGTTAACATGGATCGGCCCTTTTCTTTTATTTCGGAGGGTATGTTCTATCACTTGCCTGCGATTATATTCCTGGGGTTGGATGTCAGGTTTCGATTGTATAAGGGATGAACGGTATATGATACCGCAGGGTAACATGAGCGACAACCTCTGCGGGTTTCCTGCAATGGCAAAAAAATTGACTACGGCATTTTCCTGGGGCCAAGGCCGATTCCAGTAATTCAATGCGATCAATCCATCTATGTCGAAAAAACAACCATATACCGCTGTAAGCAATGGTATCTCATAAGCGTATTTATTTACATTAATGACACTCCATTCGGTTATTGTGAAGGGTTTGCCAAAAACCATAGATGAACAAATTCTATTGATCCATGTTTTACTCTTGTCGCTTAAGCAACTCATATTTTGAAAGCTAAATATCTGTGAATTCCACTTTTTATTAGGCCAGGTGGGATGGTCCCATGCAATGTGTATATCCGTAAAGTCTCCAATAGCCTGGCTTCTGAGAGATGCCAATGAGTAAAAATTGTTTGAACAGAGTACAGGAACACGTATTCTAAGTTCCTTTTTGATATAACAGAGCATATTTTGGAAAAAATCATGTTCCAGCTGCATGTAAAAATCGACAAGGTCTGCAAGCCTGTTCTTAGGAGACAAATGTTTTTCTATGTATAAGGGCCTACTGAATTCAAAGCCGGTCTCGGATTTCTCCCCCGTAATAACCTTGTGCGGCTTCGCTTTAAATGACAAATTAGAGAAAGATACAGACCAGTTGTTCTTTACACCTATACAAAAAATGAGCGATAAATCGGAAAGGACCTCCGAAACAACTATGCTTATTTCGTACTGTTTAATTCCGGGAACCAAATTAATTTTTTTATAAAAAACATTTTTTTGAGAATCTTTTCTCTTTTTCATTAGTACGGCAATTTGCGCGTCTGTGTCAGTCTCAGCTTCAAAACGCAGCACATAATTTGTTTTTGAGTCAAGGGATATTCCTTCTTGTATTAGGCGCACATGCCATAATTCTTTCGGTTTTCGATAAACCGTAATATTATGTTTTATTCCTTCCGAGAAGTACTTTGCATCAGTCTGTCTTAATGTCTTAAATTTCCATCTTTCTTTCAATATGTTATCAAGTTTTATTCGGTTATCTGAATACCAAGCCCTTCTGACACCTGCCGCACTTCCATATGTTTGCCTTAGCCAAGCATTCCATTTCTTATCTAACCCTAAAATAAGCGAATATTGAAACCTAAAGAAAAATTTAGTAGTATTTACTACCATCAATAACAGCTATCAATAATAGTAATAGAAGAGGTGGTTTTTTAACGCAATTCTCCCTGAGATTATT
>Ga0114919_10003372_pt1 | contig 12909 bp, 8 predicted proteins | sample BlataG_FD_88682 | JGI IMG/M metagenome (GOLD analysis project Ga0114919, IMG submission 88682) | Deep subsurface microbial communities from Black Sea to uncover new lineages of life (NeLLi) - Black_00105 metaG | ecosystem: Environmental > Aquatic > Marine > Oceanic > Sediment | place: Atlantic... | reverse complement strand
GGTACAGGGTATCCCCATTTCCCATAGAACCGCCGGTACTACGGCTTCAGTCTCAGAGTAGCCACAAAAGCCCTCGAAAAGGTTGAACACCAGGTCTGTACCGATGGCTCTCAGTTTCTTTTTAGCTAGCCCAAGCGGTGGCACAAGAGGAACTCGAATCACATTACAGTCAAGCTCAAGCAAAGCCCGATGCACCGCTGCCACTGCCTCAAGAACACCAAGCACCGCTTTTTCTTCACCGACGGCGTCATAGCGTGAATGATATGGTTCGTTGTAGACAATGGCTACACGCGTACGCACTGCGGATACCTCTCAAGGGCAGCGTTAAGCACGGCACATATCAGTTCTTGGTGAGTCCACCCCATACTTCTAGCCATAATAACCAGGTCACTGTGGGTACCCAGTCCAGGCAGAGGATTTATTTCCAGAAAGTATGGCACTCCCTCGGGGCTGACTCTGAAGTCCAGCCGGGCGAAGTCCCGGCACCCCAGAACCTTAAAAGCGTTAAGTCCGGAAATTTCTAAATTCTGCAACACCTTCCGCTTAAGGCGGGCCGGGCACTCATACTCAACCAAGTCCAGGTAATTACGTTTCACTTCAAGTGAGTAGACGAAATAGCCGTCCCTTCTCTTTGGAAGTATGCACATCATCCCCAGTACTTTGGGCGGGGAGTTGCCTATAATTCCCACGGTAACCTCATCACCCGCGATGAACTCCTCCAGCATTACTGGTTGCTGGTAATTCTCCAGTAACCTATCTGCAACCTCGATCGCCTGTTTTGGGTTGTCTACCACTGAACTGAGACGAATCCCCTTGCTTGAGCCTTCATACACTGGCTTGACAACGGCTGGGAAAGAAAAACTGCAACCAGCCATCTGATAGAGCTGTTGGCTGTCAGTTATTACACACCACTTTGGGGTACATACTCCTGCGGCCGCAATCAGCTTTTTGGTCAGGGGTTTGTCCAAGCATATGGCAAGACACTGTGGGTCAGAACCTGAATAGGGTATATCCAGCATCTCTAGGACAGAAGGCGCCTGTGCCTCCCGGCTGCGGTAGTTGCCCCTGCCCTCGGCGATGTTGAAGATGATATCTACCTTCTCACGCCGGATATTATCGAGAAAAGCTCTGCCCCCACCCAGCCTGATGACCGAGTGTCCTTTAGCCTCCAGAGCCGCTGATATTAATTCTACCGTTTCTGGCGAGTCATATTCTTCAAAAGCATCATCGGAGGTATCATGCCCAGCTGGTATGTCCTCTTTAAGATCGAACGACAACCCTATTCGCATCGACTTCTCCTTTGGTTTCCAATGGCAGGTCAGCGCCAGCCAGCAGGCTGTCCACAACTCCGCTAACCGGGGTTGCCACCTCAGCTTCTTCCCGGCGGGTTTGAGGGTTCGGGTTGCGATAACGAAACACCCGCCCCTCGTAATTCTTCAGCAGCAGTTCTTCCTCAGTCTGCGCCAGCACGTAGTTAGGCTGGAGGGGAACTTTGCCACCGCCCTGAGGAAGGTCCACCACGAAAGTAGGGATTGCCAATCCTGAGGTGTGCCCGCGCATTCCCTCAATTATCTTTATGCCCACCTCAACAGGTGTACGTAAATGCTCTGTGCCCTGCACCTCATCGCACTGAAATAGGTAATACGGGCGTACCTTCATCCTGAGGAGGCTCTGGCATAGCTTAATCTGGGTCTCAATTGTATCGTTGACGCCGCGCAGCAGTACGGACTGGTTGTTAACGGGCACGCCGCTCCGCACCAGCCGGTCACACGCCTCGGCCGCTTCAGGGGTTATCTCATGATAATGGTTGAAGTGAGTATTGAGCCATATGGGCCCATACTTGGTTAACATGGCACAAAATTCATTATCTATACGCTGGGGTAGCACCACAGGGAACCTGGTACCGATACGTATGATTTCAACATGCTGTATTCTTCTGATTTTAGACATAATGTTCTCTAAGCGTTGCGTCGAAAGAGTTAGGGGGTCACCGCCGGAGATAATAACGTCCCTAATAGCCTTGTGCTGGCGTATATAGTCCAGTGCGGCTTCGACTTCACTTGGGGTGCGTACCCAGCCGCCATTTCGCCATTCTTTCTTGCGGGTACAGTGTCGGCAAAGCACGGGACAAATGTTAGTCACCACCATAAGTACCCGGTCAGGGTAGCGATGAACCAGTCCGGGGACTACGGAGTCTCCTTTCTCATCCAGTGGATCCTCCATCCCCATTGAGCCCATGGCTATTTCCTGAATAGAAGGTATCGCCTGCTTTCTTATCGGGTCATCGGGGTCATCTAGACTGATGAGGGAAAGGTAATAAGGGGTAATTGAAAGAGGATATTTCTTAGTTACCAGTCTGATCTGGTCTCGTTCCTCAGGAAATAGGGGAATGAACTTGGTTAGTTCATCGATGGTGGTAATTCTATTCCGGAATTGCCACTTCCAATCGTTCCAGGTACTATCTGGTATATGTTTAAAAAATCTATATCTAGTGGTGACCGTTTTACTAGGAGGCTCTTCTTCTGGGTTGCAAAAAGTAACAGATTCACCAGGCGGTTCATCATCTGCTTCATTCCCATTGTGGCTTCCGATGGAACTTTTTTCCCGTCTAGGTGTAGTTTGATTCTTTGTGGCCACCGACAGTGTTTTCACTTTACCTTTCTCGCCGCTCCTTCCGTTTCTGTACTCAACTATGCTTGTATTCTGATAAAATATTAATTAAGTAACTATTTATAATAACTTATATTTCCTGTTAATATATACAGGAAAATTAATTCCTAAATAAATTATACATGATAGGTTGTACTTGTCAATAGGTTTTTGGATATTATTACAATAAGCAACAAATTTTTTGTGAGAATAATTCCAATAAGGATGTGCAAGTATGCCGGGATGAAAGTTTCTTACCAATCATGCCCTGGTGTTATGCTTAATTGCCCAGCAGCCACGAATCACCGCCCGAGAGATTTCCTCGACGATAAGTATCACGGAAAAGGCAACGCGTAATATTATCAATGACCTTGAAGCTGATGGCTACGTTACGAAGAAAAGGGAGGGACGGCGCATAAGATATAGAATAAATCCTGACTTACCCCTTCGGAGCGAGACACAACAGGACAAGGCTATAGGTGACCTCCTGGAGGTTCTTGGCTGGAAAAGGCGAAGAAGGCAAACATAAATATCGACATTATAGAGGAAACCCTTCTAACTAGACTATATAGGGTAGCTAATTGAGTTGGTCGATACCCCAGTTCTCATCAGGATACCAAGTATACTCATAATATCCTATGCGGTCATCTGGATTTGGTATTAAAGAATAGAAGTTTTTAAGTTCAGCAGCCCCAGATACCCCAAGCATCTCTAGTGCAGATAGAAACTCCCATTCTGGCATATCTAAGATTGAAAGTGGGCAGCGACCGGTATCAGATATTGAGGTTGTTGCTCTCGCCAAAGCCTTGAGGGTATCAGTAGCGTGGTTACTCGAAGAAGGTAACTAGAGCGTCACCTACATCACAGATTAGCTATAGCAAAGTTTTCAAGTCAATATATTTTGGGTGTTCGTTGCAGTATGCTTCTGCTATTGGCTTATTTATCTTAAGGCGGCGATTCACTCCTTGTGCCCTATGGTTTACCATGACGTTTACCATACCGTTTACCCTATCATTTACCATATATGGTTTACCCGAATTATGACGGTATATTTCCCTCCGAAATCGAAGCTAATGGGGGAGGGGGGAGCCTCCCCTTAAGTAGATATAAAAAATGCAATAATTCTTTGTTAGGAACTGCGAAAAAACTCAAATGACATGGACATACAATTTGGGTAAATAATCAATAAAAGAGGGTAATGCTCTTTACTAATAATTATTAGTAAAGATTAGCACCAAATGGGTGCTTTTACACATTTCATCTTTTTGTTGGATGAAGCTAGCCAGCCGGATCCTGAGGTGGGTGTTCAGCGGTGAATACAGTCTCACTGGACATGGAATTGCTTAGGACAACAGTAAGCTGATTGCTTTGTCGGTGCTCAACTGCGGACTCAAACGAGCTACCCTTACCGCATCTCTTACATCCTGACTTTTCCCCTCGAGCTTTCTAGCTATCTCTTCTGCAAGCTTGGGATTGATATTCTCACGACGTACCAATACCTCCTCAACTACCTTTCGATACTGCGCTGCGTCGTAGGGTTTCAGTTTCCGCGTGGCAAATCAGGACTTAAGTTCTTGAGATAGCTTGGCCACTTGGTTCGTTGCTGCTACGACTTTGATAGGAATAATAACGTCCAGTGTCCTGCCTTTCTTAGCCCGCACCAGCCTTTCGCCTTCCATCAAGCTGAGTAATGCTGCAGTATCAGCAGCGCTCATCTTATCCAGCTCATCTATGAGCAGAATCTGTGGTTCGCGTTCTGCTACTAAATCCCACAGTCCCGCTTTGCTTGTCGCCGAGCCCACAAGCTATATCGCTTGCTCGCCGCACACTCGCTCTATATCCCAAAGAAACAAGGAATTAGCAAGTGCCGGTGGCCCTGCTAGCAACACATGCACGGGCCTTTGCGCAAGGAGTGCGGTCGTTAGTAGTTCCTTGATATCATCATGGCCTATGACATCCTCGAACGTGTCATCCGGCAACAGCACGGTTCTATCCTGGGGCTTTTCATAAACGTCCGTAGGCTCTGCCAGTTGCTTTGCCTGCTCACGACCCAGTTCGGTAAGTAGCAATCCCCTATAACTATTTGAGTGGAATTTCTCCTCTATCAATCCCTTTAGAAGTAGGTTGTTTAAAGTGGATGGTGCAACTCGGACGTCACTCCAACTCCACCCCAGGCTAAACTCCTTCGGGTCATGGGTTTGCTCATACTCGAGGATGCCGATTAGGGCATCCCGCTACTTTTGGTTGAGGTTCACTTTGCTCACCTCCTGATGATAATGATTGATAAACAGGAATTCTACTCCTCATATCTTACTTTGATTGCGGTAGATATTGCTGTATTTTACCGACATTTTGCCGACAAACTGTTTGGAACCCGGCAGTACAGGGTAGTATTGTTAGGTATAAAGCACCCGCTGACAAAAGACAAGAAATGACCAAATGCTATCTGGAGGGATGAGGTGGGACATCGGGTTTCTGACTTTTAATCAGGGTGTCGCAGGTTCGAGACCTGCACGGCCTACCACAAAGCTGGGCAACAAACTGACTAGGGACGACCGCAATGAATGGTTCTTTTGCGACACTTTGGGCACCGCCTCCTATCCCAGTCACGGTATCTCTCAACTCTAGCTTCACAGGTATTCCCACAGTCTAAGCACAAAATACGCCTATTATTCCTGCCTCCGCTGCGCCCGCAGAAACTGAAGAGAATTATCCTCATCTCCTTTGGGCTAGGGTGATCTATACGGCGACTCCAAGATATACAGCAGTAGGCTTGACAGCGAAAACAAGCGGGTGGTAACTTGTTACTGTAAACTTTCAACGACTCGCAGATTAGGTAAACGGAATTAGTGCTACTCACGCCGATGCCGGACACCTCAGCGAGCCTGACGCCTTTACGCACAATATGTAAACATTAGCTCGAACCGTTGCCTTTGCAGCGAGTAGCCTAGGGGAGATTAAGAGTGGCGAAAGTGGTAAAACTGCTCTCTGGAAATGAAGCTCTAGCCTTGGGAGCCTACCACGCTGGTGTAGGGGTAGCTACAGCTTATCCTGGAACCCCAAGTACCGAGATACTTGAATCTCTAGCTCGCTTTGACGATATCTATGCTGAATGGTCAACGAATGAGAAGGTGGCCATGGAGGTAGCGTTAGGGGCAGCCTATGCCGGGACTCGCTCGCTGGTATCTATGAAACATGTCGGGTTGAATGTGGCTAGCGACCCGTTTATGGCTGCCGCAACCACCGGGGTCAATGCTGGGATGGTTGTAATCTCAGCCGATGACCCGGGAATACACAGCTCTCAGAATGAACAAGACAACCGCCACTATGCCAAACTGGCTAAAGTGCCCATGCTGGAGCCCAGTGATAGCCAGGAAGCCTATGAACTTATGGCGTATGCCTTTGACATCAGTGAGAGATTTGATACCCCGGTGCTGGTGCGCACCACTACCCGTATCTCCCATTCCAAGTCAGTGGTGAAGGTAAATCGGAGCCGGGCTATGCCAGTCAGGCAGGCAGGCTTCCAGCACGATGTGGAAAAGTATGTTATGCTGCCGGTTTATGCTCGTCTCAGGCATCCATTGATAGAAGAGCGCCTGGTCAAACTAGCCGCCTACGCCGAAACCTTTCCTTTAAATCAGGTACAGTGGGGCGAACTTCATCTTGGTATAGTGACCAGCGGGGTCGCCTACCAATATGCCAGAGAGGTTTTCCCTAAGGCGTCCTTTCTCAAGCTGAGTATGACCTACCCCCTCCCCCAAAATTTAATCCACCACTTCGCAGCACAGGTAGATAGGGTAATAGTTATTGAAGAACTTGACCCCTTTCTCCAGGAAAATATACAAGCTATGGGGATAAAGGTTACCGGGAAGGAGTTCATCCCCAGGGTGGGCGAGTTAAATCCAGGCATTATCGCCGAAGCTGGCGGCACTGCCCAGTTATTGGCTGAGTCTCTACCTCGTCAAAGGCTAGACATAGCCTCAACACTACCCAAGCGCCCTCCCTTACTGTGTCCCGGTTGCCCACATACCGGCACATTCTTTGTGCTCAGTAGCATCGGACAGCGTTCCAAACCACCGAAGGCTAAGAAGAAGGCGCCAAAGGAACCAAAGTTAATCATCGCCGGGGATATCGGCTGCTACACTCTGGGCGCCTATCCCCCGCTCAATGCCATGGACACTTGCGCCTGTATGGGTGCCAGCATCGGTCAGGCGCTGGGTATGAAGAAGTCCGGTATTGGCAACAAGGTGGTAGCTGTTATCGGTGATTCCACATTCTTACATTCCGGCATAACCCCTCTGGTGAACGCCGTCTACAATGAGGGACAAATAACGGTTATAATCCTTGATAACAGGACTACTGCCATGACCGGTCACCAAGACCACCCTGGCACTGGTATTTCGGCACAGGGAAAAGAAACCAAAGCGGTGGAACTAGAACACCTGGTTCGGGGTGTGGGAATCAGTGATGTCAAGGTAGTAGATGCCTTTAATATAAAGAACATCAGGACGGCGGTAAGGAATTCACTGGATAGTCCCGAGCTTTCGGTCATTATAGTCCGTGGCGCCTGCTCAGTGCGTGTGCCAAGGCGCTCTGAGCCCAGAGCCGTTGATACTGAGAAATGCAATGGGTGTGGAATTTGCCTCATGCTTGGGTGCCCAGCCATTCAAAGTGAAGATGAGCAGGTCTATATTGATACCGCTCTGTGTGTTGGCAATGCCTGCACTATTTGTCAACAGGTCTGCCCCCGTCAGGCGATAGTTCCAGAATCTAAGATCAAGGCAGCAAAATCACAATGAAGAAGTTTGACCTGCTTATCACTGGGGTGGGAGGTCAGGGGGTCATTCTAGCCAGTGACATAATAGGTGAAGCAGCTTTAGCCGCTGGATACGACGTCAAGAAAACGGACACCTTGGGTATGGCACAGCGAGGGGGTAGTGTGGTAAGCCATGTGCGAATAGGTCACCAGGTCTGGTCCCCCTTGATCAAGGAGGGAGAGGTCGACATACTGGTTGCCTTTGAGAAGTTGGAGGCGGCTAGATGGGGTCATTACCTCCGCTCCGGAGCAATAGCCATCGTCAACAACCATGCCCTCCCGCCACTCTCCGTCAATTTAGGAAATGAGCGCTACCCCACTGATGACGAGATAACTAATATCCTGAGGCAGCGGTCAGACCGCATTTATTTCGTTGATGGCACCAGCCTGACCAGAAAGTTGGGTAATGTTAGAACGCTTAATATGTTTATGTTGGGATGTGCCTCACTTTTTCTACCACTCAAGGTTAATATTTGGAAGGAGAGCATCTCTCAGCGCCTACCATCCAGTATACGGCAAATCAATATTACTGCCTTTGACCTTGGTAGAAAGGAAATCCGAGGTGTCCATAGCTGACAGGGTTCAGAAAAGTATGGCGCAGGGGTCATGGGTCAGGAGGATGTTCGAGGAGGGAGCTCGCCTTAAACGGCAGTACGGTGAGGAGAATGTCTTTGACCTTTCTCTGGGTAACCCGGTGATGGAACCTCCTGTTGAGTTCCGTCAGGAGCTGAGGAGGCTAGTGGAGAATCCCTTACCGGGGATGCATAGATACATGGAAAACGCCGGTTATCCGGAGACAAGGGCAGCGGTGGCGGCACAGCTCTCACTGGAGACAAGTATAAAATTCACTATGAACGATATTATCATGACTTGCGGCGCTGCCGGAGGGTTAAATGTGGCGCTCAAGACAATACTCAATGAAGGGGACGAGGTCATCATATTCGCTCCTTACTTTCCAGAATACACCAACTATATTGATAATCACGGCGGGATAGCTAGGGTTGTGCCGACAGATGAGCAGTTCATACCCAAGCTCGATATTCTGGAGACTGCTATCGGTGCTAAAACCAAAGCGGTGCTCATAAACTCCCCCAACAATCCCTCTGGCGCTGTCTATGGTGAGGACCTTGTGCATCAGCTTGGGGAGTTACTCAGCAAAAAGGAGACTCAATACGGGACACAGATTTTCCTCATCAGTGATGAAGCCTATCGCAAGATTATCTACGATGGCTTGAAATACCCGTCACCTTTGCCTCATCACCCCCAAAGTATCATCGTCGCTTCTCATTCCAAGGATTTGGCACTGCCTGGTGAACGTATTGGCTACATCGCCGTAAATCCCGCCTGCAGCCAGCGAGAGGAATTGGTAGGCGGCTTCATCTACTGCAACCGAACACTGGGATATGTCAATGCCCCAGCCCTGATGCAACACGTAGTCAGCCGCTTGCAGTCAGTGACTGTCCCTGTAGCCGAGTATCAAAAGAGGAGAGATTTCTTATATGACCATCTTACAGAGATGGGCTATTCGGTGATGAAGCCTCAAGGAGCTTTCTACATGTTCCCCAAATCACCGCTGGAAGATGATGTTGCCTTGGTCAGGGAGCTACAGTCGTGGCGAGTGCTGACTGTGCCCGGTCGTGGCTTCGGCACACCAGGGTATTTTCGGATATCATACTGCGTTGATGATAGGACACTGGAAGGTTCCTTGGCTGGTTTTCATAAGACTGCCCAGAAATTCAATTTATGTTAGTCTTCTGGAAAGGTTCGTTTCATTCGTCTTTCACAAAAGAAGCTATACTATCACCACTAATTCGGCACCTGAGAAATCTTGTTCTCGGGCGTAATTAGTTTAGGCTCCAAGACTAAAGACTTAGGAATGGAGGAATTATGGATAAAATGTCAAAAGAGGAAAAGGGGTCGTCCGATAGTGTGGCGGGACTGAGAGCCAAAGAGGAAAGAGAGCCGATTGCCTCCTTCCTAAGAATGAGGCTGCTGCAGCTTACCCCAGGCTATGCCAAGGTAGCAATGAAGTTAATGCCCGAATACCAGAACTTCAATGGTCTAATCTTCGGTGGTATTGTTATGGCAGTAGCCGACCAAGCGTTTGCCTATGCTTCTAATTCTCTAGCCCATCCCAGCATAGCCTCTCAGTTCAACATCCATTTCATCACCAGCGCCGCAGTGGATGATGAACTAACTGCCGAGTGTCGGGTAATAAGGAGTGGTCGACGGGTTGGTATTTCTGAGATAACAGTGACCAACCAGGACGGCAAACTCATCGCCAAAGCCACAGGCACAACCATTCCTGTAGGCTAGAGTCAGCCATTGAGCACTTCCCTCGGGGGAATGGCAGCTATGCCAGAAGGGAGGCGCTAGCGCAGAATATGGACTGCTATCCCTGAGAGTGCTTTGAGATTGTTTATTGACCTCACCTCGCCAGAGGCGACTCTGTCGACCCCTTTATCCCCCTCTCCTTTCAAGGAGAGGGGGAAGAGATTTTAGAGAGGGGCTCCGCCCCTCTTAAACTCCCCATACTAACCAAAAATTAACCCAGAGAGGAGAGCCAAAGAGAGCGAAGCCTCCAAATATGCTTATAGGGAGTCTTAGAGGGACGAAGTCCCTCTAACATAACCATTTCCCCTTCCCCTTATCAAGGGGAAGGGGAAACAGGGGATAGGGTCACCTAATAGAAGTATAAGGATTAAGGGGATAGGTTGCTAAACAATCTCTTGCCCTAGATATTGACAAGCCGATTTTCGTTATGATAGACTATCCCAATAATCAAGAAGGTAAAAGGTTTGTAGCAATGGCTATTTCCTATCACAGATTGGAGAGAATTGCCTTCGTATTTACCAAGCGCACCTCGGTGCGCTTGGGAGGCTTTAATATGCATATTTAGCTAAGTAAATTTAGTTAACTAAATATAATTTGATACAAGAGTACCTTCCAAGCGGGAGGTATTTTATTTTATATAGAGACACCGTTCCCTAAATATGTTTGAGGTCAATGAAGCAAAATTGAGGTTAATGTGATGCCGATGGACAGATGGGATACAATTCCTAAACTCATTGTGGGCAACTATGAAAAGCGGGGCCACCAGACGGCTATGTGCATGAAAAAATTCGGCATCTGGCAGAGGTATAGCTGGGAGGACTGTTATGAAAAGGTAAAATACTTCTCACTAGGCCTGGTGAGTCTCGGTCTTAAGCCAGGGGATGTGGTATGTATTATCGGGGACAATGAACCTGAATGGTTTTGGGGGGAGTTCGCTACTCAGGCAGCTGGAGGTATCGTCACCGGGATCTTCGTTGACTCTATTCCATCAGAGGTAAAATATATCGCGACCCACTCTGAGGCCAAATTTGCCATAGTTAATGACCAGGAGCAGACAGATAAGTTTCTGGAAATCAAGGGGGAACTGCCTTCACTAAAGAAGGTTATCTACTGGGACCCCAAAGGTCTGAAGAACTACAATGACCCTATCCTTATCAGCTTCACTGAAGTGATGAAGCTGGGCAAGGAATATGAGCAAACACACCCTGGTCTCTTTGCCCAGAATGTAGATAAGGGCAAGGGTGACGACACTGCCTTTATTTACTATACCTCAGGAACCACTGGCTTACCTAAGGGAGCCATACTTACCCACCGAGCCTTGATAAATACGGCTCAAGGGTTCATTAGTCGCTACCCCTTAAGCGAAAAGGATGATTTGATTTCTAACTTCCCGGCGGCTTGGGTAGGCGATAGTTTTTTCGCTACTATTCCCCATCTACTTACTGGGGCAAGGCTTAATTTTCCTGAGGAGCCAGAAACCATAGCTGAGGATACCCGAGAGGTTGGCCCAAACTTCGTGATATATGGTCCCCGGCAATGGGAAGGTCTGGTTAGTGAAATTCAGGTAAAGATGATTGACGCTAATCCTTTAAAGCGCTTTTTCTATAACCTATTCCTGCCGGTAGGTCATAAGATTGCCGATGCTAACTTCCAGAATAAAAAACCCAATCTACTTTGGCGGGCTCTTCATGGGATAGCCTATATACTTGTATTCAGACCACTTAAGGATAAGCTAGGACTAAGTAAAGTCAGGTTTGCCGTCACCGGAAGTTCGGTATTAAGCCTGGATACTTTTCGGTTAATCCATGCTATAGGTATTGAGCTGAGGCAGAACTATGCTAGTACCGAAGCTGGCTTTATCTCTTCCCATGGTAAAGGGGAAATAATGTTTGAAAGCGTGGGGCGACCAGCACTTAACACTGAGGTCAGAATAACTGATGAAGGAGAACTTCTGGTTAGAAGTGATTGTATGTTTCGTGGCTACCATAAAGACCCCAAAAAAACTGCGGCTACCTTAATAGATGACTGGTGCCATACGGGGGATGCTGTCAATATTGATGATAAGGGACACATGATATTTATGGACCGGCTGGATCATATGGGCGAGCTAAGTTCGGGAATCAAATATGCTCCCCAGTATATTGAAGGCAGGCTCAGATTCAGCCCATATATTAAGGACGCTATGGTCATAGGGGGTAAGGATAAAGATTTTGTCTCAGCCATAATAAACATTGATTTTGCCATGGTAGGTAAGTGGGCAGAACGTAACCGGTTGCCCTATACTACCTTTGTTGACCTATCACAGAAAAAAGAGGTTGCCGACTTGGTACAAAAAGACCTGGTCCGGGTAAACAGCTATTTGCCTGAATCAGCCAGAGTGAGGAAGTTTGTCCTGATGCACAAAGAGTTTGACCCTGATGAAGCCGAACTTACCAGAACTAGAAAGCTAAGAAGAGAATTTATGGAAGAGCGGTACAGAGACTTAATAGAGCGTATTTATAGCGATGGGGAAGAAATAAAAGTTGAGGCTGCAGTAACCTATCGCGATGGCAGAAAGGGTATGGTGACTACCAGTATCAAGGTAAGAACCGTATCGGAAGGACTTATAGAGAATGGCTGAACTTCTTCAATTTGTGATTACCGGTATAACCGTAGGCATGATTTATGCCCTCATTGCTTTAGGCTTTGTTTTGGTCTGGAAATCCAGTGGTGTTGCCAACCTGGCACTAGGGCAACTGGTACTAATTTCTTCATGGTTCACTTATGGGATGCTGGTTCAGGCTGGTCTTCCCCTCTGGCTTGGCTCTGTGCTGATTATCCTCTTCGCCCTAGCTCTAGGCTGGGTGATTGAGAGGTTTATCCTGCGTCCACTTATTGCCCAGCCTATCCTGTCTTTAATCACGGTTACACTGGGCTTGGCCTTCTTTATTGAAGGCGCAGTGAGTTTTATCTGGCCAAAAAGCGTGGCTGCTTTACCTCGTTTATTCCCTCAAGAGCCTATCCACATCGGCACAGCGGTTGTTTCCCAGGAATACCTGTGGGCAGCAGCTATCTCCTTAATCCTATTTGGTCTTTTATCCCTGTACTTTAAGTATCACAAAATGGGTATT
>Ga0114919_10003370_pt1 | contig 12912 bp, 11 predicted proteins | sample BlataG_FD_88682 | JGI IMG/M metagenome (GOLD analysis project Ga0114919, IMG submission 88682) | Deep subsurface microbial communities from Black Sea to uncover new lineages of life (NeLLi) - Black_00105 metaG | ecosystem: Environmental > Aquatic > Marine > Oceanic > Sediment | place: Atlantic... | reverse complement strand
TATTTACTTATTAAAAATTTAAAAAATGTTTAAATTCTTCTTTTACGCCAAATTAGATAAACAGCTGCTATGATAATTCCAATAATTGAAATAACTATAATTAGCGTTAAAAAGCTAAACTCAACCACGAAAATATCTTCGTTTAAAAGATCTAAGGAATTAAAACCTTTAAGTATTTCAAAGGCATAATAAGAAGCGATAATGGAAGAGAGTTTCTGATCATTTTCTTCAACATGATCGCTAAAACCGCCGTCTTGAAAGTTTTGATGGTTTAAAACCCAATTTACAGTTGCTATTTTATTCAACTCGCTACTATTTATTAATCTAATTCCTTCGACGCAAAAATAAGTACTGCTTAATAAGGAATTTTTGGCAAACTCGTCAGGTAAATATCCACCGAAATTATTGAGATTATAAGGATCGTTCATGTAAAACGATTTCAGATAATTCAATGTGCTATTCTGATTTACCAAATCACTAATATTTCCTAATTCATTAACTAAATAAACTGCGTGATAAGTAGTAAGTAAGCTAGATGATAAAGTATGGTTTCCTCCATAACCACCATCAGCATTGTTGCAGGATAACACCCAATTTTTATGAAGTATTTTATTCTCAACTGTTTCGTTGATTAAAGTAAATATGTTATATATATAGAAAGTCGAGATCAGATTTGCATTAGTAGATGTGTTAGTAGGGCTAAATCCACCCGTACTTTGACCCGTCTCATTTATATATTGATAAATCCTATTGTGTAAATTTAAATCTAATGAAGCTCCAAGGGTATCTAGCGTACTTAAAAGGTAAAATAAGTTATATATATTAATATTTTCTCCGCTAAACATAGAAGTAATTTCATCTTCCAAGTATTCTTCTAAAGTAGGAATATCTACTTTTTTGACCGCTTGTAAAAAACCTTCAATAAGATATGCGTTATAATATTTTATAATTTCAATAGCGTTAGCAGTATCTTGTGTTGATATGCCAAAACTCTCATCGTTATTATGGTTTTCGTAAAGAAAATCGACTATATGACTCTGCCGGGTTTTCGCTGATGCTATTGGAGTAATACACAACAAGAAGGTTATTATTAGCGTTAAAAACGTTAAACTCCGAAGTTTACATTTCAATTAAAAAAAAACCCCAATCAATCTGGTTTTAACTAAATTTTAATTTTTTAAATTTAACGTGAAATTAAAAATTAACGATATTTTGAGTTTTTAGTTAGATTATCTCAGACCGTCAAAATAAATAAAAATATGCTCATTTTATTTCAAATAATAGTATCAAATATATTTTGATAAATTACTTGTGGCATCAGTCCGAATGCCTCTATCCCATCAACCTTTACGGAATTTGGGAATACTTTTTTCATTATATTATAACCTGCATTTACGTCGGCATTGATGAGCGTACCATTGGAAGTTCTAAATAATCCCCGACTAATTCTTTTACCTATATATTTCTTATGGTGTCTAATCTCTTCATTCGGTGGGTTAAATTTAATTTTAAAAGATTTCGCTAATATCTTTGTATAATAAGTCACTATTTTTCTGAAATTCCTCGTATGTAACAAACAAACTCTGGAACGATGGTAAGCTTCCTAATATACTAGCGCCATTGAATATGGCAAATTGGAGGTTTTCAGGAACGAAAAGTCTAGTCACTTCATCAGATGAGTTGTAAAAACCAGAAAATTCTCTAGCAGGAACCGCTTGTTTAATAATATCACGAGGAATTTCTGGTATATCGGTTGATTGAAAATTTTCCCCACAAAAAGGACAAAATACAGAACTATTATCTTCAATTGTTTTTTTACACTTAGTACAAATTATTGTTCCATCCACAATCTCTGTCTTCTTCTGTATGGGAGAATTACCAATAGAAAGCTCTGGCAAAACGACTCTCCCTCCACAAGATGGACAGAATTCCTTACCATCAGATAGATCTACTAATACCCCACAATTTGGACAATTATCTTTTTGCTTTCGTGTTTTTCCTTTTGATTCCATTTTTTGATTTTTAGAAGGTTGATCAATTTTAGGTTTAGGAATTTTTCCTAACTGGGGGATTAATTTGCCTAATTCCAATTTCAACCTTTCTTCAAATCCTGAATATGAGAGATTGCCACCCGCAATCATAATATGGGAGATAAGATCGCTCCAATAATATTTATCAATTCCTTGTAGACAGTTAATTACTGCTTCTGGAATATTTAATATGTTATAACCTAATAAACTGGGTTGAAATAATACCTCGGGAGCTTCATGGAAAATATAGTTAGGAATTTCAATACTAGCACCGTCTGGCATGGCAAAACTAAAACTCTCGTTTAATTTAGGAGGATTTTCGGGATTCAATACGAAGTAACAATTTTTCTCTTTAATATCTTTAATTATCTCGTCAACAGCACTGGACTCAATATTAATACCCTCTCTCATTAATAAATTTTTTAAATGTTGATTTACATCCGTGCCCGCTAGAGTTAATTTTTGAACTGATTGATCAACAATCTGACCACTTATAATCGGGGTGATCCACGTAACCCCATCACCGCTCTCAATTACCAATCCCGTCGTTAAACCTACGCTAAATAATGCTAAAACAGGTGTTGGAATCATTATTAAGCTTTTTACTCTATGAGTTTCGTATAAAACACGAGCAATATATTCTTTAGTTTCTCGCTGGAGAAAGGGTGATTCAGTATATAACACTGGGTAATTAGAAAGATTTTTAATCCTTAATAGAGAATAGAAAATGTAATTTAAAATCTCGTAATAATCGTTCCAATCCATGATCGCCCCCCTTTCAATAGGACGCTTAATTTTAAGAACACCTCGCATTCTAACAACGTCATTGCCGATATATATATTTCGAGCTCCTACATCGACCATAACGGCTTTGTATTTTTCAGTGCCCGTGATTGTGGGAAAAACATACCTAGGGCTTGGTTCTCCAGCAAATCCTATTTTTGTATAAGCTGAGCCTAAGTCGACTATAATTGGGGTTCCTGGAAGGGGTATTGCCATAATAAATTTATTTATTTTTATGTGCTTTTATATAAATTTCCAAATTTAATTATTGGTATAATATTATAATAAAATGATTTTCTTTAATTAAATAATTTTTCCAAAAGAGGAAGTATTAATTAGAATATCTTATTAGATAATCTTCTATTCTTTTAGATGTTTAAATAATCTTTCGATAATTGATGGTTTAGTAATTAAAACAATTAATTGATTATCATCGTTTACAACAGGTTATTACTCAACTTTGTGTTTAATCATTTTTTCCAAGGGATCTCCAATGTCTCAATTGTTCAATTAAAATATATTTATTAATCGATTTTTAAAGATTTTTCTAGTTTCTTTTCGATCCCTTCTAATTCAATTAAAAGATTTTTGTAAGTTTTCAATAAATACAGCCCCCAATCGCTTAATTTCACCCAACCACCACCACCAAGACCACCTTTTTTCGTTTCTACTGGAGATATTCCGGTTCTAGCTTTTATTTTATTTAAAATATTCCAAGCATATTTGTAAGAGTAGCCGCATTCTTTTGCCGCCTGAGTTAAAGATATGGGATTTTTAACATCGGGTTTATCGATGTTTTCAAGAAGATTAGCCCAACCAGATCCTAAAATATTTTTACGGTCATTATTATGAAATTCTAGCCAAAATTTAATTCCAAAACCTATTTTAGCTTTTAAATTTTCGATATCGGGTTTTTCATTTTGTAGTATATCGGATTGATTTTCCATATTATTTAATTGATTTTCTTAATTTTAATTATTTTTTATACGACTAATAAGGCTAAATGGAAAAACATTAAAGGAAAGTCATTTTTTTTTTTGTAAATATAAATTTGTTGACTAACCATGGTATATTCTGGCGTAAGTAGTTCTTTAAAAATGGGTAAAATAGTAATCGAAAATGTGTATCATTTTGCCGAAAATCCTATGTTGGATTGTAATCAGTTTATAATTGTTGATAAAAAGAACGATGAATTAGCGCTTTTTGACACAGGAAATGGGCTTTCTTTAAAAGGGCTAATTGAGGGTATGGGTAAACTAGGTTTGAATTATGAACAAATTACCAGAGTCTATCTTACTCACGAACATGTAGATCATGTGCTTGGTATATACCCATTGATTAAATTATTAAAAAATAATCCTCCTGAGTTATATGCTTATGGCGAAACGGCGAAGATATTGAGGGAGGGGGATGAATCAAAAATCTTTCCGGGGAATCTCGGGATCAGCCCAGGGATGTTTGGACTAGAAATTATACCTTTAAAAGTTAGCGATTTGAAAGTAGAAGAAACGATTAGTATAGGTTCAGAATTTAATTTTCAAATTTATTACACACCAGGCCATTCTCTCGGATCAATCTGTTACTATGAGAGTAACAAAAAAATTCTAATTCCCGGAGATTTAGTATTTGCGGGGGGCAGTTTTGGAAGGTACGATTTCCCTGGAGGTTCTTTAAACTCTTTGATTGAATCAATTAAGTTTATAAGCAATTTGGAAGTAAAATATTTGCTTCCAGGCCATATGAACATAAGTGATAATGGGAATCAGCAAATTGAATATTCTTATAGAATGGTCCAATCAATAGGAAGGTTTTTTTGAAATTTAAATGCTTTTATCTTAGTGCTTTATTCTGTTAAGGATTTAAGAATATTAATCAAGTATATTATTTGATATATAAGAACATTTTTTAAATAAAAATTCTATATTGAAGTTAATCACCTAATTTAAAATAAAATGAAAAAAAGAATAAAGTAAAATTTGTGATAAAAATGTCTGAAAAAAAAGAAAAGCAGATAACCGAAGTTTATCTACGCTCTTACCCGAAGATCATATTTTTCTGGCCCTTAGCGCTTGTTTCGTTTATTATGTGGTTGTTTCAGATGCTTGTTCCATCACCAATCGCCTGGTGCGGAAATTTATGGCTCGCTGTATTTGCTATAAACTTGTTTATTGTTGCTTTCGATTTTAGTAGCACGAAGTTTTTTGTTTTAATTCTTGTTATCGCTGTTGTGGTTTTACTGTTGATTTTTCTAGCACCTAGCCTAATTTCGGGTCTTCCAGCGCTATCCTTTAATCCCGGGTTAACAGGGGGGTTCTACTTGGTTGTTACTATAATAATGGCAATTGTTTTAGGACTGGTCGTTCTTGGTGCAAGGTTTGATTACTGGAAGATTGAGAGAAACGAAATTTACCATAAAGCGGGTATTTTCAGCTCTGCTGAAAGACTACCAACAAAAAGTCTAAGAATTAAGAAAGAAATCACGGATGTGTTTGAATTTTTCATATTACGTGCAGGGTCCATTACGCTGCTCCCAGGCCACGGAGATGTGATTTCACTTCCTGTCGTACTAAATATAAACAAGAAGCAGCACCAGATAGACTATTTATTGAGCCATGTCTCAATAGAACCAGACGAATTGGATGCTTAATTGCTTTTAATATCAAATTAGATAAAAAAATTTTATTTTTTTTTTGATTATAATTAGATTAATTTTAATTTCCTTTCATTTATAAATTCCTTAAAATACCTTTAAATTATCTGTAAATTTACACTCTCTCCTTTATTATTAGCGTAAATACCTATTGAAACACATAGGAATGAGACTGACCGAACAAATCCAGATAAAAAAGACGGCAAACCTCTCGAGCTTATGCCATTTATCCAAAAACATCTATAATGTGACAAATAATTACGTAAGGCAAGAATTTTTTTATTTAGAAAACTGGCTAAGATACTACGATTTGTGGTATATGTTAAAAGATAAAGAGGCGTATCAGAAACTTCCCTCACAAACAGCCCAACAGATATTAAGATTAGTTGATAAGAATTGGAAATCCTTTTTTAATTCCCTTAAAAAATGGAGGGCGCAACCAAGAAAATATCAAGGACGCCCTAGACCTCCAAAATATAAGAAGAAAAACGGAGAATTCGTGCTTATTTTCACTAATCAACAATGCCGAATCAAGGAGGGTTACTTATATTTTCCTGAAAAAGTAGCCATATCTCCCATAAAAACGCGCATTAAAAGCCAATTACATCGGGTAAGGCTCGTTCCTAAGGGATTATATTACGTTATAGAGATTATATACGAGAAAAACGTAAAAAATCTGAAGTTAGATAAAAAAAGAATTTTAGGGATTGATTTAGGATTAGCAAATATCGTAACTATGGTAAATAATATCGGCTTACAACCTGCAATTATTAAAGGCGGTATTGCGAAGTCCACTAATCAATTCTATAACAAACATTTAGCAAGATATAAAAGCGTTAAAGATAAGCGAGGGATCGCGTTTGAAACGAGAAGAATTCAAAAGTTAACTAAAAAGCGAAATAACAAAATTAACGACCAATTTCACAAAATTTCAAGAAAAAATGTTAATTATTGCGTCGATAATAATCTAGGAACGATAATTATCGGGTATAATCGATTCTGGAAACAAAAAATAAACATAGGTCGGAGAAATAACCAAAAATTCGTTCAGCTTCCCTATTTCAAATTGATTTCTCAAATTCAATACAAATCTAAATTAGTAGGAATTGACGTTATCTTAGAAAAGGAATCTTATACTTCTAAATGCAGTTTTTTAGATAACGAATCGATTCAAAAACACAAAAACTATGCCGGAAAGCGAATTAACAGAGGGCTATTTCGAAGTAAGATAGGAATTATCTTAAACGCCGATGTCAACGCGGGGTATAATATAATTAAGAAAGTAATCCCAAATGCCGTATTGGTTGATAGGATAGAGGGTATAGGGTTATATCCGTATTCTATTGCTGTTTCATAGTTATAAAACATAATAGAATAAAATTTTTATTTCATGAAGGGAAATTAAAAATAACCTAATTAGATTTAAGAATTATATTTTTAGTAATACATATGTCTCATCCTCCAATTTTATTACTTGATTTTGATGGCGTTGTAATCACTCAAAAAGCTTTAGAATACTCCGCTTTGATTCATCTGAGGAAAAATTTCTATAAGTGGCAAAATATTGAGCCTTTAAGGCTTATAGATCTTGCGAGGCTTTTTGAGGAAGCGGATTCACAAAATAAAATAAAGGCTTTGATTAAGGTATATCGAGTATATAAAAGATTTATACCGAATAGATGGAGGAGAGTCTTCTTTTTTATCAAATTTAGGAGGATGTATCCCAAATACGAAAAATTCGAAACATTCAAACCTAATTTAGAAAGAATTTTAAACGAATTAAAGAAGTGTGGAGTAGTATTTGGGATCGTTTCAAATACAAGTGGAGAAAGGTTAGATTTTTTTAGGAAGAAATTAAATTTAGACTCTTATTTTTCCGCTTTTGTTTCTCGCGATGATACTCCGTTAAGAAAACCTCATGGTTATCCTGTTTTCGTTGCATTAAAACAAATTAAACAAAATTTAAAAGTCCCTATAGATAAAACAAAAGTGTTTCTAATCGGAGACCTTCCTACAGATATAGAATGTGCAAATAATGCGGGAATCATTAGTATTGCGCTACTTTCTGGGCATGGTACAAAAAGTGGTTTGGAAAAGGCTAATCCAAGCATTGTTCTTCGAGATATCAAGGAGATTTTAGAGATTGACCCATTCAAAAAATTATTATTAGATTAAACATTAAATTTCGTTGATAATGTTTAATTTGGAAGAGTTTGAACGAGATCAAGTTATTTATCCTCTAGTTGAGAAACTCAGCAAGTTTCTTGATAAGAACAAGTCTGCAAAAGCAGAAAAAGTAATTGACCAACTAGATCACTTATTAAAGGAACAAGAACACATAGTTTCAATAACTTATATATTAAGTATCTTAGCTGAACACGATTTCGAACTGATATCTGAGAGTATCCTTAAGAAAGTAGAAAGTTATTGCGATTCCAACGATCAAAAATTAAGGGTCAATACACTAATAATAATCGGCTTTGCGATGCTAGGAAATCAGAAGTATATCGATAAATACTTTCAAAATTTCGTTAATAATTTGAGTAACGAAAATAAAGATATACGAGATAATGCCCATTACTTCTTGCAAGAAATTGTTGATAAAAAACCAAAATTAATTTGTTCTTATAGTAAGGATTTGATAAAAGCTTTAATTTTAGAAGAAGATAAGGAAAATCTCGTTTCAATAATAAAATTTTTAGAGAAGTGTAAAGATTTTGATTTTGAAAACCTATTTGATTTTAGAGATGTTTCGAAATCACTTTTAAGTAAATTTTATAGTAAAGAGCACTCAGGAATTTATTCTAAATTATTAACTTTGATTATAACTATTTTTCCATCGTTAAAGGAAATAGATGTTGAAAGTCTCGAATTAAAGGAGCTTTTAAACGAACTAGATAAGCTATTTCTTATGAAAAAATATAACCTTACGGAAATATCTGAAAAAATGGGAGTCACATTAGAAGAATTTACTAAAATCAGAAAAAGGAAAGAGAGAGAAGACCTAAAAATCTATTTTTACATTAAGTTTAACGAGAAAAAATTAATTTATTTTTACGAGCTTGAGAAAGAGAAGTTAATTGAATTATTTGGAAAGGTCGAAAAATTACACAAAAGAGAAATTTTAGATATATTTAATCAAATAATCGACACCGAACTTGAGTTGAGGTCATTCTTAAATACATTAATAAAGTTGAATCATATTGATGGATATTACTCAAAATTGGGTTATTTTTATTCTTTTAACTATGTAAAATCAAACCTGTTAGAAAGTTTAAATAAGAAGGGAATGGTGAACCTCAAAAATTTTGATTATTTACCTCCAGAGTTTAATAGTAGAGTTATAAACTACATATCAAATTCGACTAAACAAGTATTTCTATCCGGTAAAAACAATACAGCGTATTATTCTTTAAAAAAAATCCAACAACAAATAAATACCGACGCTGCAAAAAGTACTTCTATCGATTTAAAAACCTACCGTGAGCGATTAACAGAAAAAGACTTTATTAAATTAATTAAAAACTTACCTAAGGGTTATTTATCTCCATATCGGAAAGGAACTCAATGGTTAACCAATGTAGGGCTATTGAAGGTTAAAAAGGAGATAGAAAACTCTAAATTGATTGGGTATTATTCAATACCAGCTCTCTCTGAAAAGCTAAACCTTAAAAAAGTTTTACTCGTTGAAATCTTAGATGAATTTATAGATAAAAGAAGTGGAATTTTCGATAAAAACAGAGAAATTTTTTATTACTTAAAGTTTTTAAATCAGAAGATTGAGCAAATAAATTCTATAGCAAAATCAGATAAAAAAGAAGTACAAATAAATTTAATGGCAAAGGAACTCAACATAGAAAGAAGTCACATTCTTACAAAATTAGACGAAAATTTAAAACGTATTGAGGAAGAAATAAAAGAAAAGGATCAAATCAATATCCCTGAATATATTGAGAAAACTGGGATGGCTAACGATAAATTTATAGAATTTATCAATAACTTAGGTTTAAATTATTTTAAAAAGGGAGACCTTCTCATTTTTAACGAGTTTAAAATTAACGAAGCTAAAAAAGACATCAAATCAATGCTTATAAAAAAATCTAAATCTGAAAATTCGATATATTTGGGAGATATAGATGTTACCTCAAGTATAGTTGAAAATTTATTAAAGGAATTACAAAGCGATGAAAAAATAAGAGGAATTTTTCATATTAATGAAGGTGAATTGATTTTTTACACTGAAAAAGGAATCGAAAGTTTAATGATGGAAAATAGTTTGATGTTTTCTTTCCACGACATATTTTACGGAAAGAATTTGAACGATAAAGAAATTGAGCTCTTACATTCAATTCTTAACCTTTTACTTAACAATAAAAAGCTAAAAGGAACTTTTGACGATGAAACGCTAACTTTTGCAAGTACCGATGTTTTATTTGCCCAAAATTATAACGCTGTTTTATTTGAATTTGAAAAAACGATAAATAATTATATTCAAAATTTTAATTTAGAGTATGAAAAAATAAAAAAAATCTTAACGAAACAGAATGAAACTATATTTCCTCAAGAAATTAAACTAATTCAAGAAACAATTGATAATCTTAATGAAAAATATGTTCGGTGGAGAAGTAGCTTAGAGGCTTTTGTGAGAAAAGTTAACATTACGCTTCTAAAAAAGCAGGGTTATACAGTTAAAAAATACAAAACCCTATTATTATCTCCCGAAAAAAAAGAGAATGTAAAATCTTTTGAGGATGATCCAGAAGTTATAGATTTAATATCTGACTTTAACAGGTGGGTAAAATTATTCAACGCGTTAGAAGTAAAATATGGGAATATTATATTTTATCAAAAAAGGTTAATTAACGATAAGTATAATGTAGAAAGTCGGAAAAAGTTAGATGATTTGCTAAACGAATTGAATTTAAAATAAAAATTTTAAGAATCTCTAAACATTTCTCTTACCTTCAATTTGAGAAATAATTTCGTCAATGTTAAATTTTTGATTTGATTTGATTTTATAAGTTTTAGGAGAATGTATACCATTCATCTCTAAAATACCTTCCTTTTCAAGAAAGTCGAGAGATCTCCAAATAAAGTTAATTTTAGAACGATTAGAGGGTTTAATGTTATTACATCTTCTTATCCCTTTAGTAGTAACTAAATTGACATTATTATCTATTAATTTATTTATCGCATCTAATGTTTCGCGTAAATTTTTAGAAAAAAAGTCCATGAGATCCTCCCTTAATAAAACAAGAAATTTAGTAACTTCGTGTATTAAATTATTCGTAAGGATTTAAAAACTTTTATTCTTCTTAACTGAAATCGCTCAAAATGATCTACATTGTAATATTTGAAGTATTAGTAAATAGTATTTTGAATTTATTTATAGATTTTTTAGTGTCGGAAAACTCTTTTACCACAAAAAACTAAAGCGCAATTTAGTTCATCGGCTCGTTTAATAACCATCTCATCCCGTATAGATCCCCCTGGATTGATTATGGCTTTCGCACCTACATCTACTGCAGCTTCTAAACCATCTGGAAAAGGAAAGAATGAATCTGTTCCCATATAAGAATTCTTTAATTCCTCTTGATGACCAAACTCCTTTGCTTTTTGGGCGGCTAATTTAACCACATGTACTCGACTTTGTTGTCCCGCTCCTATTCCTATGGTATAAATACCATTGCTATAAATTTGAACAAAACAAGCAGAATTGGATTTTATCCATTTTGAAACTCTATATGCAAAGATTAGAGCCTCTTTTTCAATTTCAGTTACTTGCATTTTACTAACTACATTCCACTCCTTAATAATAGGCTTATAATCGTATTCTTGGACAACAATTCCTCCCAGTACTCCTCTAATTTCGGGATTCTTATATATTTCTTCTCTTTTATCTAACAAATCGCCATATTCTATGATTCTCATGTTCTCCTTTTGTTTGAGTATTTCAAGTGCTTCTTGTTCGAAAGAGGGCGCCAGTAAAACCTCCACAAAGATCTTTTCTTTATTTACAATAAAATCAGCTACATTTGCAGTTAGTTCTTTGTTTACGCCCCATATTCCTCCAAAGGCGGACATTGGATCTGTATTAAATGCCTTTTTAACAGATTCTAATTGTTCTATCTTATCAATAGCTATCCCATTGGGGCTGGTATGTTTCAATATCGCTGTAAGATAATACTCCTTACTAAAATCTAAAAGCATTTGCATACAAGAATCTATATCAAGATAATTGTTAAAAGAGATTTCCTTGCCACTCAATTTTCTTAAATTATGAAGTCCATACATCGAAGCGGCATCTCGATAATAAGCGGCTTTTTGGTCCCAATTCTCTCCATACCTGCAATCCTGTATCTTTTCATAAATTTTAATTAATTTATTTCCCAATTTAACTTCTGGATTATAATAATTTTGGAGATAGCTAGCAATTGCTGCGTTGTAATCGGCCATTATGACAAATACTTCTTGAGCTAATTTCGCTCTAGTTTTATCGCTCACCCCTCCCAATTCCCTTAATTCTTCGATTATAATGTTATAGTATTTAGAATTAGGTATTACTACAACATCAGGAAAGCTTTTTGCCGCTGCCCTTATCATTGTAGGACCGCCAATATCAATCATTTCTAAAGCATCAGCTAAAGTAATATTTGGTTCCGCAATTGCCTCTTTAAATTGATATAAATTACAAACTACCATATCTATTGGTGGGATATCATATTTTACGGCATCCTCTGAATCTTTTTTAATGCCACGGCGATAAAGGATTCCTCCTTCAATTTTAGGGTGCAAGGTCTTAATTCTTCCATCAAACATTTCGGGCGAGCCAGTATAGTCGGATATTTTCACGAAATCAATGCTATTCTCCTTTAAAAGCCTTCCAGTTCCTCCGGTAGATAAGATTTCAATTCCAAATTCACTTAATGACCTTACAAACTCAACTACACCGCTTTTGTCAAAAACACTGACAATTGCCCTTTCAATTTTTTTCATAATTATTCAATTTTTTAAATTAAGATAATAAAATCAAAATGAATATTTCAAAGTAACATTCATTATCGTTTTAAGTTAATTAATTGGCATTTAATAAAATATAGCTTTGAAAGTCCTTTAATTTATGGAAGGTAAGAAAGAAAGACAAATTTTTAGTACCTGCTGAGTAAGTCGTGCGGTCGTGACTCTCTCTGTCCCACATAAGTTACGACTCCAATTTTAGCCTTTTTCATTTCGTTTATTCTTTTAGCTCCAGCATATATCATACCATTTAGGAGGCCTTCTTTTAAGGAAAGTAATACACCATCTATATCCCCAACAAAAGGAACATAATCGCTTACACCCTCTGGAAGCATTTTTGAACTTTCTGTGTACCTATCTGAAACATATCCCACAGTTCTTGCTTCTTTTGAGCCCATACCTCGATAAACTTTAACTTTTCTCCCTTGAATT
>Ga0114919_10003369_pt1 | contig 12913 bp, 6 predicted proteins | sample BlataG_FD_88682 | JGI IMG/M metagenome (GOLD analysis project Ga0114919, IMG submission 88682) | Deep subsurface microbial communities from Black Sea to uncover new lineages of life (NeLLi) - Black_00105 metaG | ecosystem: Environmental > Aquatic > Marine > Oceanic > Sediment | place: Atlantic... | reverse complement strand
TCCCGGGCCAGCATGAACCCTGGCAGGTGCCGGGGCAGAGAAGAGCTGTCCACCCAATCCACGATGAAATTGGGCAGCATGTCCCACAGTTGGGTGAGCACCGCCCAGAACACCGAGGTGATGAGGATGAAGGTGATGAGGCGGCCGTTCCAGAGTTGCCGCCCCGTGGTGGCCACCACCTCCCAGACGCCGGTGGTGCGGTCGGCCCCGGAATCCACCTCCGGATAGGTCAGGAGCCACAACAGATTGAGGCATACCAGCGCGGCGCAACCGTAAAAGACCGTGGGCCAGGAATAGCCCACCAGGAAATGGGCCACCGGCGGCCCCAAAAAGCCGCCGATGTTCACCACCATGTAGAAAAAGCCCCAGCCCACCCCCGAGTTCCGCTCCGTCAGGGTCTTGACAAAGGTCCCCTGAATGGGCGGCTTGAACACCGCGGTGCCCGCGGCCAGAAACATACAGCCAGCGAAAAAAGGCCAGAAATCCCGCTGGGTGGCCATCAACATATACCCCGCCACTTTGAGCAGGACGGCCGCCACGATTTGTCTTTTGTAACCGTAGCGGTCGGCAAAACCCCCCGTAAAAACCGGCAGGGCCGACTGCACCAGGGCCCACCACATGAAGATGAAGCCCTTGTCGCTCTGGGTGAAATGCAGGCCCCCGATTTCGTCCGCCTGGGCGATATAAATGGGGATGACCACCCGCACGCCGTAGTAGGCCAGGCGCTCGATCATCTCCATCAGGTTGGCCACCCAGAAGGGCCGGGTCAGCCCTTGGGTCTGGGCCCAAAATGTGGCGGTTTCCGGGGTGGGCGCCCCGGTATGCTTTCCGGCGGGCATCCTTTCCATCCTAATCGAAAAATCCTCTCATCGCCGACAGGGTGATTATAAGGGAAGTCGGGATTCTTATCACATTTTGGACAAAACTTTTCTCCACCCACGCGGATACGTTTGGCCGCGGCCAGGCTTCGCCAGGAAACACGCTGAATCCGGGACCCAGCAAAATGGTCAGATTTGACTATGTTCACGATCGGATTAACTGTAATATGGTAATAATTTCATCTGGGTTCATTTTTGTTCAAGCGGTGTCTTGCGGAAGATATTTTCCCGCCTGAGGAGGTCCTTCGAGTTTTTTTAACCTTTTCCAATGCTGGTATTATTCTGGGAGGAAGGCATGCCTGAATCAGGAGAGCAAGGTTTCCGAAAGCAATTAGACAAATGCCCCACCGGCATCCGGGGCCTGGACGAGATTACCAACGGCGGTTTGCCCCGGGGGCGGCCCACCCTGGTGTGCGGCGGCGCCGGCTGCGGCAAGACCCTGATGGCCATGGAATTTCTGGTGCGGGGTGCGGTGGATTTCGGCGAACCCGGCGTCTTCATGTCCTTCGAGGAAGGCACCGAAGAATTGACCCAGAACATGGCTTCCCTGGGGTTCGATTTAAAAGATCTGCAGGAGAAACAGAAAATTGCCCTGGATTTTGTCTACATCGAGCGCAGCGAAATCGAGGAGACCGGCGAGTACGACCTGGAGGGCCTGTTCATCCGTCTGGCCAACGCCATTAACAGCGTCGGGGCCCAAAGGGTGGTGTTGGACACCATTGAAGCCCTCTTCGCGGGCCTGCCCAACGAGCTCATCCTGCGCTCCGAGCTGCGGCGGCTGCTGCGCTGGCTCAAGGACCGGGGCCTCACCGCCATCGTCACCGGGGAAAAAGGCGAGGGCAGCCTCACCCGCCACGGCATTGAGGAATACGTCTCCGACGCGGTCATCGTCCTGGACCACCGGATCATGAATCAGGCGGCCACCCGGCGCTTGCGTTTCGTCAAGTACCGGGGCTCCCTGCACGGCGCCGACGAATACCCCTTCCTGATAGACGAAGACGGTATTGTGGTCATGCCCATCACCTCCCTGGGCCTGGATTACTCCGTTTCCAGCCGGCGCGTCTCCACCGGCATCGCCGCTTTGGATGACATGCTGACCGGTGGCTATTATGAAGGCAGCAGTGTCTTGGTGTCGGGCACCGCGGGCTCGGGCAAAACCTCCCTGTCGGCCTACTTCGCCGACGCCACCTGCCGCCGGGGGGAGCGCTGCCTTTACCTGGCCTTCGAGGAGTCCCAGGCGCAGATTATTCGCAACATACGCTCCATCGGCCTGGACCTGGAGCCCTGGACCGAGAAGGGCCTCCTCCAATTCCATGCCTCCCGGCCCACCCTTTACGGCCTGGAAATGCACCTGGCCACCACTCTCAAGATGACCGAGCAGTTCAAGCCCGCCACCGTCATTATGGATCCCATCACCAACCTCTCCCTGGTGGCTAAAAACGAGGAGGTGAAATCGGTGCTGATGCGGCTGGTGGATTTCTTCAAGAACCGGCAGGTTACCACCCTGTTCACCAATCTCAGCCATCCCGGAGAAGTGGAACTGACCATCAGCGGCGTCTCCTCCCTGATGGACACCTGGATCTTGCTCTTAAACGTGGAATGCAACGGTGATCGCCGCCGCATTTTCCACATCCTGAAATCCCGGGGCATGGCCCATTCCCATCAGATGCGGGAGTTCACCATAACCGGTCAGGGAATTAACCTGGAGGATATCCAACTGGACCCGGCCGCGTCCTGAAACGTGACTGATTCGAGAAAGGACCATAATTTCCCATGACCGAAGAGAAAAAATGGCAACTGCGCCTCTACGTGGCCGGCATGACGCCCAAGTGCCTGGCCGCGTTTGAGAACCTCCAGCAGATTTGCGAGGAGCACCTCCAGGGTGAGTACACTATCGAGATTGTCGACCTGCTGGAAAACCCCCAGCTGGCCCAGGGGGACCAGATCCTGGCCATCCCCACCCTGGTGCGGAAGCTGCCGCCGCCCCTCAAGAAGATCATCGGCGATCTGTCCAATGAGGAAAGGGTGCTGGTGGGCCTGGACCTGCGGCCCCAGGCGGCTTGACCGAGGGGCGGGAGTTATAGTCTATTCAGATAGGAAAGAAGGCGGGAGGCGCTGTCCTTTCCCGCCCTGCATCTTTGATCTGAGCAAGTTTAATTTTTAATGGTAGCACGGGCTTCCAGCCCGTGTCGGCCGGGCACGATGCCCGGGTTGCCGGCAATGAGGACGGGAAACGAATTATGGACGACTCCAATAACAAAGTTCTGAATGAAATGAAAGAAGCACTGCGGGAGCGAGGCAACAGTCATTATGTTCTGCGGCTGTTTATTTCCGGGCTCACGCCCAAATCCCAGCGGGCCATAGACAATCTCAAAGCCATCTGCGAAGAGCACTTGCGGGGCCGCTATGAGCTGGAGATCATCGATATTTTTCAACAGCCGGACCTGGCCCGGACCGAACAGATCATCGCCGCACCCACCCTGGTCAAAGAGCTCCCCCCGCCCCTGCGCAAGTTCATCGGGGACATGTCCCAGACCGAAAAAATTCTGGTGGGTCTGGAGGTCAAACCTAAGTAGAAAGACCAACTTAAAGGTAGCGCCATGCAAGAGCCAACCAGGCAGGAACTCTTAAACGAGTTGGCCGAACTGCGCTTCCGCCTGGAGGAGGCGGAAGACACCCTGAGCGCCATCCGCCACGGAGATATAGATGCGCTGGTGGTGTCCGGGCCGGAAGGGGACCGGGTGTTTACCCTCAAAGGGGCCGACCACTCCTACCGTGTCCTGGTGGAAACCATTAATGAGGGTGCGGCCACCCTGAGCCGGGACGGCAAAATCCTCTATGCCAACCGGAGATTGGCCGACCTGCTCCAGGCTCCCCTGGAAAGGGTCATCGGCTCCCAGATAGATGCCTACGTGGCCCCCCAGGATCAGCCCTGGTTCGAGGCCCTGCTGCAATTGCGCCGGGAGGACAACCGGGGCGAAGTGAGGCTTCGGGCCGCCAACGGCCGCGAAGTACCCGCTTTTGTATCCCTGAGCCTCCTGCCCCTGGAGGAGGCGCCCGACAAGCTCTGCCTGGTGGTCACCGACCTGACCGAACAAAAGCGCCAGGAAGAAATCCTGGCGGCCGGGCGACTGTCCCATGCCATCCTGGACCAGGCGGAACAGGCCATCGTGGTCTTAAACGACCAGGGTGTCATCATCCAGGCCTCCCATGCGGCCCACCGCTTGTATGGCGGCAACCTCCTGCGGCAGCGGTTTGACGAGGCTTTTCCCCTGGGTTTGCAGGTCCAGGGCCCCGAGACCAGTTTGCCTGAGAACGGGTTCCCCCTGGCCGGAATCATGCAGGGGGTGATTTACCAGGGTGTGGAAGCCGTGCTGCCGCGCCCGGATGGGCAGGAGTTCCATGTACTCCTGAATGCCGGGCCCCTAACGGATGAGAACGGGGTGGTGCTGGGCGGCATAGTCAGCCTGACGGACATCACCGCTCGCCAGCAGGGTGAAGAGGAACTCCGGGCGGCCCATGAACAGATCGCGGCCCTGGTGGAGGAGTCTCCCCTGGCCATTGTGGTCCTGGATCGGGAGGCCCGGGTCAGGCAATGGAACCCCGCGGCCGAACGCACCTTCGGCTGGCCCGCCGAGGAGGTCCTGGGCGGCCCCTATCCTCTGGTACCCGAAGAGGAATGGTCGGAATTTGCTCATTACTTCCAAAAAGAACTGGAAGGTCATCGGCATACTTCTCTGGAGCAGCGCCGCCAGCGCCGGGACGGCAAGTTTATCGACATCAACCTGTCCACCGCGCCCTTCCATAACGCCCAAGGCGAAGTCGTCGGCGTGATGGGCATTCTGGAAGACATCACCGCCCGCAAACAGGGCGAAGAGGCCATGCGCACCCAGGCCCGGGTCCTGGAGAGCATGGCCGAAGGGGTCGCGGTCACCGACAACCGCGGCTACATTCTCTATACCAACCCGGCCTTCGACGCCATGTTCGGCTATGAGCCCGGGGAATTAAAGGGCCGTCACAGCAACCTTCTCAATCACTACCTTCCGGAAGAAAACCGCAAAGTCGTCAAAGAAATCCTCCACCAGGTGAACACAACCGGCGTCTGGGCCGGGGAGTTTCACAATCGCCGCCGGGACGGCGAACTCTTTTTCACTTCGGCCCGCATCAGCGCCCTGGAGCTGGATGACAAAAAGCTCTTTATTTCGGTTCAGGAGGATATCACCGAGCGCAAGCATCAGGAGGAGATGTTGCGTCGGCAGGCCGAACTCCTGGACCTGGCCCACGACGCCATCCTGGTCCGGGATTTGACCGGCCGCATCACCTACTGGAACCGGGGCGCGGTAGAACTCTACGGCTGGACCCGGGAAGAGGCCCTGGGCCAGGTGGTCCACCAACTGCTCAACACCGAGTTTTCCGAGCCCCTGGTGGACATTGAAAACCGGGTGCTGGAGCAGGACCGCTGGGAAGGCGAGGTGGTCCACACTGCCCGGGACGGCCGCCGCCTGATCATAGCCAGCCGCTGGAGCCTCAAGCGGGACGATCAGGGCCGCCCCCTGGCTATTTTAAAAATCAACCATGACGTCACCGCCCGCCGGCAGGCCGAAGAGGCCCTCAAAAAGAGCGAACAGCGGTTCCGCCGCTTAGTGGAGGCCAATATCATCGGCATTGCGGTCTCCGACGAAGAAACCGTGGTGGAGGCCAACGACGCCTTTCTCGGGATGCTGGCCTACACCCGGGATGAGCTGAATGAGGGGAAAATCAACTGGGTGGAGCTGACCCCCCACGAACATCTGCCCCAGGATGCCCAGGCTCTGTATGAACTCCGGACCACCGGAGCTCATACCCCCTTTGAAAAAGCCTACGTCCGCAAAGATGGCAGCCAGGTTTCGGTGGTGGTGGGCGGCGCTCTCTTGGAGGAGGAACCCCTGGTCTGGGTGTCCTTCGTTCTGGACATCAGCGAACGCAAGCAGCTCGAGGCGGCCTTGCGCCAGAGCGAGGCCCGCTTTCGGGCCATCTTCGCCAACGCCAGCATCGGCATCGCCACCACGGACCTCAAAGGGCATTTCCAGCAGTTCAACACCCCGGTGGTCAGGGGCCTGGGGTACACCCCCACCGAACTCCGCGACATGACGTTTTTCCAGGTCACCCACCCCGACGACCTGGAAAAGGACGCCGCCCTGTTCACCGAGTTGGCCGCCGGTCGGCGGGAGCGCTACCAGGTGGAGAAACGCTACGTCACCAAAGACGGCCGGGTGGTCTGGGGGCGGCTCCACGTCTCCCTGGCCCGGAACCTGGCCGGCGAGCCCGAATTCGCCGTGTCCCTGGTGGAAGACATCACCGCCCGCCAGGAGGCCCAGGCTGCGCTGGCCGAAAGCGAAGCCCGCTACCGCAGCCTGGTGGAGATGTCCCCCGACGCCATTGTGGTGCATGCCAAAGGTCGGGTGGTCTTTACCAATCCGGCGGGCCTGGGGCTCTTCGGGGCCGCGGGTCCCGAAGAAATCCTGGGCCAGCACATCCTCGACCTGGTCCACCCCGATTTCCGGGAACTGGTCAAACGGCGGGTCCAACGGGGCTATGCCGGTGAACGGTCGGATCTTCGGGAAATGAAGATCCAGCGCTTTGACGGCCGGGTCGTGGATGTGGAAACCGCGGCCATCCCCATTACCTATCAGGGCCGGCCCGCGGTCCAGGTGGTGGTCCGGGACATCACGGACCGCAAGCAGGCCGCCGCGGAACTGGCCCGGCAAAAGGATCTCTTGCAGGGCATTATCGACAACATTCCGGTGATGCTGGCGATCTATGATCCGGAAGTGAAGAGCTTCCGTTTCAACCGGGAATCTCGCCGGGTGCTGGGCTGGAGTGAAGCAGACATGGCCGGGGAGGACCCCATGACCTTGTTCTATCCCGACCTCGATTACCGGGAGATGGTACTGGAGTACATGCATTCCCTGGAGCCGGGCTGGCGGGATTTTCAGGTGACCGCCAAAAACGGCGGCGTGGTGGACAGCACCTGGGCCAACATCCGCCTCACCGACGACACCCACATCGGCATCGGCGTGGACATCCGGGAGCGCAAACGGATGGAGAAGGCCCTCCGGGAGAGTGAAAGACGAGCCCGGCGCCAACTGAATGAGATTGAATTAATTTATCAGTCTGCACCCGTGGGCCTGGCCTTTATTGATCTTGACCTGCGCTATATGCGGGTCAACGAGCGCCTGGCGGAAATCAACGGTGTTCCGGCGGAGGAGCATTTGGGCTGCACTCCCCGCGAAGTTTTGCCCGAAATAGGGCCCCAGATCGAAGAATTGTTCCAACGCATTATTGAAACTGGGGAGCCCGCCCTGGACCTGGAAATTGGCGGTCTCACCCCGGCCCAACCCGATGTCCAGCGCATCTGGAATGCCCAATATGTGCCTCAGAAGGATGGAGCAGGGAGAGTCATCGGCATCAGCGCCGTGGTGGAAGAAATCACCGAGCGCAAGCGAGCCGAAGAGGCTATCAGGGAGGCCAATGAACGGCTGCAGACTTTAATTAAAACTTCGCCCGCGGCCATTGTGGCCCTTGATACCCGGGGGCTAATAACTAGCTGGAACCCCGCCGCCGAGGAAATCTTCGGCTGGAAAGAAGAGGAAGCCCTGGGACAGGTTTACGAGCACCTGGTTATCCCGGATTCCCACCGGAAAGAGTTCGAGGACTTGTTGAGCCGGGAACTGAAGGGAGAGAAAGTTCATGGTCTGGAACTGCAGCGCCAGAAAAAAGATGGTTCTCTGCTTTACATCAGCGGGGGCACCGCGCCCCTGCACGACGCCCAGGGAAAGATTGCCGGGGTGGTGGCCGTGGTCCAGGATATCACGGCCCGCATCCGGGCCGAGGAGGCCCGGAGGCAGAGCGAGGCCCGCTACCGGGCCATCGGCGAACTCATCCCCTATGGCATCTGGACGGCCGGACCGGACGGCGGCTGGGACTATGTCAGCAAGTCCTTTCTCAAAATGACCGGCAAAACCCTGGAAGAGTGTCAGGGATTCGGCTGGCTTCATCTCTTGCCCTATGAGGATAGCCAGCCCACCCTGAAAGCCTGGCAACAGTGCCTGGAAACCGGGTCCTTTTGGGACTACGAATACCAAATCCAGGGCAAAGACGGCTCCTGGTACACCATCCTGAGCCGGGGCCTGCCCCTGGCCGATCAGCAGGGCCGCATCACCTCCTGGGTGGGGATCAACCTGGACATCACCGAGCGCAAGGTGATGGAAGATAACCTGCGCCAGGCCCACGATGAGCTGGAGAGACGGGTGGAGGAACGCACCGCGGCCCTGAGATTGGCCAATGAAGAATTGCTGGGAGAAATGCAGGAGCGCCGGGAAGCGGAGGGCCGGCTGCGGCAAAGCGAAGCCCGCTTCATTGCGTTCATGCAGTACCTGCCCGGCGCCGCGGTGATGCGGGACATCGAGGGACGCTATATCTTTGCCAACGAGACCTGGGAACGGCTGACCGGCCAAAAACCGGGACAATGGCAGAAAAAGGTGGTGGAAGATATCTGGCCGCCGCATATTGCCACGACCATAAAAGACACGGACTTTGCCATTTTGTCCACCGGACGACCGGAGGAACGCCTCGAAGAAATAGAACTGGCGGATGGCCCCCATTATTTCCTGACCCAGCGTTTTCCCATTCCGGACGAAAGCGGCCTGCCTTACATGGTGGGGAGTATAGCCCTGGACATCACCGACCGCCAGCGGGCCGAAGCGGCTTTGGTCCTGGAACGGCAGCGCTTCTTTGATTTATTGGAGAATTTGCCCGCGTTCATTTATCTCCAGGCACAGGATTATTCCCTGCGTTTTGCCAACCGGGAATTCCGGCAACGCTTTGGGGAGCCGAACGGAGGGACGTGCTATACCCTCTTGTGGGGCAGAGATGAACCCTGTCCGGAATGCCCCACATTTTCGGTGTTTCATTCGGGCAAGCCCTTGGAATGGGAATGGACCGCGCCTGACAGCCGCATCTATCAGGTCTATGATTACCCGTTCGCGGACGTGGACGGCTCGCCCCTGGTCCTGGAGATGGGGATTGACATCACCGACCGCAAGCAGGCCGAGATGGAAGCCGCGCGGCAGGCCGCCATTGTGGCGGGCATGAACCGTATTTTACGGGAAGCTCTCGTCTGCGAGACCGAAGAGGAGTTGGGCAGCACCTGCCTGGCCGTGGCTGAGGAGCTGACCGACAGCCGCTTCGGCTTTATCGATAGCGTGAACGAACAAGGCAATTTCGACGCCCTGGCCTTCAGCGACCCGGTCTGGGAAATGTGCCGCCTTTCCCCAGCTAAAAAAAGCCTGGCCCATCTGAAAAATATTCCACCCGTGGGTCTGCTCGCCAGGCCGCTCCGGGATAGGCGCACTGTGATGACCAGCGACCTTGCCTCCCATCCGGGCGCCAGGGGTGTCCCCGAGGGCCATCCTCCCCTGACCGCGTATCTGGGGGTACCCCTCATCTCCGGGAAGAAGGTCATCGGCCTCCTCGGCCTGGGCAACAAAGCCGGGGGTTATACCGGCACCGACCGGGAAACTGTGGAAATCCTGGCCCCCGCAGTAGTGGAAGCCCTCATGCACCACCGGGCCGAAAAGGACTTGAAGCGGTCGGAAGGCAAATTGCGCTATCTGGCCGATCAGTTGCTCACGGCCCAGGAAAACGAGCGCAAGCGCCTGGCCGCGGAACTGCACGATGAGCTGGGACACGCCCTGTTGGCCTTGAAACTGGCCTTGGGCTCCGTTGCCAAGGAACTGCTGCCCACCCAGGAGGGCCTCAAGCAGGAAATCCAGGAACAGCTCGAGTACATCAACGAGGTGCTCGAAGAGGTCCGCCGCCTGTACCACGATTTGAGCCCGGGAAACGTGGAGGATCTGGGACTGACCAAGGCCTTGTGCACCTTGGTCGAGGATTATGCCGACCTGCTGGAGGATATTGACTGGAAAGTGGACCTGGCCGACCTGGACGGGTTCTTTTCCCTGCCCGTGCAAACTATTATCTATCGCCTGGTACAGGAGGCCCTGACCAATATCGGCAAGCACGCCGACCCTGAGCAGGTGAGAGTCTCCGCGGCGCCCACCGACGCCCGGGTGAATTTTGTCATCGAGGACAACGGCGTCGGCTTCGATATGTCCGACGTCTTGCACCAGGCGGAGGGATTGGGGCTGGTGGCCATGGAAGAGCGCCTCAACATGGTGGGCGGCACTTTCGAGATTTGGAGCCAACCGGATCAGGGCACCAGAATCTTTTTTTCCATCCCTACCCGCCGCCCGGAGGAGGGGGCCTGAGCGGGTTGGGGAGGTAAAACATTCAATTTCCCGCAGGGCGGGCGTCCCGCCCGCCCTGCGCTAAGCTTTTATGACTGAGACGTGAGGTGGGCACTGCTCACCGAAATTCCGCGGCCCCAAAACCTTGTCTGCCCGCACCAGACCTAACTCAACTCCGCCTCGATATCCTCGAACACATCCTCCATCTGGTACAGCAGCTTGTCAGCCTGGGCCAGGTTCCAATCCGCGATGGTCTCGGCAATATTTTTCTGCAGGCTTTGCAGCAGGTCCCGATGCTTGAGCAGCACTTCTCGAAGCCGCGTCCCGTCAAAGGTGTACAGCAGCTTGTCCAATCGGGCCGCCAGGTCATAGAGGGAAGGGTTGCTGCGCACCAGCTCCTGATCCAGGTACCCCAGATGCCGGGCCAACTTGGGAAAAGTTTCTTGTAACTCCACCTGATAAAAAGGCCGCACCGTCACGGTAAGTTGCATGTATCTGCTCATAGTTGTTCCCCTAAACCCTCTTTATTCTGCAGCCCCAGGCTTTAGCCTGCTCTAATTAGTCGTGGTGCGCAAAACCCACCCTATACGGCCTTTGAACTTTGAACCTCGAACCTTGACCGCTCTACAAAATCGGCAAATACCGGTCGATTTCGTAGGCGCTGATGTGGATGCGGTAATTGTCCCACTCGATCTTTTTGTTTTCGATAAATTTGAAAAAGATGTGATCCCCCAAGGCTTCCCGCAAAACCTCGCTCTGTTCCATTTCCGCCACCGCCTCGAACAGGCTGCCCGGCAGGTCACCAATTCCCAGGCGCTGCCGCTCCGCCGGGGACATGTGGTAAATGTCCTCCTCCACCGGGTCGGCCAGGGGGTAGTTCTGCTCCACGCCCCGCAAACCCGCGGCCAGCATCACCGCAAAGGCCAGGTAGGGGTTGCAGGCCGGATCGGGGGCCCGGTACTCGATGCGGGTGGCCTCTTCCTTGCCCGGCTTGTACATGGGCACCCGGATCATGGTGGAGCGGTTGCGCCGGGCCCAAGAAATATACACCGGCGCCTCGTAGCCTGGCACCAGGCGCTTGTAGGAGTTCACCCACTGGTTGCACACCGCGGTGATCTCCCGGGCGTGTTGCAGCAACCCGGCAATGTACTTTTTGGCCAATGGCGAAATATGGTGGGGGTCGTCCGCGTCGTGGAACGCGTTTTTGCCGTCCTTGAACAGGGACTGGTGCGTGTGCATGCCGCTGCCGTTGATGCCCAAAACCGGTTTGGGCATGAAGGTGGCATACACCCCGTTCAAGCGGGCGATTTCCTTGACCGCCATTTTATAGGTCATGACCTTGTCGGCCATTTTCAGGCCCTCGTCGTAACGCAGGTCGATTTCGTGCTGGGAGTAGGCCACTTCGTGGTGGCTGTATTCCACCCGGATGCCCATTTGCTCCAGCGCCAAAATGGTGTCCCGGCGCAGGGCGTTGCCCCGGTCCAGGGGCGTGGTGTCGAAGTAGCCGCCCCGGTCCAGGATGGCGGGCTCGGTGTTGTTGGCGAAATAAAAATATTCCAGCTCCGGCCCCACAAAAAAAGTAAAACCCTGGTCCCGGGCCCGGGCCAGGATGCGTTTCAGCACATAGCGGGGGTCGCCTTCGTAGGGGGAGCCGTCCGGGTTCAGGATGTCGCAGAACATGCGGCCCACCGGCTGGTCCTGGGGCCGCCAGGGGAGGAGCTGAAAGGTGGTGGGGTCGGGCCGGGCGATCATGTCGCTCTCTTCGATGCGCGCAAAACCCTCGATGGAGGAGCCGTCAAACCCCATACCTTCGGCCATGGCCTCCTCCAATTCCGAGGGCCGGATGGAAAAGCTCTTCAGCATACCCAGAACATCGGTGAACCAGAGCTGAATGAAGCTTACCTGCCGATCCTGGACCACCCGGTAGACGTCTTCAATAGTATGACACTCCATAGCTGCCTCCTTGGGGGATAATACCGTTTTCGGTTTTCGGTTTTCTGTAAAAAGAAATAAGCTTATCGCTTAGTTACCTTGCAAGTTGGTTTCTTTTCCAAGAGAAAGGGGGTATAAATTGCCTGAGAAGGACGGCCGGACCGGCAGGGGCCTCCCGCCGACGGCGCCTGCCAGGGGGCGGCGGCCACGTTATGGTCATACCCTCAAATGACGGATTTATCCAGGAAATAACGTGGGCTGGCCGGGGTTTTTGGGGCCGCCGCTCAGCCGCCTTCTTCCTGCTTTTCGCCTTGCCAGAAACTCAGCCAGATGAAATAGATAATCAGAAAAATGGCGCACACCGTGGCCGGCACCGCGGTCTGCTGGTCAAACAGGTTCAAGGCCAGACCTCCGGCCAGGGCCGCGTTTTTCAAAGTACCCAGCAACACCAGGCTCACGGTGCGCTCTCGCCCCGCGCCCCACCACCGGGCGAGCCGGGAGATCACCTCCCCCAGCACGAAGGTGGTGAGCAGGGCAATGGTGATGGGCGTAACCAGGGCCAGGGGCTGACCCAGAAACAGGTCCCGGTTCAGGCCTACGATGGTGTAGGTGATCAGGGCAAAGGACCAGTTGGTCAGGGCCCCTTTCCAGGGCTCCAGCGGCGCGGCCAGGCGGGCCCAGCGCAGCACCCGCGAGATCAGCAGGGGCAGCAAAATGAGCAGCAGCAAAATCTTGAAGATCCGGAAAGGGTGTATAAACGCGGTGCCCAAAAGCCCCACGGCCATGAGCGGGGTGAGGGCCAGGGCCCCCAGATAG
>Ga0114919_10003368_pt1 | contig 12914 bp, 8 predicted proteins | sample BlataG_FD_88682 | JGI IMG/M metagenome (GOLD analysis project Ga0114919, IMG submission 88682) | Deep subsurface microbial communities from Black Sea to uncover new lineages of life (NeLLi) - Black_00105 metaG | ecosystem: Environmental > Aquatic > Marine > Oceanic > Sediment | place: Atlantic... | reverse complement strand
GTTCGACTCGCCGCCAGGGATCGATGAAGAAGCCCCCCTCGGCGCACCAGAGGCCCGCGTCGGTGACCTCGAGCAGCGGGGGCGAACTGGCGGGCACGGCGGCTGGCTCCCGGACGAGCGGGCCGCCGGTTCGCATGCCGCCGCCGGGCTGCCTAGCGATAGGCCGCCGCGCCGACCGCGGGGAAGCGGTACCCGCCGAATCCGAATGGAGCGTAGCGAGGCCAGTCGCCCGGGGCGACCCCCGGCTCGGTGCCGTACATCTTCCAGGTGGGCGTGCGGGGCACCGTCGGCGGCACGTAGTATTTCGGCCGCGTGCCGTGTCCGGTCACGTAGGGGCTCGCCCCGGGCAGGTAGGGGGCCTGGTTTTGCGGCGTGCCCTGGGAGGCACCCCGCCAGCGGCGGCGGTCCGAGGCCTCCGCCGAGAGGCAGGCCACCAGCACGAGCAGCAGGGCGAGAGCGAGGGGGTGGCGGCGGTGCATGAGAAACCCTGGATGGACGGGGCCGGTCGGCCAACCCGGCGGGGGCCGGGAGACGTCTTCGTCTCGAAGCCGCCGCGATCTTCGCAACCGCTCCGTCTGGCACGGCCCTGTGGTCTGGGACGATTCTGCCGCCGCCGCTCCCACCAGCACGATGGTGAACGTGTCGGGCCCGCCGCCGACGATGTCGGCGGATGCCACGGGCCGGGCGAGCCCTCCAAGCCATGGACATCCAGGATGGACCCGACAGGGATGGGTTGGGACGGGTTCAGCGACACCAGAATGGTCGTTTGATCGAGCATGATCCGCGACGCGCTATCGCGTCGCGGCGACGGCTTGGCCGCCCGCGGCCCAGCGGAGTTCGACGGGCAGGCCGAAGGCCTTCTCGAACAGCTCCGTCCGCCGCTCGGCCCCCCAGATGTCGGTCTGAGGATCCTGGTCGGCCACCACGTCGATCAGCACCCGGCCGTCGCCCACCTGGGCGACCACGTCCCGCACCTGCTGGGTTCGGCTCCGGTCGAGGCCGCCGGCCAGCCGGAGAATCGCCGCCAGCCGCTGCACCCGCCGCTGGTCGTCGGAGGACAGCCGGGCGAGGTTCTTGTGCTTCCGCCTGGGGAGCGCCCCGCGGTGGTAGCGGGCGATGTTGGCGATCAGTTCCACGTCGTGGGTCCGCAGCCCCGGCAGCCGGCTGTTGCGGATCAGGTGGTAGCTGTGCTTGTGGTGCTGGTCGTAGTTGATCACGTAGCCGACGTCCTGGAGCCGGGCGGCGATCTCGAGCAGCGGCCGGTCGCCCGGCGGCAGCTCCAGCGGCTCGGCCAGCTGTTCGAAGATCCGGCCGGCGAGCGTCGCCACGGCCCGGCCGTGCTCGAGTTCCCCTGAGCAGGCGGCGGCGAGCCGCTCGATCGCGGCTTCCCGATGGGCCTCGTCGTCGCCGTCCGCCACGAATCCCTGCAGGTCGTCGATCATCTCCCGGACGAGCCCGTCGCGGACGCCGCGGGTGTGGACGACGAGCGTGTTGACCCGGAATCGCTTCATCAAGGCGTCGACGATCGAAAGACCGGCCACGATGATGTCGGCCCGGTCGGGCGTCATGCCCGCCATGCTGCGGCGGGCCCGGACCGGCATTTTCTCGAGACGATCGAGCAGGTGGCGAAGCTCCGCATGGGAAACCCGGTAGCCCGCGACCGGCACGTCGGCCTCCCGCTTCGACGCCATCACCAGTTCGGCGAGCGTGGTGAAGGTGCCGCCGCAGCCGACGAGGAAGTGCGGGGCGAAGAGCGGCCGCGTGGTCTGCTTCTTGAGCACGCCGGCGATCTCACCATCCAGCCGTTCGAGCCCACGTTGGAGGCCGGCCGGATCGGCGTTCTCGCCGAGGGCGAACTGCTCGGTCAGCCGCACCGCCCCCAGGGGCGTCGAGAAGATGGACTCGATCAGGTTGCCGGTGGCGAACACGATCTCGGTGCTCCCCCCGCCGATGTCGGCCATGACCACGTTGCGGCCCGACAGGTCGAAGGCATGCTGCACGCTGGCGAAGGCGAGCCGCGCCTCCCGCTCGCCGGAGATCACCTCCACCTCCAGCCCCACCTCCTCCCGCACGCGGCGGCAGAACTCCGGGCCGTTGCGGGCCTCCCGGACGGCGCAGGTGGCGATCGTGCGGAGGGCCGTCACCTGATAGCCCGCGGCGATCTGCTTGAAGGTTCGCAGGGCGGCCACCGTCCGGTCCATCGACTCGTCGTCGAGGCGGCCCGCCGAGGAGACGCTCCGGCCGAGCCGCGTCGGTTCCCGCTCCTCGTCGAGGATCCGGTAGTTGCCCCCGCGGAGGGCCTCGGCCACGAACAGTCGGACGCTGTTGGAGCCGATGTCGATCGCCGCCAGCCGCGAGGCGAGGTCGGGCGACAGCCACTGCTGGCGTTCGTCGTGCTGGAGTTCCACGGCGGATTCCCGGAGGTTCGAGCCTCCATGATACCTTTGATGGATTAGACTGCCGCCGGTTTCCGACCGCCCGCTCGTCCCGCCCGCCATCGTGCCACTCCCCGACCCGCTCGTGTTCGGTTCCGCCGCCTGCACGCCACCGCTGGCCGAAGCGGCCGTGGCGGTCGGCAACTTCGACGGAGTCCATCTGGGCCACGCGGAAATCGCCCGCCGGCTGGTGGCCGCGGCCCGTGCCCGCGGCGTGCCCGCGGTCGCCCTCACGTTCGATCCCCATCCGGCCACGCTGGTACGGCCCGACGCGGCGCCCAGGCCGCTCACCACGCCGGCCCGTCGGGCGGATCTCCTGCTCGCCCTCGGCCTCGATGCGGTGCTCGTGCAGCCGGCCGACGCGGTGCTCGTGGGCCTCTCCGCCGAAGCCTTCTACGGGGAGATCCTCCGCCGTCGCCTCGGGGCCGTCGCGATCGTCGAGGGCCAGGACTTTCGCTTCGGGGCCGGCCGCCGCGGCGACGTCGCGCTGCTCGCCCGGCTGGCCGCGGCAGACGGGGTGACCGTGGAGGTCGTCGAGCCGGTTGCACGAGACGGCGGGCCGGTGTCGAGTTCGCGGCTCCGAGCCCTGCTCGCCGCCGGCGACGTGGCTGCCGCGGCGAGTCTGGCCACGGCTCCCTACCGGCTCAGCGGCACCGTGATCGCGGGAGCCCGCCGCGGTGCCGGTCTCGGATTTCCGACGGCCAATCTCGGTGGCCTCGCCACGCTCCTGCCAGCGGAGGGCGTCTATGCCGCCCGGGCCACGGTGGCCGGCGACGTCGCCGCGGCCGGCCGACGCTGGTACCCGGCCGCGGTCAACGTCGGCCCGGCCCCGACCTTCGGCGTGACGGCCGCTGTCGTCGAGGTGCATCTGATCGGCTTCGCGGGCGACCTCTACGGAACCACCCTCGACGTTGACTTCCTCGCGCGGCTGCGCGACACTCAGCGATTCGCGTCGGTCGAGGAGCTGAAAAGCCAGCTTGCCGCCGACGTCGAACGGGCCGCGGCGATCGTCGAACAGCCGGCCCTCGCCCCCGCACGGGAGACGTGATGCGACTCGACTGGGCCAGCCTCCTCGATCTGCTCAAGAGCCGCGAGCGGTTCGTGCTCACCAGCCACGTCCGGCCCGACTGCGACGCCCTCGGCAGCGAACTCGGGCTGGCCGGGATCCTCGAGGCGCTCGGCAAGGACGTGCGGATCGTCAATGCCCAGGCGACCCCGGCGAACCTGGCCTGGATCGATCCCGAGGGCCGGCTCGAGTCGCTGGCCGAGCGGGTCAAGCCCGCCGACCTGGCCGACCGCGACCTCCTGATCGTGCTCGACACCAGCGCCTTCGCCCAGCTCGGGGCGATGGCCGAGGTCGCCAAGAGCATGCGGGACCGGGTGCTCGTCATCGACCACCACGTCAGCGAGGACGATCTCTGCGACATGTGGTTCAAGGACACCTCCGCCGAGGCGACGGCCCGGATCGTCTACGAGATCGGGCTGCGGCTGAAGGTGCCGCTGACCGAGCGGATCGCCACGCCCGTCTACGCCGGGCTCTCGACCGACACCGGGGGCTTCCGCTTTCCGTCGGTCAGCGGCGAGAGCTTTCGCGTCGCGGCCCGGCTGGTGGACGCCGGAGCGAGCCCGCCGGCGATCTACCGAGAGCTGTTCGAGCAGGACACGCTGGCCCGGCTCCGGCTCGTGGGCAGGACGCTGGCCGGCGCCCGGACGAGCCACGACGGCCGGGTGATCTTCTCGAGCGTGCGGCAGAGCGACATCAAGGAGGTCGGCGCGGTGCCGGCCGACACCGAGGACCTCGTCAACCTCACGCTGGCGGTGAAGGGAACCGAGGTGGCGGCGATCCTGATCGAGCAGCCCGACGGTCGGGTCAAGGTGAGCTTCCGCAGCCGTGGTCCGGTGGACTGCAGCGCCCTGGCGGGGACCTTCGGCGGCGGCGGCCACAAGGCGGCGGCCGGGGCGATTCTCGAAGGGCCCTTCGAGGCGGCCCAGGCGCGGGTCACGGCCGCCGTGGACGAAGCCTGGGCGGCCCGGGCAACCTGACGCTTCGAGGCGTGAAGTGCTTCCATCAACTCGCGAAAGCCGCCGGGCTCCGGTTGCGGCCGACGAGCAGCGTTACGATTTTCCGCATGAACCCTGGGGCAAGACATGAACCACGACGTACCTGACTCGCGTCGGGGATTTCTGGCCAAGCTGGCGGCGGTCGCCTGTGGCGGCCTGGCCACGCTCGCGCCGGTGGCGGCGGGGGTGTGGGCGTTTCTCGATCCGCTCCGGCGGAAGGGGGCGGCGGCCGAGTTCCTGCCGGTGACGGAACTCTCGGCGATTCCCGACGACGGGGTGCCCCGGCAGTTCGCCGTGGTCGCTGAGCGGATCGACGCCTGGACGGGCTTTCCCCGGGAGCCGATCGGGGCGGTCTACCTGCGACGGGAGAAGGGCTCCCGGAACGTGGAGGCGCTCACCGCCACCTGCCCGCATGCCGGCTGCTTCGTGGAACTCGAGGGGACGCGGTGCTTCCGCTGCCCCTGCCACAACTCGACCTTCACGCTCGACGGCGGGATCGTCGAGCCGAGCCCGTCGCCCCGGCCGATGGACTCGCTCGAGTGCCGCGTGGCCGAAAACGGCGAGGTGGCCGTGAAGTGGCAGAACTTCCGCACCGGCATCGCCGCGAAGGAGGCCAGCTCATGACCCCGCCCCGGGAAGGCCGCGGCGGCCCGCTCAGGCGGCTCGCTGATTTTCTCGACGACCGCACCGGCTGGCGGGGGCTCATGCACGAGGCCCTCTACGAGCGGGTGCCCGGCGGGGCCCGCTGGCGGTATGTCTGGGGCAGCACGCTCGTGTTCGCCTTCATGACCCAGGTGATCACGGGCCTGTTTCTCTGGGCGAGCTACTCGGCCAGCGGCCAGACGGCCTGGGAGAGCGTCTGGTACATCCAGCACGAGATGACCGGCGGCTGGCTCCTGCGGGGCATTCATCACTTCATGGCCCAGGCGATGGTGGTGCTGCTCGCGCTCCACTTGCTGCAGGTGGTGATCGACGGGGCCTACAAGGCGCCCCGGGAGGTGAACTTCTGGCTCGGGCTCGTGCTGATGATGCTCGTCTTAGGCATGGCCCTGACGGGCTATCTCCTGCCCTGGGACCAGAAGGGCTACTGGGCAACCCGCGTCGCCACGAATCTCGCGGGGATCGTGCCCGTGATCGGGCCGGCGATCCAGAAGGTCGTCGTCGGCGGCCCCGACTACGGCCACCACACGCTGACCAGATTCTTCGCCCTCCATGCCGGGTTCCTGCCGGCCACGCTCGTGGCCTTCCTGGTCGTCCACCTGGCGCTGTTTCGCAAGCACGGCCTCCACGCCAAACAGCCGATCACGAAGCCCGACGGGATGTTCTGGCCGGACCAGCTGCTCAAGGACGCCGTCGCCATGCTGGCCGTGATGGCGGTGGTGCTCGGCGTGATCCTCGTGCCGGCGGTGCGGACCATGCTCGCCGGCGGCCACGTCGACTGGGGCCACGTGGGGGCGGAACTGGGCGCTCCGGCCGACCCCTCGCAGCCCTACGCCGCGGCCCGGCCGGAGTGGTACTTCCTGTTTCTGTTCCAGTTCCTCAAGGTCTTCGAGGGCTGGGGGGCGACCGGCGAGTTCCTGGGCGCGATCCTGGTGCCCGGGCTGATCATGGGCGTGATGTTCCTGATGCCGATCCTCGGCAACTGGAAGCTCGGCCACCGGTTCAACGTCGCCTTCACCCTCGGGCTGCTCGCGGGCGTGGCGGTGCTCACGGGCCTGGCGCTCGACGAAGACTACTACGCCCTCTGGGCCGACAAGCAGCAGGTCGCCGAGGCGGCAAAACTCTTCGACGAGACCGGCGGCGACGAGGAGAAACTGCTCGCGGCCGTGGGGGGCGACAAGGCCAAGGCCGCGGCGATCGCCGGGCAGTTCCAGACCGTCGAGAAGATCCGCCGCTCCGAGGCCTTCCTGGCCGCGGTCAAGACCGCCCGGGCCGACGCCGAACGGGCCGCGGAGTTGGCCGGGCGTCCGGAACGGATTCCCCCCGGCGGCGCCCTGGAACTCGTCCGTCGCGATCCGCTCTCGCAGGGGCCGCGGCTGTTTGCCCAGCACTGCTCCAGTTGCCATGCCCACGTCGACCCGGAGACGCCGGAGGCCGCCACGATCCTCGCCAGATCGTCGGCCGCGAATCTGCACGGCTTCGGCACGGCCGCCTGGATGAAGGGCCTGCTCGATCCCGATCAGGTCGCCGGGCCGGCCTACTTTGGCAACACCGCCCACAAGGACGGCGACATGGTGAACTTCGTCCGGGAAGATCTCCAGGACGCCGAGACCTGGAAGCCGGCCGACATCGAGGCGGTGATCGCGGCGCTGGCGGCCGAGTCGGGTCTGGGCGACGCGAAGACGCCCGCCGCGACGATTCTCCGCGGCCGCGAGCTCGTGGCCAGCGACGAGCGGTGCGGCTCCTGCCACCGCTTCGGCGACAACGGAACCGACCTTGGCACCGCCTGCGACCTGACCGGGTGGGGGGGACGTGAGTGGCTGGTGGGGATCATCACCGACCCGACCCACGAGCGGTTCTATGGCGACACCAATGACCGGATGCCGAGCTTCGGCAAGGCGGCCGAGGGGGCGATGCCCTTGTTGACCGACGAGCAGATCGGCCTCTTGGCCGACTGGCTGCGGGGCGAGTGGTAGGCTGCGGGCGGATCGCCTGGGCTGTCTGAGGCCACCCGCTGCGTGGGTCGGGGTTGCCCATGCCATCTCGCCGGACGCTCGCTCCCGGCATCCTGCCGTCCGCTCGCTCGATGGAAACCTCGCTTCGCCATCCTGGCTGCGCTCGGTTTTCAACGCCGTCTCGATTGGCACGGGCAACCCCTCCCGAATCCGAAACAGGTACCAATGCGCAGTCCGCGAACACAGGCCGACCAGTGGACGGCTCGGGGCTGCCGGTTCCCCGGAGCCGGCGTTGCTGGCGAGCGCAGGCAGGATGCCGGAGCGAAGCCAGTATCGAGCGAGCGGAGGCCATGGATGGCCGAAGCGAGCGTCCGGGCGACGGGGACCGGCAGCCCCGAGCCTGCGGCACCCATGACGTTGAGAACCGCAGCGTGAACCTGCCAACCGCTACGTGATGCCGCCCAGGACGGTGGCTCTCGCGACGCGGCCGACGCCGAGCATGTAGGCGGCGGTGCGGAGCGGGACCTGCCGGGATTGCGAGAGCTGCCAGACCTGCTCGAAGGCCTCGCCCAGGATCCGATCGAGTTCCTGCCGGACGCGGTTGATCCCCCACTGGTAGTGCTGCCGGTTCTGCACCCACTCGAACCAACTCGCCGTGACGCCGCCGGCGTTGGCCAGGATGTCGGGGAGCACGATCGTTCCCCGCCCGTCGAAGATCACGTCGGCGTCGGGCTCGATCGGAGCGTTGGCGGCCTCGACGATGATCGCCGCCTTCACCGCGGCGGCGTTGGCCGTGGTGAGCACCCCCCCCAGGGCCGCCGGGATCAGCACGTCGCACTCCGCGGCGAGCAGCTCCGCAGGCGTGATCGCGTCGCCGCCGGTGAAGCCGGCCAGGCGGCCGCCATGCTCGCGGGCATACCGCAACAGCTCCATCACGTCCAGGCCGTCGGCCCGGTGGAAGGCGGCGGAGGCGTCGCCGACGGCCACCAGCCGACACTCCGCGTCGTGGAGAAACTTCGCCGTATGCGTGCCGACGTTGCCGAAACCCTGGATCGCCACCCGCGTGCCGGGAATCCGGCGGCCCAGCCGGCCGAGCAGCTTGAGCGTGAGCGCCCCCACGCCCCGGCCGGTCGCCTCCTCGCGGCCGGGAATGCCGTGGTAGTCGACCGGCTTGCCCGTCACGCAGGCCGGCGAGAACCCGTGGTACTTGCCGTACTGGTTCATGATCCAGGCCATCATGTCGGCGTTCGTGCCCATGTCGGGAGCCGGGATATCGACGTCGGGGCCGAACAGGTCGTGGATCTCGTCCACCAGCCGGCGGGTGATCCGTTCCAGTTCCCGGCTGGAGCAGGTGGCCGGATCGACCGCCACGCCCCCTTTGGCTCCGCCGTAGGGGATGTTGACGACAGCCGTCTTCCAGGTCATCAGCGCGGCCAGGGCCCGAACCTCGTCGAGATCGACCTGATGGTGGTAGCGGAGCCCCCCCTTGAGCGGGCCGCGGGCGTCGTTGTGCTGGACGCGGTAGCCGATGAAGGTCGCGATTTCTCCCGAGTCTCGCTCGATCGGGATCTGCACCTGCACCTCCCGCTTCGCGGTGAGCAGCAGTTGCCGCATGCTCGGGGAGAGATCGAGCTGGTCGGCCGCCGCATCGAAGTAGATGCGGGTGGCGTCGATGGCACGCACGGCTGGTCTGCTTCCTGCGGACGGCGGGGGGGAGCCCGGGGATGATACCGGCCCCCCCGCGGCCCCCACAAGGAACGCCGCGGCCATTCCGGAAAGAAATCGGTACGATGGCCGGGAAGGAAGCCAGCGCCGATGCCGCCTCCCACGCTCGACGAGTTTTGGACGTTGCTCGCCCGGACCGGGCTGGTCGATCGCGGCGCGGTCGAGACGCTCCGCCGCGAGCACGCGGCGAATCCCGGCGGCTGTGGCGGCCAGGATCCCAAAGGCGTCGCCGCCTGGCTCGCGGGCCGGGGGCTCGTCACCCGCTGGCAGGCCAAGCGGCTGGCCATCGGGAACGCCGGCCCGTTCTTTCTGGGCGACTACCGGCTGCTCGAACGGCACGATCGAGAGGGGGACGCCCTGCTGTTCACCGCCCGGCACGATCCCTCGGGGCGGGTCGTCAGCATCGTGCTGCTCAACACGAAGCAATGCCGGCGGATCGACCTCTGGACGGAGATCGTCCAGCGGACGACCGCCGCCAGCCGGGCGGCCGACCCGATGCTGTCGCGAACGTGGAGCCTGGAGCAGCACGAGGCCAGCCGGCTGATCGTCTGCGAGCAGATCTCGGGGGTAAGCCTGGCGGACGAGCTGGTCGACCACGGCCCGCTGCCTGCCCTTCAGGCCGGCGTGCTCGTCTCGCAGGTCGCGCGGGCCGTCGCGGAGCTTCACGGCCTGGGCAGCGTGCACGGCAATCTCTCGCTCGACGTGTTGCGGCGCGAGCCTCCGCCGGGGGGAGTGCCGCGGACCGGCCGCGTGCGGCTGCTGCAGTTTCCCCTGGCCGGCGATCCGCACCGCCTGCCGTTGCGGCCGTGGCAGGACGATGCCGGGCTCGCCGCGCTCGGCAGGGCCGCCTCCTATGTCGCGCCCGAACTGACGCTGCCGACCGCCGTCTGCGACCCGCGGAGCGACGTCTACTCGATTGGGGCGATCTTGTACGCCCTGCTTTCGGGCTCGCCGCCGTGCTGGTCGGGCGATGCCAAGGAGACGCTCCGTCAGGCCGCCCTCGGCGACGGTCCGAGGCCGCTGGGGCCACCCGAGGTGACCGAGGAGATGGCGACGCTCGTCGGGTATCTGATGGCCCGCGACCCGGCCGAGCGGTATCAGACGGCGGCCGAGGCGGCCGACGCGATCGCCGTCTGCCTCGGGCTGGGCGGCGCGGCTGCGGCGGCATCTCCTCCTCCGGCCGCCGAGCGGCAGCCGGAAGCCGTGCCGTCGCTGGTCGATCTGACCGTCGAGCCCCGCACCGGCGGGAAGGGGAGGTCGGCCGCCGGCGGACCTCCGGCGACGATCCGGCGGCGTGCCGCCCGACTGCGACTGATCGGCGGAGCCGTCACGCTGGGGATCATGGCCGTCGCGGCGGCGGCGATCGTCAGCCGCCTCGACCTGGGTCGCCGGGATCTGCCCGATCCCCCGGTGGTCACGTCAACCCCGCAGCGGTCGCCGCCGCCGGAGACGCCGGAGCCTGCCGCCGAAGCGATCGGCTGGGGCGAGGCCCCGCCGTCGTCCAGAGGCGAGCGGCCGCCGGCGGAGAACCCGCCCCCGGCGGGCCGGCAGGTCATCGTCGACGACCCCGCCTTGCCGTGGGCCTCGCCCACCGAAGGGCCGCGGCCCCGGCTGGCCTACCTGCCGCCGGGATCGCAGCTGATCCTGCTCGCCCGTCCGGAAGCCCTGCTCGGCACCGAGGAGGGGGGGCTGGTAATCAGGGCCCTGGGGCCGCAGGTCGCGGCCGGCTTGCAGACGCTGGCCGGCTGGTGCGGATGCGAGGCTGCCGACATCGAGTCGGTGCAGGCCGGCTGGCAGGCGGGAGTCGGCGGGGAGGTGCTGGCCGGCTACGCGGTGCGGCTCCGGGAAGGCCGAACGGCGCCCGGCGACGAGACCGTTCGGCGCACCGCCTGGGGCGATACCGAGGCGATCGAGGTCGAGGGGGAGCAGATCTTCCGCGGCGGCGGCGGCTTCTCGTTCTGGATGCCGGCCGCCGAACGGGGCCGCACCCTCGTCGTGGTCTCGAATGCCCCCGTTTCGACGGGGCTGGCCGGAGGAGACGCTCCGTCCGGCCCGACGGATTCGCTGATCGCCGGCGTTGTCCGGCAGGCCGCGGCTCTCGCGGCGGGCGACGGCGACGCCCTCCAGGCGGAACTCCCCCGCGAACTCGAGGAGCTGGTCAAGCTGCTCGATGCCGACCGTCACCTGACTCTGCTCGGCTCGCCGCACTATCTCCTGACGCAGGGCAGGGTGGTGCTCGCCGGGCCGCTCGCGAAGCTGGCCGAGCCGATCGAGGGCCTGTTCGGCGATGCGGTCAAGGCCGCGGCCCTGTCGGCGCACTTCACCGACAGCTGCTACCTCGAACTCGACGCGATCGCCACGCTCGACCTGCCGGCCAAGCAGATGGCGGCGGAACTCGCCGGCCGTGTGGAGGGGCTGGCGGACGCTGTGGAGCTCTACTGCGCCGCCCTCAATCCCAACCCCTACGGCCGGGTGCTCGTGCTGCGGCTGCCGTCGATGCTCCGCACGATGGTGGCCCATCTGCGGAGCGGTGCCGACGGGAAGGGCGTGGTTCTCAACGCCTACCTGCCTCGGCACGCCCGCCACAACCTGGCCCTGGCGACGGAACTGGCCCTCGCCCAGACGCCAGGGGCCGTCTCCGGCGGCCCGGCCGCGACCGCGGCCCCGGTCGCGACCGATGCGCTCGGCAGGCTCGAGCAGAAGATCACGCTCGTGTTCGCCAAGGATACGCTCGAGAAGTCGATCCAGATGATCTCCGAAGAGACCGGCGTGCCGATGGACATCATCGGGCCCGACCTGCAGCTCGAGGGGATCACGAAAAACCAGTCGTTCGGCCTCGACGCCCGTGACAAGCCGGCCCGCGAGATCCTGCTCGAGATCATGGCCAAGGCCAATCCCGACGGGAAGCTCGTCTACATCGTCGGCCGGGAGGAGGGGCAGGAGACGATCCTCGTCACCACCCGCGGTGCTGTGGCCAAACGGGGCGACAAACTGCCCCCGGGGCTCGAGGCCGTCCCGGCCGGGATGAAAAAGCCCTGAGGCGTGCCTACCCCAGCACCGCCATGGCCAGGCCCATGTAGACCACGATCCCGACGACGTCCACGATCGCCGACACGAAGGGGTTGCTCATCAGGGCGGGGTCGAGGCCGATCGAGCGGAACACCAGGGGCAGCACCGAGCCGACCATCGATCCGATCAGCACGACCGAGAGGATCGTGGCCGGGATCACGAGGGCCTGGAGCGGCGTGGGGGCGTAGGCGAGGGCCAGCAGGTAGCCCGGGATCGCCAGCATCCCGCCGAGGAGGAGCCCGAGGGCGAACTCTCGCCGCAGGATCCGCTTCCAGTCGGAGAGCCGGCAGTCGCCGGTGGACAGGGCGGTGATCACGAGCGTCGCCGACTGGTTGCCCGAGTTGCCGCCGCTGGCGATCACCAGGGGAATGAAGGCGACCAGCCAGGCGTGGGGCGACTGCCAGGTGGAGAGGACCATCGCCGTGACGGCGGCCGTGGCGAACAGGATCGCCAGCCACACCCCGCGTTTCCAGGTCATCGAGGTGATGGCCGCCTCCAGGTAGCCCTCACCCAGCGGGGCGATGGCCGCGATCATCTGGGCGTCGTCGGTGGCCTCCTGGCGAACGGCGTCGAGCACGTCGTCGTGGGTGACGATGCCGACGAGCCGGTTATGGTCGTCCACGACCGGGATGGCGATGAAGTCGAACCGGGCCAGCTGCTCGACCACTTTCTCCTGCGGCTCGTCCATCCGGACGCTGATCACGTCCCGCTGCATGAGGTCTGCGACGATCGCCGTCGGCTTGGCGAGGATCAGGTCGCGGAGCGACACGAAGCCCACGAGGTGCCGCTCGGCGTCGAGCACGTAGATGTAGTAGATCGACTCGCTGTCGGGGGCCTGCATCCGCAGCCGGGCGATCGCCTCGCCGGCCGTGATCTCGGCCGGGAGCGAGGCGTACTCGGTGGTCATCAGGGCGCCGGCCGAGTCTTCCGGGCAGGAGAGAAGCATCCGGATGTCGTGCCGCTCCGCCTTGGCGACCAGGGGCAGGATCTCCTCGACGAGCTCGGGGTC
>Ga0114919_10003366_pt1 | contig 12919 bp, 9 predicted proteins | sample BlataG_FD_88682 | JGI IMG/M metagenome (GOLD analysis project Ga0114919, IMG submission 88682) | Deep subsurface microbial communities from Black Sea to uncover new lineages of life (NeLLi) - Black_00105 metaG | ecosystem: Environmental > Aquatic > Marine > Oceanic > Sediment | place: Atlantic... | reverse complement strand
TTCCCGACTTCCCACCGGTGTCATCGGCGACGCGATTCAGCAGGCTTCCCGCCAGAAGGATTTTCCTCTGGCGCGGCGAGACGAGGAGGCGCACGATGAAGGTTTTCGCTTGCGTCCGGTTCCGGACGGTCAGCGTGCCGCGTTCGGCGACGGCTGCGCGCAGCCCAGCGAGTTCCAGTTCGTCGCCCTGTGCGATGTCGTCCGCGTCGCTCGGGTCGGCGAAGACGAGCGGCAGGATGCCGAAGTTGACCAGATTGGCCTCGTGGATGCGCTCGATGGACTTGGCCAGGACCGCCCGCACACCGAGGAACCGCGGGCATAGGGCCGCATGTTCGCGGCTCGAGCCCTGGCCGTAACTTTCGCCGGCGACGATGAAGTTGGCCCTCCCTTCGTCGCGATTGGCGGCGGCGCGCGACGCGAATGCCGGGTCAACGCGGCTGAAGACGTAGTCGGCGGACTTCGGCACGTTGCTTCGGTAGATGGCGAGCCCGCCGGCCGGCATGATGTGGTCGGTCGTGATCTTGTCGCCGACGACGATGGTCACCGGGCCGACAAGGCGGTCGGGCAGGGGCCCCATGGGCGGCGGGCCGACGAGATTCGGCCCGCGGAACACCTCCACTGAGGCGGGGTCCTCGGCGGGCGGAAGAATCATCGAATCGTCAATCACGAAACGCTCCGGCTCCGCGATGTCGGGATGCGGAATGCCGAGGTCCCGCGGGTCGGTCATTTCGCCGGTCAGCGCGCACGCCACCGCGGTTTCGGGGCCGACGAGATAGACCCGGGCGCTCTTGGTGCCGCTTCGGCCCTCGAAGTTGCGGTTGATGGTCCGGACACTGACGGCGTTCGTCCGGGGGGCCTGGGCGGCGCCGATGCAGAAGCCGCAGGCGGCTTCATCGAGCCGCGCGCCTGCCGCCAAAAGATCGAACACGGCGTCGGTGCGGGCGATGGACTCGAGCACCTGCCGCGACCCCGGCGCCACGACGAGGCCGACTTCCGGCCGGACCTTGCGGCCTTTCAGCATCGCCGCGACGGTCATCAGGTCGCGGTAACTCGAGTTCGTGCAGGACCCGATGCAGACTTGGTTCACCTTGAGGCCCGCCATTTCGCGCACGGTCTTGACGTTGTCCGGCGAATGGGGGCAGGCGACCATCGGCTCGAGGCCGGAAAGGTCAATCTCGAGGGTGCGGTCGTAGGGGGCGCCGTCGTCGTCGGCCAGAGGGCGCCAGACGTTCTCGCGGCCCTGGCTTTTCAGGAACCGGCGCGTGACCTCGTCGGAGGGGAAGAGGCTGGTCGTGACGCCGAGTTCGGCGCCCATGTTCGTGATGGTCGCCCGTTCGGGGACGGTGAGCGTTTCGACCCCCGGGCCGCCGTATTCGACCGCCCAGCCGACGTTGCCTTTGGTCGTGAGGATCGAAAGGAGTTTCAGGATGACGTCCTTGGCGGCGACGAACGGTTGAAGTTTACCGGTGAGTTCGACGCGCAGCACTTTCGGGCACACAAGATAAAACGGGCGGCCGGCGATGGCGCAGGCGACGTCGAGGCCGCCGGCGCCGATGGCGATCATCCCCGCGCCGCCACAGGTGGGCGTGTGGCTGTCGGCGCCGAGGAGCGTCTTGCCGGGGACGCTGAACCGCTCCAGGTGGACCTGGTGGCAGATGCCGTTGCCCGGCTTGGAGAAATACATGCCGTGCTTCGCGGAGAAGGTCCGCAGGAACTCATGGTCGTCGGCGTTCTCGCACGAAAGTTGCATCATGTTGTGGTCCACGTAGTTGACGGAGAGGTCGGTGGCGAGCGGCGGAGCGCCCATCGCCTCATACTCCATCATCGCCATCGTGCCGGTGATGTCCTGGGTGAGGGTCTGGTCGATGCGGACGCCGATCTCAGCGCCCGCTTCGAGGCGGCCGTCCACGAGGTGGGCTTCGAGGATTTTGTGCGTAAGCGTCTTGGCCATGAGGGGCGGTTCCTTAGCGTTTCGGTCTAGGGGGGATTATAAGGCGGGCGCACGGGCCCCTCAAGGCGAAATGAGGCTTGGCCGGACGCCGCGGGCGGCGGATGCTATGATAGGCGTTCGGTTTTGATAATGCGCGGGCGGTGGCGTTTGGCGAATCGCCGCTCCTCGGTCACGGCCCCGGCAAAGCACAGGACAGCCAGTGCGACTCCCGCCGCCAGACCCGCCCCTTCCGGCCCGAGCCCCGTGGCCTCCTGGAGCCGCGTCCACTGGCTGCCGATGACCAGGCCGGCGACGAGGGCGACGAGCGGCAAGCCGAAGACCAGAAGACTGGCTCGCCACGGGCCGGGCGTCGGCACCTCGACGGTCACTCGGTCCCCCTCGGCGAGGTCGTCTGCATCCACCCACAGGACGAATCGGTGTTCCCCCATTGGTTTGCAGGCATGGCAGCCGGCGCACTGTTTGCCCGTGGGCCGCTGGATGCTCACGGCCGCCCGGTTTTCGGAAATCCGAATGACCGTTCCGGTCTCTTGCATCGTTGTGCCAGGTTGGGGTCGGGCTGGCATTTCACATGCGGCGCCGGCGCGGTTTGGACGGCTTCAGGGATCGAATCTTCTTCACTTGCCGCGTCAGCACGCCGTGGGGTGCCTCGGCGCCCAGCGCCAGCAGCAAAACGGTTCCGAGCGGTCCGTCCGAGGTGAGGACGATGTGGCGCGACGTGGGCGTCTTGACGCCCGGAATCGAACTCTCGTGTCCGGTAATAAACAGGCGGGCGCCGACGCCTTCGGCGAATCGGTCAGCGCTTCTTTGGTCGTGGTGGCGGCCCCAGAGGAGTTCGTACAGGCTGGAGCCGGTCTCGAAGTCCTCGGCCGTCAGCGGCCGGTTGAAAATGCTGTAATCAAAATGGGCCAGCGCGCCGGGCTTGGGCGTCGAGTGGCTGATGAAAACGCCGTGTGCCGTCCGCGCAGCAATCGGCAGGGCGAGCAGAAACCGCCGGTAGGCCTCATACACCTCAAGCCACCGGTTGTCATAGACGTTTGCGACGCCTTTGCGGAACTGTTCGCTGACGGGGCGGCCGGCCTTCGTCATGGTCGCCCCCATCAGTTCCCCGAGATCGTGATTCGAGATGAGCAGATGGACCTGGGACTTATAGCGGCACTTCAGCGAAGCCGCCTCTTCCAGCAGCCGGAAACTCTGGTCGCCCCCTTTGCCGTCGTCCGGGCCGCCGTGAATCAGTTCCTGAAGGATTAAGTATCGGTCTCGATGGCGATGCAGGCAGGCCCACTTGAGGATGCGTTCGAGGTTCTCGCGGTCGCCGTGGAGGTCGCCGACGATGACGGCGTCGCCGGCGGGGGGGAGATGGACGACGTTGCCCCGGCGCAGGGGGTCGCGCTGGCAGAGGATGGCGGCGCGGTCGAGCCGGTCGCTGATCTCGCCGACGTTCAGTTCCGTCTCGTCGAGGATAATATCCCAGTCGTCCGGCGGCTGTTCCAAGGAGAACCCCCTTTCGCTTGGGCGGTCGCTACGGTCGGGCCACGCGCCCGTCCAGGTACGCCTTTCGCACCTCCCAGAGAAACGTTTTCATCGGGAATTGATTGCCGGGACACGCCGTGTTTTTCAATTCGCCGTGTCCCACGATGTTCGCCAACGGGATCCGGTACCGTGCCGCAAGGGCTACGACCAGCGCTTCGAGGCTTGCCATCTGCGCAGCCGTCGGCTGCTCGCGGCCAAAGTGGCCGATCAGGCAGATGCCGATGCCATCGGTGTTAAATTCCGGGTGGCCGCGCACCGCGCAGTGGGCTCCGGGGCGCTGCTCAATCCATCTCGCCGTGGCGGTAATCCGGCCGTCGCGGGTGCCGGCGGCTCGGCCGTTGTTAATCAAAAAATGGTATCCTGCGTCTTCGTGGAACCGCTGGCGGTGCCACCGGTCAATCGCCTCCGGCGTTGCGGACCGCGTGGCGGAGTGATGGATGACGATGTGCCGCCACCGGTGCTCGGCCGCCATCCCGCTCGGCCGGATGAGCGCTTCGAGGGAGGACGACTCGGCCGGCGGTTCGGGGGTCGGCGACGAGGCGCCCGCCCGGTCGTTCAGGGCCGACATCGTGGTCCAGCACGCCAGGCCGACCAGCGCCAGAGCCGCCACCAGAAGCATCCAGACGCGCACCATCCGCACGAGGTTCACCGGCCCAGCCTTCTGGGGGACTTCGGGTGCCGGCGGTTCCATCATCGATACCCTCCCTCCGCGCAGCCGGTCGGGCAACTCTGGTGTGATTATAGCGGCTGCCGACCAAGCCGTCCAGAGCGCGGCGGAGATTGGCCTTCGCTCCGCTTTACCACCGACGAGGGGTGGATTCAGGGCTGGACATTGGGGGTTGGCCTGGGGAAAATGGTTGACCCCGCAAGAGCGGCGCCGTTCATGCCGGTTTCCGTTTTCGACTGGCGGGTGGGTTCGGCGGCTCTTAGGGGAGCAAGGGTTTTTTCGCCTTCGGCGGTCGTTGGAGTAGAGATGCGGTAGCGGTTTGCCGACAATGACAGTGAAAGATGCGCATTCGGCTGACAAGGATTCTTCCGGTTGGGCTTTTCCTCGCCGCCTTGGGCGGCGGTGGGGCCGTGTGCGCCGCAGAGGGCTTCGACCTGGCGGCCTTACGCGAAAAGGCGGGGCCTTGCACCTGCCTGGTGACGGCCCAGAACGCGCTCGGGCTTCCGCTCGGCTGCGCCACGGGCTTTCTCATCGGTAAGGGGCGCTTCGTCGCGACCGACCTGGCGACGCTGGCTCAGCCGGGGGTCGTCCGTGCGGTCCTGCGGTTTGATGACGGGGCGGAGGAGGTGGCTCGGGAGTTTGGCTTGGCCGACCCGGTCTTGGGCGTGGCGGTCATTCGGCGGGAAGAGAATGCCCCGGAGCGCTCGGGCCTGCACCTCTCGCCGCAACCCGTGAATCTGGAGGAGGGTCGTCCGGTCGCCGCCGTCGGCTGGCAGTGGGGCGACCGCATGCAAGTCGGGAGGGGGCAACTGAGGGATGGGCCGTCGGTTCGCGAACTGGCCGAAGTAAGCGGGACCGCCGCACCGACAAGGGACGTAAAGTTCCTTGGATTTAACTCACCGGTGCTGGAGGGAACAACGGGGGCGCCGGTCGTCGATGGCACCGGCGACGTCGTCGGGATGCTCCTTGCGGTCAAAGCCTCGCCGCAAGACGTGATCGTTGTGGCGCCGGCCGCAGCGCCGAGAGAGGCGCTCCTTTCGGCGAAACCGGAACTGAAGTGCTTTCCGGATCTGCCTGAGCCCCTCTGGCCGGTTCAGGTTCAGCAAGTGGCCGGCAAGCCGATACACCCGGGCCTCGTCGGTCGGTCCGTGCGGGCCTGCAAGATCCGATTGCGTTGTCCGCGATGCAACGGGAGCGGCCAGGTGCTGGAGAAACGGTTCAGTCATTGGGAGCGTGTCAGCGGGATGAGACGGGCGGTTTACAAGATGGTCTCGCTCACCTGCCCGACGTGCCAAGGCGAAACGGCCGTTTGGAAAGACGCGCACTACGCGATGCTTGCCACCATCGGGGAGCAGGGCACGCAACTGGTCCATGGCCCGGGGGTCGAGGCGCAGACCCGGGCGGCCGTGCGCGGCCAGATCGCCGAGTTTCTGGAAGGTTTGGGCAAAGTCGGTGAACGATTTCGCAGGCAGTTTGATGCGGCCTGTGCGGCAGCCGTGGCGAAAGCAGAAGATGAACTGCCGGCGGGTCTCGTCCTCTATGCCCAGGTCCGCGAAACCGTTGACGGCCCGGACGGCAGGTACACCTTGCTCGCGCCGCACCGTTCGTCCGTTCTGCTTGTCGTGCGGCACGAGACACTTGGTCCGACCTCGGATGAAACCGTCCATGTTCCCGATGCGACATGGCGGTATGGGAAGTGGCTCGTGCTCGCGGGGCGGGCCGAAAAGAAACTCGCGCTGCCGGACCGCGAACTCCTCTACTTCCGGCCCGCCGCCTGGGCAAGCGGACCTCATCTCGGGGACGCGCCCAGTCGGCCCCGCAACCCGCCGCCGCCGCCGCCGCTCTACTCACTGCCGACGAGGGTCAAAAAGGAGACGCCCAGGCCCGGCGCGGAACCTAAGCCGCCGGAAACCGTCACGGTTACAAAGCCGCCCGAACCGGGCAAGGAAACGACGAAGCCTCCTGAGAAGAAGCCTGAGAAAAAATCGGAGGGTGATGGCAAACCGGACTTCTTCGGCCTGTAGCAGGGGAAACGAGGTTCGGAGACGATTCATATAAGCAGGTTGCATCGCACCCCGCGCGGGTGCGTAGATTGAAACACATAGGCAGGTCGCTATCGGATGAGTCATGCGGACGCAGGGACCGTCGAACGCAAAGCCCGGGCGCGCCGGTCTGTCGCAACGGCGTTGGCGCGTTTGACGCCGCGCCGCCGCCGGTCGGCCGGCGTCGCCGTCGCCCAGCGTCTGGCCGACCTGGCGCCCGTCCGCGAGGCACGGACGCTCATGGCGTTTCTGTCGCTCCCGACGGAGGTTGACACGTGGCCGATCATCCGGTGGGCGTGGGACGAGGGCAAGCGGGTGGCCGTCCCTCGGATCGAACCGCCGGCGGCAGGCGGCGACCTGTCCCTTGCCGGGCGCGAGATCGTGCCGGTCGTTCTTGAACCGGCCGAGGTGGACGGCGAGGCGGCCCATCCGGCCGTGCGCCCGGGCGCCCTGGGCATCCTGGAAGTGCCCGACGCGGAGCCAATTCCGGTCTGCGAGATTGATGTGGTCCTTGCCCCGTGCCAGGCGGTGGACCGGTCGGGCAACCGGCTGGGCAAAGGCGGCGGCTTTTATGACCGCTTCCTCGCGCGGCCGGATCTGCGAGCCTGCATCATCGCCGTCGCGTTTCAGGAGCAGGTCCTGGATGAGGTCCCCGTCGGCGAGAACGACTGCCGGGTGCAGATGGTCGTCACCGACGCGGAAGTGCTTTCGTTTGAATGACCGCCGGCCCCGGCGGCGACATTGTATCTTGGGTTGTGAAGGAGCAAGATGCCCATGACAAATCTCGGACGAGTTGTGGTCACGGTTTTTGCGGCCCTGGTTTTAGTGACGGTCACAGCGGTGGCCGTTCATTTCCTCAAGAAGCCGAAGCCGCCGCCGCCGGCGATCGTGGAAACGCCCGTCGGGGATTTGGGCGGCGACCAGGCGGGCCCCGCCGCGGCGGGCGAAGAGACCGCGGATGATGCCGGCCCGCAAAGGGCGGATGACCAGCCGGAGCCGCCGACCGACGACCAGGAACCCGCCGGTCCCGGCGAGGCGCTCGCCGACGAGGGACTTGCTCTATTCAACAAGGGCCGCCTCGTCGAAGCCCAGAAGCAACTGAGCCGCGCCCTCCGCGCAGGCGTCGCCGGACCGAAAGGCCGCGCCGTCCGCGATGCCCTGAGCCGCTGCGCCGATGCGCTCCAGTTGGCCCCGCGCCGCCATCCCGCCGATACGTATGCGCGCTCCTACGAGGTCGTCCCCGGCGACACGCTGACCGCTATCGGGCAAAAGTTTCTTGTGCCTTACCAACTGATCATGCGGGTCAACCGCCTGGAGTCAACGCGCATCATCGCCGGACAGACGCTCAAGGCGATTCAGGGGCCGATTCACCTTGAGATTGTCAAAAGCCGCTACGAACTTCGGGCCTGGCTCGACGAGGTCTGTCTGGGGGCCTATCCGGTCGGCCTGGGCATCGAGAATTCGACGCCCGAAGGGACCTTCGTGGTCGAACAGAAGATCGTGAACCCGCCGTATCAGCCGCAGCACAAGCCGCGCTCTGAGTTTCGAGATGCGGGGGCGCCCGACAATCCCCTGGGCTCCCGCTGGATCGACATCGGGAACCACTATGGCATCCACGGCACGATTGAGCCGTCCAGCATCGGCGGCCCCGTCTCCGAGGGGTGCATCCGCATGCACAACCGCGACGTCGAGGAGGTTTACGACTTCGTCGTGCCGGGCGTCAGCAAGGTCGAGATCCGGCCGTAAAACCTGGTGTCGGGCGGTCGCTGGCCGTATAATAGAAAGGAGGCGCGGGCAGGTAGGCCGTCGTCCACTGCCGCGCCGAGGAGAAAACGGTTTCTCGATTCCTGTCGGGCCGTGTGCCATGACGACGCTGACTGATTACCGGCCATACTACCAGGTCCGGGCGAGCGTCGAATCCGTCCGCGGGCGGGTTCAGTCGCTCCGAGTGGCCGAGGGGTTCCTTGCCTTTGCGACGGTTCTTTGCGGGGCGGTGCTCGTTGCGACGCTGATCCAGGGCTTTCTCTGGTTCGGCTCGGCGGGCCGCCTCGTCCTCCTGCTCGCCGGATCGGCCGCCGTGGGCGTCTCGTTCTGGCGGCATGTGATCGCTCCGCTCCGCCACAATCCGAACGAAAAGGAAGTGGCCCGATTCATCGAGACGCGCCTGCCTGAACTCGGCAACAGCCTCATCAACACGATTCTGCTTACGGAACGGGCGCACGAATGGTCGCCGACGCTGGTCCAGATGGCGGTGGGCGAAGCGGCCGCCGGCGCGCGGGGCGTGGACCTGAAGCGTGCCGTCAGCGCCGACAGGGCCAAACGTTGGGCGCTGGCGGCCGGTGTCGCCGCGCTCCTCCTGGGCGTGTTTGTCGCCATGTCCTATCGGCGCTTCTCCTCGGCGGGCCTGCAGATTCTCAGCCCCTTCGACACCGGTATCGCCGCGGTCGGCTCGGCCCGGATCCTCTCGGTCGAGCCGGGCTCGACAGAAGTGAACAAGGGCGAATCCTTGCTCATCCAGGCGGTCATCGCCGACCCCGAAGGCCGCCGCTACGACGGATTCGTCGAGATAACGCAAGATGCATCCGGAGGCACCCAGCGCAAGCCTTTGGCCTGTGTGTCCGGGCGCCTCGACCGCTTCACGTACCGCGTCCCCCAGGTGCTTCAACCGTTCACCTATCGGGTGAACATCGGCGGGACGGAAAGCCGGCGCTTCACGGTCACGCTGCGCGAACCGCCGCTGGTCCGGCGAATTGACGTGTGCTACACGTATCCGGACTACACGGGCCTTGAGCCGCGGACCATCACGACGGGCGGCGGCGAAGTCCGCTGCCTCGTCGGAACCCAGGTCGAGATGACGGTTCACGTCTCCGCCGCGGTCCAGGGCGGGAACCTCCTGTTTGGAAGCGGCAAGGTCCTGAAGTGTCTCCCCAGCCGCGACGGCCGGTCTGTGACGGGCCGATTCTCCGTCCTGGCCGATGACGCCTATCAGATTCGTTTCAGTGGCCGGGGACCCGACGGGGCCGCGGTCGCCTATCGGATTGTTGCCCTTCCGGACGAGCCGCCTGCCATTGCCTTCACCTTGCCGCGGCGCGACGTCGTCGCCGGTCCCGGTGAAACGGTCAAGATGAGCCTGAAGGCCGCCGACCGCTACGGCCTCGGCGACGTCCGCCTCCTGGTTCAGTCCGACACGGACCCGTCGCCGAAGACGATCCGAACCTGGAAGCAGTTTCCCGACCCCAGGGAGGCGGTTCTCGATTACGCCTTCGTCGTGGACGCCGCAGCCTATCGCCCCGGCCGGACCATCACCTATTGGGCCGAGGCCCGCGACCGGCGCACCTACCAGGGCGGCGATACGCCCAAGGGGCCGAACGTGGCCTCCACCGCGAAGTTCAAGATTATCGTCGAGGACCGAAAGGCCGCCGCCGAACAAAAACTCGACCAACTCTCGCGCCTCTACGACCGGCTGCGCGAGATCCTGAAACACCAGGAAAGCGCCCGCGCCGACACGAGCGGCCTCGCTCAGAAAAAGGACCTCGAGGGCGTGCGGTCTGTCGGCGGCGGGCTTGCCCAAGCCCAACGCGCCATCCGCGACGCCACTCTCGCCGTCATCCGCGAGGTTGTTTTCGACGACGACACGATGCCCTTGAAGCAGACGCTGGAGATGCTGGCGGCGAACGAGATGGCCTCGGCCGTGGCGAAAGCGCGGGCGATTGCGGAACTCGACGGCACGCAGCGCCTGTCGGAGGCGCCCGCCCTCGCCGGGGCCTTGGCCGCCGACCAGGACGCCATCATTGCCGTCCTGCGGCGCCTCTTGGACATCGTGCCGAAACTCGCCGACGCGGTCCGCGAGGAAGAAAGTCGCCGCGATCCGTCGGACCTGCCCGCCGACACGCTGGCAAAACTCCAGGCCCTGCGCGACCGCCTCAAGGAGTTCGTCGACGAGCAGAAGAAGGTCATCGAGGCCTCGAAGGAACTGGCGAAGCGGCCGGCGGACGATTTCACCGACGCCGACCAGAGGGAACTTGAGCGGCTCCAGGCCGTCGAAGACGCCTGGGACAAGTTCCTCGCCGAACAGATTTCGGATCTCTCGAAAGTGCCCGACCTGGACGCCTCGAATCCCAGCCTCGTCCGCGAACTCATTGAGGTCAAAACCGACGTCGAAATGGCCGCCGACGCCCTCTCCAAGAAGGCTATGGACATCGTCGTCCCGCTCGAGGAACTCGGCATGGAAGGGGCCGAGGAGATCGTCGAGAACCTGGAGCGCTGGCTTCCCGACACGCCCGACCGCGAGAGTTGGCAGCAGGAAGAGGCGCTCGGCGACATCCAAGTGCCCCACGCCGAACTCCCCGAGCAGATGGAAGACCTCGTCGGCGAACTTCTGGAGGAGGAAGAAGACCTATTTGATGAGATCGAGGACGTAACGAGCGCTGCCGCCGACTCCCTCGACAAGGGTGCCGGATGGGACGCCATGGATGGGCCCATCTCCAACTTCTCGGCCAAGGGCGTGACGGGCAACCGGCTGCCCAACACGAGCGAGGTTGGCGGCCGAAGCGGCGAAGGCCGCACCGGAAAATCCGGCGGCGAATTCGTCGAGGAAACCGCCACCGGCAAAGGCGGACGCCGCACCCCCACGCGCCTCTCGCCCGACGCCTTCAGCCAGGGCGAGGTCAAGGACACGAGCGAGGAGGCCCCCACCGGCGCGACCGGCGGTGGCAAAATCTCGGGCGCTGGGAGCGAAGGCCTCGAAGGCCCCGTCCCGCCGGAACTCCGGCGCCGCATGGGCGCCCTGGCCGGCCGGCAAGCCCAACTTAGGAACAAGGCCGAGGGCGTCCGGGCCGCGCTCGAGGTCCGAAACTATGGCTCCTTCGCGCTCGACGAGACGATCGACGAGATGCGGCGGATTCAGCGGGACCTGTTGGCCGGCCGCTACCAGAACGCGCTTCGGCGAAAGGACGTCGTCCTCGGCGGCCTGAAGGATACGAAGATGCTCCTTTCGGGCGAGATTCGCATCCGCCGCGACACGTCCAGCGCCCTTCCCACGCAGATTCAGGACGAACTTCTCGACGCCCTCGAAAAACCCATGCCGAAAGGCTACGAAGAATACCTCAAGCGCTACTACCAGCGCCTGAACGAGGGGTCCTGAGCCGCCGTTATTCTGCCGACCGCCTCAGCACCCGGAGAGCCGACGAGCGGAAACGCTTGCGCTACACGCTGTCGGTCACCCAGAAAGCGATAGCCGGCGCGGGCGAGGCGCGGCGGCCTCCGGAAGAACAGCAAGCACCGTGTCCGCCGGAGCCGCGGCCAGTTCCTCGGGCTCCAGTTTGTGAAGGCCGCCGCCGTAGACGCGACCGACTCCCGTAAGCACCTCGGAGGGGATCGCACCCAAGGCCGCCTGAACGGGCTGAAGCAACTCAGGGCTTTCCCGGAGCATTCTGGCAAGGAGGGCCTTCGGGTAAAGCATCAAGTAGGCGTTGGCCGCAATCGCCCGCGATTTATTCAAGATAAAGCGGAAGGCGCGTCTGTTTTCACGCATGCGCCCCATATGCGTGCAACTGTTGGGCACTGCCTTGGGGTCTCATGCCCAATCTGTCGGCAATCCCATGCCCCCGGACAGTAGCAATACTTTACTCAGCAGGGACCGACGTGCTGGAGCGTGCGGTCGGTCTTCAGATAATGCAGGAGGTGTTCCTTGAGGTTCTCGCGCGCCCGGGCCATGAGGCTCTTGACGGCCATCGTGCTGCAACCCAGCGTGCGGGCGATGTCCGCGTAACTCATCCCCTCGTATTTGCTCAGCACCACTGCGACCTGCTGCTTCTCGGGAAGTTGGCCGATGGCCTCCCGGACCTTCTCTTCCAAGTCCTTCTGCTGCATCGGCTCATCCGGGGCGTGCGCTTCGGGGCCGGCGCCACCGCGGGGCATTTTCCCTGCGTCTCCCACTTGTTCCATCGACACGTTGTCACGGCGATTGGCCCGGGCCCGCCTCGCGTTGAGCCCCACGTTGGCGGCAATGTGAAACACCCAGGTCGAGAACTTCGCGGTCGGCCGATAGGTTCTCCCGGCGCGGTAAATCCGCAGAAAGACTTCCTGGGCAAGGTCCTCGGTTTCCGAAACGTCGCCGCCGAAACGGTAAGCCAGACGGATGACCCGGGCATGGTTGCGCTCGACCAATTCCTGGAACGCGAGTTCGTCGCCCTTCTGAAACGCCAGCATCAGGGCGGCGTCATAATCGAGCACCGAGGCCTGCCGGCGCCCTTCATACCATTGTGTTGTGGCCGCTATGGCCTTTGCCATAACCAAACACCTCGCCTCTTACGCCGTGCAGGCCGCAAAGTGGGCCCGTGGCCCTTCGAAAATCCGCTCCCGCCGTCCGGTAATATTACGAGTTTGAGGAGGTATTTCGCCAGAAAAACCCGGACCTTGCCACCGTTCCGCTGAGGCCCGCGAACGACCCCTTTCATTCAAGTTCGGCGCGGGATGATTCGATAAACCGTTTATGGGCCAGGAGACTGCCGCGGCGTACCAGGTCGAGCGAGGAAGCCAGCCTTTGTATCGGATCGGCGAGGTCTCTGAGAAGGCCGGCGTCTCTCGGCAGGTCGTCAGCACCTATTGTATGTATGGCCTCCTGATGGAGGCCGCGCGGACGGCCGGCGGCCAGCGCCTCTTCGACGAAGCCACCGTCCGCCGCATCCGACTCATCCAGCAACTCAAACGGCGATACACCCTGCGCGA
>Ga0114919_10003365_pt1 | contig 12921 bp, 10 predicted proteins | sample BlataG_FD_88682 | JGI IMG/M metagenome (GOLD analysis project Ga0114919, IMG submission 88682) | Deep subsurface microbial communities from Black Sea to uncover new lineages of life (NeLLi) - Black_00105 metaG | ecosystem: Environmental > Aquatic > Marine > Oceanic > Sediment | place: Atlantic... | reverse complement strand
TGAATCAAGAAAAGACTTATTTAAAAAATTCTTAAATAGAAAGTAAGTTATGACAAAAGGGGATATCATAAGAAAACTAATTTCGGAAAAATTTGCGTCAAAAGCACAACAAAGGTTCTTTTATGCAATGGCGGACAAAGATACTAAAAAAGGGAGAAAGTTTAAAAAGTGGGCAAAAGAATTCTCTGATGATACTGATTTTGATGACTTACCTGAAAAAGTTTCTGAGGATGAAAAAGAAACTAAAAACCCAAAAATGAAAAAAGGTGATTTAGTAGAATATATAAATTCTAAGAAAAATCTAAATGAAAGTCCTAGAAGTAATAGACCAATAGTTGTACCAGAAATTTCTGGTCCTGATTTTCGTATTGTTGTACAATGGTTAGAAAAACTTAGAGAAAGTGGTGTTATTAATATGTTTGGTTGTTCCCCTATGTTAAATTGGACGGAAAAAGATTTACATAGATGGTTATATGGGCAAAAACAAGATCCGGAGTCTATAGAAGAACAAATAGAAGAGTTAGAATATGAAAATGAGGATGGTGATAATGATTCTGATATAGAAATGTTAGAAAGTCAATTAGAATCTATAAACTATTTATTAGAAAATAAACAAGCGGTTAGAGATGTATTAATTAGAACTGCGTTAACGAGAGTAGAAAATACTGATGGTAATTATGAAACTAAAAACGTACAACGTATTTTTGAGAGATTAGCGAAGGAAGTATTTATTATGTGGACAGAAGTTATATACGGAGATATTTAAAATTTAAATTATGAAAAGAAGAAATATTATTAATGAGGTAACTAAAAGAATTGTTAATGAAAAATTAAGAATAAATAGGTTAACTGAAGCAATCGAATACGATCCTGAACATCCAGAAAGAATGAATCCAGGATTAGAAAGAAGTCTTAGAAGTGGTGAACACATCTTCGGTAAGAGTAAATCTATTCCTGTCGGTTCGGAATCTCAAAATTATTCTGAGAAATTGGCAAGTAAAAGATTTAAAGAAATCATTAATAAAGTAAAAAGATATCATGGGGTACAAAACATCAACCCTATGATGATGCAACAGATGTTTCAAATTATGGGTGAAGTTAGTCAGATTGAGTCTAGACATAAAGAAGCTTTAGAACAATTGGCTATTGACATAGTTTCTGAGGAATTCGATATTCCTGATCAAATGTTAGAGGCAACTTTATCACCTCCAGGTTCAGATTTAGGTTTTGGAGATGACGAAGAAGAAGAGGAAGAAGATTATGGTTCTGATTTTGAAACTCCGAAAGCACCAAAAAGTGCGGAAAGAATGGAAGAATTAGAAATGGAAGTAGATAAAAGAAGAGTAATAAATGCATTAATGCAAGGGGCATCTAAAAAAGGACATTATATTTTCCATATGGTTGCAGACGAATTAGACGCTATTGATCCTAGACTTATGGGGTTATATGGTAAATTAATGTCTTTAGCTGATTTCCAATATTGGGTGATTCCTGATACTACTATGAGTGGTCAAGTTGGTGGAATGGAGAAGATTGAATGGAGAAAGGCTGAAGCACCTGAAGATTCTGATGAAGAAGAAGAAATGGAAAAAGTTAATGTAGAGGAAGGTGATGAGATACCTGTAGTAGTGGCAAAAGCATGGATATTTCCACTTTTAGTACATGAACTTATTAAAGGGACATTAGAACTATCTGCGATAAATTGGGCAGATGGTCACTTAGACTTTGAGGAACAAGCGGAAGTAATTAAAAGGGCTGACACACCAGAAGGTGAAATATGGGGAATGAGATTGGGTCCTGGTATGTGGGAAAAATTCTTAGATTGTGTAGGGGCAGAAAATTACGATATAAAACAATGGTTATTTCAAGAGTTAACTAAGTTACCTGCAAAACAATTTCATGAATTTATGAAAGAAATTTTAAGTGGCAGTCAAAAGTGTAAAGAAGTGATTCAAACATTAAAAGACTTACACGAAGAAGACCCTTCAGATAGTTTAGAGGATATGTTTGATGAAACAGGTTATGACGATATGGACGATATCTTAGATAACTTAGGGATTGAAACCGAAGAAGAACCAACTACTGACGAACCAAAAGAATTAGATTATTCTGAAATGTCACCTAGAGAAATACAGGAATTGATAGACGATGCATTGGATAATGGTGATTTTGATACAGTTGCAAAACTACACAAATATCTATAATCAATTATTTATATTATTATTTAAATCCCATCTTAAGATGGGATTTTTTATTTAAAGATTATATTTATTAATAAAAAGATAATGGTAGGTACTTTACATCCTAATTTTAAAAAACTAATAAAAAAATTTATTGAGTCTCAACACCATAATTATGGTGATGATTACATGTTGTATATTGAGGATATGATTAAATACTTTGATGATATTGACAAAACAGATATATTTTCAGGTGTTTTTAATTATATTATTGAAGTGGAGGGTGAAAATCCTTTAGAATATATAGACACACAAGAATTAGGTAGACGTTTTTATTCTGATGATATTATAAAAATATTAAGAGATTCTGGATGGATGGAAAAACATTTTACTCTTAATAGTTACATAAATCATATAACTGAAGGAGGTAGAGAAATATCAGTATTTGGTGATATTAAATGGGAAGGTGATACCCCATATTTAATTCTCGATCGTTGGGATGAATTTCAAGAATTATTTCATAGTGAAGATAAAGATTTAGTAGAACGTGTTTTAGGTGAAGATTATGCGGAACTTTATAGTATTGATAGAGTTGATTTTATGGATGAAGTATGGAGTGAACTGGATGAAAAATCTTTACAACATATAAAAGATTATATTAAGGATAATGGTTTTATTGGTAGTGAATTAGACTATGATGAAGATCCAAATGGTGGTGGATTAAGGGAAGATATGTTAGAAGACAACGATTTATTAGGTGAAATAATAAATGATGAGGATATGTTTGACGAATTAAAAAGTGAGTTAAGTAATTTTTATAGGTGGGCATATGAAGGTGCGGCGGAAGATGAATTGTTTAAATCTTTAAAAGATGAGATAGAATCACTTTTAGGTTCTGAAGGTGAATGGGATATGGTAAAATCAAAAAAAGAAGGGGGTTCAGATAAACATATTTTAAAATTTGATGTTAGTAAAATATTTATGGATATATTAGAACGATATGTTGGGTGTGAGGGTAGTTTACCTGAAGATGACTATGGATATTTTTTAGAGGTTTTAGGTAAAACTTTGTATTGTGAGGAAGATTTATTACAGGCACCTGATATGAGATATTTTTATCCTGATTACACAAAAGTAAGTGAACATTTAAATTACAATGTATTAGCAAACTTATAATATGAAAATAAAACTAACGGAAAGTCAATATTTAAAAGTTATTACTGAAAATCAAAATCCTAACGTTGACAGATTATTGCAAAAGTTTTTTGATGACACCTCTAATAAGGGTGTTGATGATAAAATAATGTATTATTTTGACGTTTACGGGTTTGATGATAAAATGATGGAAGTTAGTGATAGATTATATGATTGGTTTAAATATGGAATATTACCAAAATGGGATAAAATAGTATGGGGTACTAAAGACAAATACAGAAATAAACTTAATAGTCTTTTTGATGTGGTTGCAACAAAAGAAAGTAAAAAAATATTAAACAGTAATAAAAACGATTTAGAAAAAATTAAAGGGTTAATTAGTTTAAATTACACACTTCCTTATTATTATAAAGGTAAAATCTTAGAAGAATTAATTGATGGATTATTGTTTGATTCCATACAATATTTGTTTAAAAATTATGAACCTAAAGAAGCGATTAGACAAAGTTCTATACTGGCAGATTATTTAGGTTATAAAAGAATGGAAAATATAGTACCATTAGTTAAAGATTTAGCAGAAAAAAATGGGTTAACTATCATACCTAAACATAAAGGGTTCACCTTTCAAAAAGATGAAGGTAGTATGGTTAGGAGTTTAATTAATTATATGAAAGATATACCTGAATTACCAAAGAAAACAAAAAGAGGTTTTTTAGATTATATTGGTAGTCATTATGGGGCTGGACAATATTCTACTTTTTGGAGTGCGGTTAATAAAGCAGGAATCATACAAAAAGTAGGTGGTGGTAATAACGTCACATATGAATTAGGACCTAACTACAAAGCGTATGAAGAAGGTAATGTAGTCGCATTTTAATCATTTATACATATTTATATAAAAAAAGTAATGGATAGAGCGGAACAACTTAAAATATTTGCTCGATGTTTAGGTGATCCAACATATGCGATAGAAACGTTTTTAAAGACATTTGATTTAACTCAGAAAGGTATGGTACCTTTTAAGTTGTATTACAAACAAAAAGAAATCATTAAGTCATACGAAGAAAACAATCGTAATCTGGTAACTAAACCTCGTCAGGCAGGTGTATCTACAACTACCGCAGCGTATATTGCAGTTAAAACTGCGTTTGGTGATCCAGATAACCCACATAAAGTACTTATACTCGCCAATAAACAAACATTGGCACAAGAATTTTTAAAAAAAGTAAAAGACTTTTTAGATCAAATACCATATTGGGTTTGGGGGTTAGATGAGTCAACAGATTACTTAGAGATAAACTCAAAAGGACATCTTAAATTAAAATCTAATGGGTGTGAGATTAGAGCACTTGCAACATCTAAAGATGCATTAAGGGGTTTTACACCTACATTCTTAGTTATGGACGAGGCGGCGTTCATCGACAATGGGGCAGATGTATTTGGTGCCGCATTAGCGTCATTAGGTACTGGTGGTAAGATTGCACTTATATCGACACCCAATGGAATGGATCCATTATATTATAAAACATATGATAAGTCTAAAACAGGGGATAACAACTTCAATGTTGTAGAGATGAAGTGGTATCAAGATATTAGATATAATAGAGGTTTGTATTGGGTTAGGGGTGACGAAAAAGAAGAAGAGATTAAATGTGATACTTTAGGTAGAACTAAACTTAGGTGGGAATATATGGATAACATATATGAAACTGATGAATCAACCATAGATTATTACGAAGTAATGATTAAAGATGGGTGGAAACCATTATCTCCTTGGTATGAAGAAATGGCGGCAGATATGGGTGACCCTAAGAAAATCGCACAAGAACTTGATGTATCATTCATCGGATCAGGTGGTAATGTAGTAGATGACGAATATATTACATATCATGAAGAGAATTTTGTTTCTGATCCAAACTTCTCCGCAGAGGTAGAGAAAGCTATGTGGATATGGAAAAAACCCGAAGTTGGTCACAAATATGTTATGGGGGTTGATGTGAGTAGAGGTGATGGTAAAGATAGTTCTACTATTGTTATATTAGACTTTGAAAACTTAGAACAAGTTGCAGAATTTAAACATAAGTTACCTCCTGATATGTTGGCAGAAATTGTTTATAAGTATGGTAATATGTATAATGCATATACAATTGTAGACATTACAGGAGGTATGGGTGTTGCAACAGTCTTAAAACTGTTGGAGATGGAATATAAACATCTTCATTATGACGACCCTAAAAGTAGAAAGTTATCTGAGAAATATGCAAAGACTGCATATAAACAAGGTGATAAAGTACCTGGATTTAATGTCGGTAACACACGTCTACAAATGGTATCTGAATTAGAAGAACATATTAGAGAGAATAAAACTATTATACGTTCACAAAGAATGATATCAGAACTTAAAACATTTGTTTATAAAAATGGTAGACCCGATCATATGGAAGGTTATCATGATGATATTATTATGGCTTACGCTATGGCGATATTCATTGTACAAACATCGTTTAAAAAATTAGAACAGGTGGAGAAACAGACTAAGGCAATGTTAGAGAGTTGGGTAAATGTATCAAATAAAGAGACAAAACCGATGTTTAGTGATCAACAACACGTTAATCCTTTCTATACCAATACACCAACGTATAACCCAAAACAACCAAATAATGGAAATAATGATAATGGTGAGTACAATTGGTTATTCGGAATTAAATAGTATTTAGAATTTCGATATATTTATTATAATAGTAATAAAGTATATTTAAGAAAAAATGGCAAGAAAAACAGTATTTCAACAATTAAATGATTTATTTGGACCAGAAGTTAAAAAACAACAAAATAAATCAAGATATTCTATTAACGATAAAGAACTTCTTAAAACTAAATCTAAAGAAGAGTATGATTTTGAGAAGTTAAAAAGACAACAAGACGCATATCTTTCTAATATGTGGCAAAAGGTGGATAATGAAATCTACCAACATTCCATTTATTATGAGACAACTAGATTGGCATCTTACGCAGATTTTGAGGGTATGGAGTTTTTCCCTGAAATCGCAGCAGCTTTAGATATTATGATGGAAGAATCTACTACATTAAATGCAGATAACAAAGTTATTAACATATTTTCTGAAAGTAGAAGAGTTAGAAGAATACTAGATGACTTATTTTTTAATAGATTAGATTTACATACATCATTACCTATGTGGACAAGAAATGTTTGTAAATATGGTGATGACTTTTTATTTCTTAAAATCGACAGTGAAGAAGGAATTACAGGTGTTAAACAATTACCTAACATCGAAATTAGTAGAAAAGAAAATGAAGGATTCGGTGAAAACTCAATGAACGCAGAAACAGATAAATTTAACCCTGTTAAGTTTATATGGGGACAAAGAGATATCGAATTTAATGCTTGGCAAATTGCACACTTTAGATTATTGGGTGATGATAGAAGATTACCTTATGGAACTTCTATGTTGGAGAAGGCAAGAAGGATATGGAAACAATTATTACTTTCTGAAGATGCGATGTTGATATATAGAGTAACAAGAGCACCTGAGAGAAGGATATTTAAAATATTTGTCGGTAACATTGATGAGAAAGATGTACCTGCATATGTTAACAACATTGCAAATAACTTCAAAAGAAGTCCAGTTATCGATCAGAACACAGGACAGATAGATACTAGATACAATCAAATGGCACAGGATCAAGATTACTTTATCCCTGTAAGAGATGCAAACGCACCTTCTCCAATAGACACTTTACCTGGAGTAACTAACCTATCTGAGATTGCTGACATTCAATATCTACAGAAAAAATTGTTTACTGCACTTAGAGTTCCTAAACCATTCTTAGGTTTTGAGGAGGCTAATGGTGATGGTAAAAATTTGGCGTTACAAGATATTAGATTTGCTAGGACAATTAATAGAATCCAACAAGCAATGTTGCAAGAATTAAATAAGATTGCAATTATTCACTTATACATTTTAGGATTGGAAGATGAGTTAGAAAACTTTACTTTAACGTTGAATAACCCATCCACACAAGCAGAGATGCTGAAGGTTGAACAAACTCAGTTAAAGGTAACACTTTACAAAGACGCAGTATCAGATGCTGGTAATGGATTCGGTTCAATGTCAATGACTAGAGCTAAGAAAGAAATCTTAGGAATGTCTGAAGAAGAAATTAGAACTGATTTAGAACAACAGAGATTAGAAAAAGCTGCCGCAGCAGAAATGGAACAAACTGCAACCATCATTAAGAAAACAGGAATATTCGATAGGGTTGATAAATTATATGGTGATTTCTCTGTATTAACTGGTGGTTCATCCGCAGAGGGTGGTGGTGAAGAAGGTGGAGATACAGGCGGTGAAGACTTAGGTGGATTCGGTGCAGACACTGGAGGTGACTTAGGTGGATTCGGTGCTGACACTGGAGGTGAAGAAACTTCGGCAGAACCTGCACCTACTGAAGAGTCAATAAAGAAAAAAGATAATCTTTTATTAGAACAAGATAGAAGAAGATACGAAGAAAAAGTTAAGAAATATCAAGGAATTTACTTAAATAGACTTATGGAAAGTTTAGATAAGGATGAAAGGGTTTTTAACTTAGATGAGGTAGAAAAAGATACTGAAACACTAAATTCCAAAATTAGTGATATGACAAAAGAAATCGATAATTTAATAAAATAGAACTTTTTTATAAATTCAGAATATTTATTTATAAAAAAGAACATGGAGAATTTTGGTAATATTAAAGATACCTTTAAAAATTTAGTTGTTGAGTCTGTAATTAAAAAAGACGAAAAAGGAAAAAAGTTATTTTCTAAATTTTTAAAAACAATCAAAGAGAATAAAACATTAAAAGATCAATACTTAATATATAGTAATTTACAGAATAGTAAATTTGATGATGGTGTTGAGGCGAAAGAATTTGTTAAGGAGAATATTGAACTTCTTAAAGGTTTAAATGAAGGTCATATCGTAAAAGGTAATGAGTTTTTCCTTAAACTACTTAAAGGTAATCAGATCGTAAAAGAAAATCAAGAATTTTATAATAAGGTATCTTATTTAGTTAATACTGAAAAAACACCTTCTAATATTAAAAAGATTAATGAATCAATTAACTATATTGTTAAACCTATGTTAGAAAAAGAAGAGGTAGAAGAAGTTGTTACAGAGAGTATAGATTTACCACCTAGTGTTTTAACAAAATTGGCAGTAAACAAATTTAATTCTAGGTATTCTAACATTACAGAATCTGAAAAAGAAATTATCAAAACAGTACTTAATGGTACGAATGAAGATAAAGAAAACATCTATAATAAATTAAAAAGAGAATGTATTGATGGAATTGATTCAAAATTAAATGAATCATCTGATTTAGAACTTAAAGATAAACTTCTTAAAGTTAAAGATAAGTTATTAAACTCAGGATTCAATTTAGATACTTTCAGTACTGACATTTCTAAATTTTATGATTTAAAAGAATCTATTTAAAAAAAAACGGATTAGGACCGTTATTGTCTACGGACAAATATTACCCACTAAAGTTCGCTACTATAGTGGGTTTTTTTTATTATGTCCAAATTTGACATTTCACGAATATTTTTGTATTATTATGTACAAACTTTTAAATAACAATATATGAAAAAAATTATGAATGAAATTAGGAAAAGAAATCAAATTAGATTTATTAGAAAACTATAAAACTAAGATTGGTACGGTTAACAACAAAGAATCAAAAAGTCTATATATTAATCTATGTGCGTGGGGTGAATTAGAAGAATTAGACGATACTTTAAATTATGAATATTTTTTAAGTAATTTAAGAAAAAAAATAAAACAAAAATTAAACAACAATCTCGATCAAGATTTATACTACAATAACAAATACATTGTAGATTTAGATATGAGAACTTCAGGACTATCAGTAGAAAAAAGAAGTTTTATGTCCTGTGAAATAACACTCTATCAAAAAAAACAATATCCATTAAACAAACCAAAAATTATAGATAGTACTAAAAGTATTATTTATGATGTCGTGAATAATTGTTTGGAAAACAATTCTGTTTTTACTTTCCATAAGAGAAAAAAGTAATTTTTTTAACATAGTGATATATTTATAATTAAAGTATATCATTATTATGGAAATATTGAAAAAAAATCAAATAAGTAAAAAGGGAATTCTTATTGAGTATGATTCTGGTTATATCTCACCTAAAGATAATCGACACTTTATTAGTGAAATGACTAAACTATCAAAAGGGGAACCTATAATAGAGGAACCTTTGATAGTTTATGCGGTTATGCAAAAATATGGGGTAGAAAACAGAAATGAAAGAGTATACCCTGAAGCGATACTTAGAAGAGAAGCGGAAAACTACCTTAAACTTATTAAAGAAAAAAGGGCGTTAGGTGAGGCAGATCACCCGGAATCATCTATTGTCGCAGTAAGTAGAATTTCTCATAATGTGGTAGACCTTTGGTGGGAAGGTAATGTACTTATGGGTAAGTTAGAAATCATTATGTCACCAGGATTCGTAAACCAAGGAATCATATCTTGTGAAGGTGACAGAGTAGCGAATTATTTAAGAAAAGGTTTAAAGATTGGTGTATCATCAAGAGGTGTAGGTTCTTTGGAAAAAGAAGGTGGTAAGAATATGGTACAAGATGACTTTGAGTTAATTTGTTGGGATATTGTTACCTCACCATCTACACCGGGATCTTGGGTTTATAGTGATGAACCTTCTAGAGAACAACAAATGTCAGAGTCTAATACTAAAAAAGAAGATTCTATCCTTAAAGATAATTTAAATAATTTTTTACTCGATTAGTAAAATAATTAACACTTTTCGAAAATATAACATATTTATTAAGAAATGCGCTATATAGTGCACAAATAATAATTAATAACAATTAAAAAAACAAAAAGTAAAATGGCTGAAAAAAAGAAATCAATCATCGAAGAGGCTTTACTAGAAGCAAAGTCTTTAGAGGATGCCTTAAAAGCCAATACGAAAGAAATGCTTGCGGCACATATGTCCAAGGAATTTGAAAGTATCGTTGAGTCATCTTTGAAAGATGAAGAAGAAGAAGAAAAAGTCTCTGAACAAGAAGAAGAGACGGATTTAGAAATGGACGATGCAAAAGTTAAAGGGTCCGATGATGATGAAGAAGACGTTTTAGATCTTGAAGATGAAGAATCTGATGAGGTGGAAGACATCGAATTAGATTTAGATGCTGAAGTATCTGATGAAGAGTCTGATGACGTTGAACTTGACTTAGACACTGATCTAGACTTAGACGCTGGTGAAGGTGAAGAAGGAGAGGAAATGGAATTTGATTTAGAATTACCTTCTATGGATATGGGAGGAGAAGAAGTAATGGACTTAACAGGTGCGTCTGATGACGAAGTTGTTAAAGTTTTCAAAAAACTCTCTGACGATGATGAAGTAGAAGTTGTAAAAGATGCGGGTGGTATCCATCTAACAGACAATGAAACGGGAGCAGAGTATTACATTAAAGAATCTATGGATGACATGGTGAATGAAAAAGAGTATTGCACTGAAGGAAATTGTGGTTCTATGTACGAAGAAGAAGATCCTGAAAATATGGATGAAGTAATGTACGAGATAGAATTAGACGAAGATTCTGACATGATGGAAATGTTTAAAGAAATGGATGACATGAAAGAAGGTCACTATGAAGAAGGTTACCACATGAAAGAAGAAGACGTAGAAGAAGGTGCTTACATCGATGAGGAAGAAGAGAAACTAGAAGAAGACAAACTACAAAGACACAGAAAGTTCGCTGGTAAACAAAGATACAGTGGGGCGAAAGTGGGTAGAAGAGACGAATCTAGAAAACTTCGTAAACCTTTAGTGAATAGAAAACCAAAATCATCTACAGTTTCTGAAACTAGGATAATGAAAGAATACAAAGAGTTGAAGTCTAAAAACGAAGAGTATAAGAAAGCACTTAATGTATTCAAAGACAAACTTAATGAGGTGGCTTTGTTCAACACTAACTTAGCGTATGTGAATAGAATCTTCACTGAGCATTCGACAACGAAAAAAGAAAAAATGGATATCCTTAAAAGGTTTGACAATGCTGAGTCGATTAAAGAGTCTAAGAACATATACAAAACAATTAAGACTGAGTTGGATAATAAGAAACCAATTAACGAGTCTGTACAAAAGAAAGTTAATAAGACTATAGAGTCTTCAAAGTCGCAAAATCTAAATGAGTCTACTGCATATGTAGATCCACAGATATCTGCGATTAAAGATTTAATGAGAAGAATCTCATAAAAATAATAAAATAACAAAAATTAAAAAAATAACAAAAAAATGGGACATTTGTTAAATTCAGGTGAAGTCGGAAACATCGGACTAGAGCACCTAAAGCAAATCAGATCTAAAACTATTTCTAAGTGGAACCAATTAGGTTTCCTTGAAGGGTTGAAAGGTCACGTAAAAGAGAACATCGCACAATTGTACGAAAACCAAGCGTCTTCTTTACTTAATGAGTCAACTTCGGCTGATTCATCAGGTTCTTTCGAGACAGTGGTATTCCCAATTGTACGTAGAGTATTCTCTAAATTATTGGCTAACGATATCGTATCGGTACAAGCGATGAACATGCCAATCGGAAAATTATTCTACTTTGTACCTAAAACATCTGACGGACAATTTCCGTTAAATGGTAAAAATAACGAAGGTAATGGAGCACTTCCTGAGTGTACTATTTCTGCTTGTACTGGAGACGGAGTTACTGACTACAGAGCAAAATCACTTTATGATTTATACTATAATGATGGGTTATTTGACGCATCTAAAGGTAAGTCAAGTATGACTCTTGCAACCGGTAACACTGCTAACACAGGTGACGCAGTTATCGTATCTGGACTTACTTGTGATTCAGGTTACGCAGCAGGTGCACAAAAACAATTGGCAGGTGATAACTCAGTTAGATACCTTAAAATCGCAGTTAAAGGTTTTGACAATACTAGAGATGCTGGTAGACTTACAGGTCCTGATGGAAACGAAATGGATACTGAAGAGTTCTTAGCTTCATTAAAAGTGACAGTAAGAAACACTGATATTGTTGACGTTGACAATAAGGTTATTGTTGCAAAAGACGCAGAAGTACCATTTAGATTGGTAACACAAAAATATGGTAAAGGTATTGTTGATTATGGTGATATTTGTACACCTGATGGTTGTTTACTTATTGAGTTAGATTTAACTCACCCAGCTTGTACTGATTGTTCATCTGGTACATTAGATGGTTATGTAGGTGCAACTTCAGGATTAACTTTATCTACTGATAGTACTTATTCAGCAACTACTTTCGATGTTTCTTGGTTGTCTTACGAATCATTAGAATTCGCAACTGAAATGGGAGAAGTATCTTTCGAACTAGATGAGGTTGTTGTTTCTGTAACAGAAAGAAAACTAAGAGCGACTTGGTCACCAGAATTGGCACAAGACGTTAGTGCATTCCATAACATTGATGCAGAAGCAGAACTTACGGCATTATTGTCTGAGCAAGTTGCAGCGGAAATCGATAGAGAGATCCTAAGAGAC
>Ga0114919_10003364_pt1 | contig 12925 bp, 6 predicted proteins | sample BlataG_FD_88682 | JGI IMG/M metagenome (GOLD analysis project Ga0114919, IMG submission 88682) | Deep subsurface microbial communities from Black Sea to uncover new lineages of life (NeLLi) - Black_00105 metaG | ecosystem: Environmental > Aquatic > Marine > Oceanic > Sediment | place: Atlantic... | reverse complement strand
GCATATGCCTGCCTGCAGGAAGTGAATGCAGTTGCAGAAATTGATATCGCCAAAGCAACCGTTTCTCGCATCATACCTCTGGGTTATAAAAACTTTGGTGAAGCTGGCAGTGGAATTGATGCAAGTGATGAAGATAACCGTATCGACATACGGCCTCGCTCAGGACTCTTTGGAATCTTGCAACCTGATACAGTTCGAATCTATCAGCGAAACGGCCGGCGTCTGTTGGTAACAGCGAATGAAGGCGATTCCCGTGTTCGGCCAACATCAGATGATACAGTCTCAGGATTTGAAGAGGGTGCCGTCTTTGAAGATGAGGCAAGCCTTGATGATTGGCCTACCAGTGGGACTTTGTTTGAAAAACAGACTTCTGATACAGAACTCGGAAGGCTCAAACTTGTACGAGACCTGGTTGACGACCATCTCGATGAGAAGGGTCGGCCAACTCAGCTTTTTGCATTCGGGAGTCGATCATTCTCAATACTCGATCTCACAACAGGTGACCTTGTCTTTGATAGCGGTGATGATTTTGAACAGATCACAGCAAAGCGATACCCGGAATTTTTTAATGTGAGCAACGACTCATTAAAAAAAGAGAAGCGGAGCCGAAGTAAAGGACCTGAGCCGGAAGGACTCGTTCTGGGCACGGTCGGCCAGAAGACGTATGCATTTGTTGGTCTTGAGCGAATTGGTGGCATCATGGTGTATGACATTACGCAGCCAGAGTCCTCCAAACATGTTGGCTATTTCAATAATCGGCAGTTTGATGTGCCTGCTACCCTCGGTGATGGAACAGCAAACCCAGACGCCGGTGACAGCGGGATCGAAGGATTAATTTTTGTGCCTGCAGAAAAATCACCAACATCAACAAATCTTGTTGTTGTTGGTAACGAGACAAGCGGAACAACAACGGTCTGGGAAGTTCTCACGAGTCAGTAAGTGAGAGGTAGTCCTTATTTACGACCTGCTGGTATAGTGAGCGTGGTCTATCCATCGAATCTTTTCGAAAAAGACAGCCACATCTAGAAGTTCGAATACAATAGCGTATCAAGATGTGTCTTTGCTCGGTCTGAAAGACACGACTACACACGTAAATTTGAATTGCTCTGCCGAGTACAAAGGCCTTTGTTCGTAGACAACTCAAAGAAGACGAGGTTCAAAGTGTGTCAGCTACGATCAATGCGTCTTGCTGGAACGCAAAAAGCAAATAGGAGTGCGAATGTCTGCAGTGACAATTGTCTGGTTTCGCCACGATCTTCGGTTGGATGATAATCCAGCATTCCTTGAAGCGAGCCGCCGTGGCAGTGTTCTGCCAGTTTTCATCTGGGCACCTGAGGAAGAAGCTCCATGGGAACCAGGGTCGGCTTCTCGTTGGTGGCTGCATCAATCACTGGAAAGTCTTTCTGAGAAACTGCAGAAAGCCGGCTGTCCGCTTGTCATTCGTCGCGGCCCTACGCTCAAGGCACTTCAGCAGGTTGCACGAGAGGTTCATGCAACGGATGTTGTCTGGAATCGACGATACGAGCCAGCTGTAGTGAAACGCGATACGATAATTAAGAAGACTCTTTCGAAAGACGGGTTACATGCCGAAAGCTTTGGCGGCAGCCTCCTTTACGAACCCTCACACATTGCAACGAAGCAAGGGAATCCATATCAGGTTTTTACACCTTTTTGGCGAGCGCTCCTTGCACGAGATGAACCAGCTGAGCCGACCGCCGCACCAAGAAAAGTAAAACCGGTGAGCACGACCGTGAAGTCACTCTCTCTGAAGTCATTGAAGCTACTGCCTCAGCCGGACTGGTCGGGCGTGATGATAAAGACATGGAACCCTGGTGAGGCAGGTGCAAAAAAATTACTCAAGTCATTTCTCTCTCAAGGAATTGATTCGTACGACGATGGGCGAAATCGCCCCGACCAACAGGGTACAAGTAGTCTTTCACCACATCTCCATTTTGGAGAAATTTCACCACGACGTGTCTGGCATGCGGTTCGGGAAGCAGTAGGTGGAAAGCCGGCAAAGAATATTGCAGGCAGTCCAGAAGTGTATCTCCGAGAACTTGGTTGGCGAGAATTTGCAAATCATCTTCTCTACCACTTTCCCCACACCCCGAATGAACCACTTCGGAAGGACTACAATCGTTTTCCTTGGGTGGATGATCCGATTGGTCTTCGGGCATGGCAGAAAGGCCGCACAGGCTTTCCAATTGTTGATGCTGGGATGCAACAATTGTGGGCAACTGGATGGATGCATAATCGTGTGAGAATGATTGTGGCGAGTTTTCTCGTCAAAGATTTACGCATTACGTGGCTGGAAGGTGCTCGTTGGTTTTGGGACACACTTGTCGATGCTGATCTTGCAGCAAATACGCTTGGCTGGCAATGGGCTGCTGGATGTGGGGCTGATGCTGCTCCGTATTTTCGGATCTTCAATCCGACGAGCCAACAGCAGAAGTTTGATCCGGAGGAAAAATATATTGATCGTTGGGTTGTCCGTGATGACACATATCCGGAGCCAATCGTAGATCACGCTGAGGCGAGGAAATTAGCCCTGAATGCATTGAAGAAGGTTTCAGGGAAGTGAAATGAATGAATCCCAATGGTTATGAATGTGCCAGTGTGTCCTCTTAAGAAATGTACGAATGAGGGGAATGAACGAACTCACTTTGTGCAAATCGTATGATACGCAGTTATTTTTAAAGCAAAGTTCTTGCTTCTTCTCAAATTTTGAGTTATCTCAATACTAAACAGATAGTGTTTGTTTCATTCAGCAAACATCATGAAGTTGGCTAAGCCAAGGTTCGGGGAATCAAAATTTTACAAAAGTAGGAAAAAGATGCGCGTATGAAAAATACTCTAGTCAGTTTTGAAATTCTCGAAGCGAAGCGACCACTTACTGGCGATGTGACGATGTCACGTGGAGATATTGTCGCTCCAGAAGTTGTGCTTATTAATAATGCTGTTGTTGGTCCAACACCAATAGTTTTTGAAAAAGTAGATTTTTTCAATAATGACATACCGAGCTTTGTTGTGAAGCATGTTGCCAACGGTACTGTTGAGAAGTATGACACATCGACACAGACCTGGAAAAATATTTCTGCGGTTCCAACATCATCAAACCCTCGTGAGTTGCTAAATCTTTTATCACGAAGAATGTTTCAAGAAGGTGAAGAACTGAGATGGATTCCCGGAAACAATAACGATATGCGAGAGGCATTCACGGTTGTTGGATGGAACAACGGTAAGTCAGTCGTGGAAGAGGCTCCTAACTACGCAGGGACTGACAACACAAAGTGGCCAAACTATGTTCCCAATCAAGAACTTGGTTTTGGACAGCTTAATAATCTGGTTGTTGAATTAGCGAATAGTCAAACGGCCGCTGGAAGCAATTATGATCTTGCATGGCTTTCATCCCTGCCGTCTGGTCCAAAGGTTGAGCCCACGCATTTTTATCCAGTAACAGAGATCAATGAAGCGACTCTACCCGGTGAAATGAAGGCTCTGCAAAACGTTATCGATCTCGTGCCATCTGGCTATATCGATTCCTTTGGTCGAGAGGTCGTTATTCATAGAGGTATTCGAGAAGCTGGAACACGAGTCGGTATTCATATTCATGAATACGGTGGATATACGCTCGTTCTCTCTGGCACTATTACAGACTATGTTGAAGGAATGGCTCCCATGCATCATGGGCCTGGAGACTGGTACTATATGCCACCAGATACTCCGATGTCGGCGGCAAATGAGGGGGCCGTAGACGCTGAGTTGATTGATATTTTTCTTGTTCCACCTGGCCAGCCGTCCATAACAATTATTGAACCCGGTTGGCCATCTGATGAAGCCGATGGTACGTCGGATGAACCGTGAAAATGGATGCACTCAATACCGTCTGATAGCCAATGAATTTTTTCTTCTGTGAATGAGCTATCTTCAGTGCGCAGTCCTTTTGGAAGTGTTCCGTACGCGCGTTACTATATTTTGAGAAAAGTACTCAATACATTTGTCACGTGTGATAGGTTTTTCATTCTTCCTAGCCTTGAAGATGATTGGGATAGAATAGAATGACCAAGTATCCAAACTGCGGAGTGAAGCAAGATACAAGAATACGTGATGCAGTTTGGAAATTTTTAATGGTAGGCAATCGCTGTGTGATATTAGTATGCAGTGTCTCTGGACTGTTCCTTGTCGGATGTAAACCGGTAGGAAGCCTTCATCGTCAAATGGCTGATTCACACGGTGGCGTAAAGGTCAAACTCAAAGTTGCAACATGTCAGCCGACAAACTTGCCTGGTCTTGGTGATGCTATTCTTGGTGTAGCAGATCGTGTCCGTGAAATGACAGCTGGACGTGTCGAACTAGACGTTCAAGAGCCAGGTGCAATTGTGCCAGCGCTTGAAGTTCTTGATGCAGTCTCAAGCGGTACCGTCGAAGGAGGATTTGGTCCGGCTGGCTTCTGGGCTGGAAAAATGCCTGCAGCACCTTTATTTAGTGCCATACCGTTTGGACCGGAGGCCGGTGAATATATAGCTTGGATGTATCATGGTGACGGACTTGACCTTGAGCAACGAATGTATTCTGAAGCCGGTTTCCAAGTCGTATCCTTGCCGTGTGCGTTGCTGGCAGCTGAAACGAGTGGCTGGTTCCGGAAGCCTGTTGATACGGCAGAAGATCTTCGTGGATTGAAGATGCGGTTTTATGGGCTCGGTGGACAAGTGATGCAAGAACTCGGTGTAGCCGTCACTGTTATGCCGGGCGGAGAAATTTACCAGGCACTCGAAAAAAATATTCTTGATGCAACAGAATTTTCTATGCCGGCCATAGATGAAAAACTTGGGTTCTCTCGTGTTGCAAACTACAACTACTATCCCGGTTGGCATCAACAGGCAACTCTTCTCGAATTACTTATTAACAAAAATATTTGGGAATCACTCTCAAAAGTTGATCAGTCGATTATCACAAACGCCTGCCAAGCAGCAATGCTCGATAGTTTTGCAAAATCAGAAGCAATCCAGGCAGATGCCATTCGTCGAAATATTGATGAGAGAGGTGTTGAGAATCGCGTATGGTCTCAAGAGATGCTCGATCTCTACGAAGAGACATGGCATGCTGTCGTATTGCGTGAGGCATCTCAAGATCCATTTTTCAAGGAAGTTTGGGAGAATCTGCAGTCCTTTCGAAGCCATTACCGAGAATGGGGCGGTCGAGCTTTTCTTCCCCGCAGAAGCACTGTATCTCAATAAGATGATGAAGAGGATGACAGGCGATCGAGAGGGCCATGTATAAAAATGGAAGAGACACTCGATGAGCAGATTCTGAATGATGGATATAACGACAAGTCCAGCAGTTTTTTTCTACGGGTGTTGCATCGTGTAGTCGGTTTAGCAGCTCTTTTATTTCCACTGCTGACAATCACCATTTTGATTCACGTTGTCTTACGGTATCTGTGTGGGATTAATTTCGTGTGGCTTGAAGAGTTGCATTGGCAACTGTATGCCTATCTCGCAAGCTTTGGCGTCGTCTTTTCCTTTCTGACAAACGATCATGTTCGATTAGACCTGTTCCGCCATCGTTTTAGTAGGAAAAGTCAGTCGGTCATCGAAATGGCTGGTCTGGTCTTTTTCGTTTTTCCGTTTTCCATTCTTCTTGCGTGGCATGGATTTCTGGCTGTGGGCCAATCATTTTCTATTGGCGAACATTCAGTGAACGAACAGGGACTCCCGTTTACATTCATTGTGAAATTGGCTTTGCCACTTTCTTTTTCCATCATACTGATCGTGGCGATGGTGCGCCTTATGGAATTGGCAGTGGCAAATCGCCAGGCTCTCGATTCCTCGACTCCCACAAATACTTTGAACCAGTGGTGGAACGTGCGACTAGGAATAAGCGTGGCCATAATCTGTACGGTCATAGGACTGGCATGGCGTGTCGGGAATATCGACCCACGATACGCTTTGGTCGTATTCATGTTCATCAGTTTCATAGGACTGTTGTTCACCGGTTATCCAATTGCATTTGTCTTAGGTGGTGTCGCTGTTGCATTCATCTTTGTGGGCTATGCAGCCGACTATTTTGGGTACACGCTTACCCTTGATCATGCAGGTACAAAACTCTATCTCGGTAGTGCTGCAGGATTTGTGAATCGCATCTACGGAGGTCTTCTTAGAAAACCAGAGCTTGTTGCATTGCCCATGTTCATCTTTATGGGCCTCCTTCTCGATCGCAGTGGGATAGCTGAGCGAATGATGACAGCTATGCAACAAATTTTTGGTCAGGTTCGTGGCGGCTTAGCAATTTGCGTGGTGTTTATTGGGATTTTACTTGCTGCAAGCATAGGCATTATCGGTGCATCCGTCGTGTTGCTTGGGCTCATTGGTCTGCCAGTGATGCTCCACCAAGGGTACGCACGGTCGCTTGCAACTGGCACTGTATGTTCTGCGGGTACCCTCGGTATTCTTATGCCTCCAAGCATCATGCTTGTGATCATGGCAGATCAGGCATCCGTTCCTGTTGGAGATCTATTTATGGGAGCAGTTCTTCCGAGTGCCATGCTTGCGGGCCTGTATGTTGCCTACTTGTTTTGTATAGGTCACATCCAACCAGAATATGTACCGCTTGGTAATCAGCAATCAATTTCCATAAAGGTCGTTTGCGAGGCCACGGCAGCGATTCTTCCCGTGTTGGCACTTGTCGTAGTCGTGCTCGGTTCAATTTTTGCAGGTATAGCAACCGTCACAGAAGCAAGTGGTCTTGGAGCGGTTGGGGCAAGTATCTTGGCGATCGTACATTGGTTGCAAACAAATAAACGGCAACAAGGAAAGGTGGACTATGCTGCAATCTTTCGGGAGGGATGGCAATCCTGTATTGATGCTTTTTCGTTGACAGGATCTATTGTCGGTATTCTTATTGGTGCCACCTGCTTTGCATTTATTCTTCGTGAGCTAGGAGGAGATAAGCTCATTCAGTATGGGCTAGAAAGCCTTCCTTTTGGTCCGTTTGGTGTTGTGGCCATTGTTTTGGGCATCATCTTTTTCTTGGGATTCTTTCTCGATTGGATTGAAATCACAATCATTGTCCTCCCACTTGTTCTCGCGACTATTGGTAAAGCAGATTTTCAATTCATCGACCCAGCCCTGTATGAACGGCAAGAAAGTTTTTTAGCCGCACGAACGCTCGCAAATACTATTTGGTTCTGCGTTTTAATGGCAGTCTGTCTTCAGACTTCCTTTCTCACCCCACCGGTAGGGTTTGCGATTTTCTATCTTAAGAGTGTTGCGCCGCGGGAAGTCACATTACTGGATATCTATAAGGGTGTTATTCCGTTTGTACTTATTCAGTTATTCGGGCTGGTCCTTGTTTTCTTCTTTGGACAATATCTTGTCCTGTGGTTGCCACAATATATTTATGGCAGATAGACAGATACGAGGAGTCAGGACTTTCATTGAGCAGGCAGAGTGAGTTCTTTTGTCAACTTCTGTTCAATAAAGAATGAACCTGCCGCAATGACGAAACACCACGCAGAAAATCCGATGCATTGGGTGGTAAAGTCGACACCCAAGTCAATCAGAAGCCCGGTCAGTCCTGGGCCGATTGCTGTGGAAAATACCATAACAGTAGTTGTGAGCGATCGTATTGAGCCAAGATGTCGAGTCCCGTAGAGCGCGGGTAAAACGGCGCCCCAAAGAGCGCTGGACATACCCATTGTGATGCCCATTGAACCGAGGGCAAGATACCAGGCTGTAATACTTGTCGCTTGACTGACGAGTGCCATGCCAAACCCAATTGGCAGCAAGAGAAAAGGTATGAGCCGATGGCCTCCAAAGCGATCGACTGCCCAACCAGCCCAGAATGATGCCATAACACCTGACAACGCGAAGCAAGAGAATGCAGGTGCCATGGCAACAAGTTTCCATCCTTTCAACTCAGCGAGATGTGTCTGATTAAAAAATAATACGGTGCCCATCAGGCCGGGTGTAAGAAGCGTTGGCAATAATGCTGGGAGGAGCCAGTGACGCATGGCGTCATGACGCGCCCAGTGTCGGCCTTGAAGGCCGGATAGCACATGCTGTTCAGTCAGTTGTGTCGGCACACGATCTGTTCGCAATAGGGCTGCCATAGTTGGCACAAAAATAAGGAGTACAAAGATAGCGACACATATCCATAAGGCCTGCCAGCCGAAGGCTTCAATGATGATGACTGCGGGGGCTGCAAGCAAGATTTCACTTGCTGGATACCCAAGATTAGCAAGCGCGACCGCACGACCCCGATGATTTACAAACCATCTTCCAAGTGTGGTCATTGCGATGTGCCCAAACATTCCCTGTCCGCAGAATCTGAGCAGAAACAATGAGCACCCCAGAGTCCAGACCGATTGGCCGACTGCCATACCCACAGCAGCGAGCGCAAATAAACAGGCTGTTATCAATGTGACGTAGCGTGGTGGTACACGATCAACGATGGAGCCCTGCCAGAACATGATCACCGCTGAGGCAAGCGTCGCCAGCGTATAGATGCCCCCCCACGCTCCGTCAGAGAGAGCAAACTGTTCTTTAATCGATGAGGAACATAAGGAAATAAACCACGTTTGCCCACCAGTGGATGCAAAGGTCAGAAGAAACCCGACAGAAAGCCAACGAATATTGTGAATCAAGAAGCGAATCATAGATACCTGACGTTGTAGAAGGGTTATCCGAACACCTTCTGACAGCGAATACAATGGGTAGTCATAATTCAGGTTTTATTGACACTGCTTGATGACTTTGGAACACCATCGAATGATGGTAGGGCATGGATCGTCTTAAAAGGAATAGAGCAGATGACGAGTATTCAGAGTAATGTACTCGCACATATTTGTAGCTTCCTGTATATCTCGTTCATTGATTCATTCAAACAGTCAGGAAAGGAGTAGCATGGTCTTGGCGACTGATTCTGAAATGTCTAGGTGGCTATGCAAGAATCTCTTTCACAACATGACCATGAACATCGGTAAGGCGATAGCGACGACCTTGGAACTTATAAGTAAGTCGCTCATGATCGATGCCGAGTAGGTGGAGCAGTGTTGCATGAAAGTCATGTATGTGAACACCTTCTCCATCAATATTGTAGCCATATTCACATGTTTTTCCCCAACTGATGCCGGGTCGAATACCGCCACCGGCCATCCATGAGGTGAAGCAACGGGGGTGGTGGTCACGACCAAAGTCAGCGTTAGGCTTATACAACCCTTGGCAGTAATTGGTTCGGCCAAACTCACCGCCCCATATCACAAGCGTATCATCAAGCATGCCACGATCGGCAAGATCTTGAACAAGTGCAGCAGCAGGCTGATCAGTTTCTTTACACTGTTTCTTTAAGCCACCTCGCAGTCCGCCGTGGTGATCCCATCCCTGATGATACAGCTGAATAAAGCGAACACCTCGTTCAGCGAGTCTTCTGGCAAGAAGACAATTCGCTGCAAAACTTCCAGCATCTGTCGCGTCGGACCCGTAACGCTCAAGAACATGCTTCGGTTCATCACTCAAATCAGTAACATCTGGAACACTCGCCTGCATTCGGTATGCCATTTCATAGTGGGCAATTCGTTCTGTAATTTCATTATCGGGTGTTCCACTGAATTGATGCTCATGTAAACGGCGGAGGCCGTCAAGCATAAGTCGGCGATTGTCGGAGGAGATTCCAGGTGGATTATTTATGTAGAGTACAGGGTCACTTCCAGAACGGAATCGTACCGCTTGGTGTCGTGATGGTAGAAAACCTGATCCCCAAAGATGGCTCTGTAAGGGCTGACCTCCTTTTTTCTTGGTAATCAGAACAACAAATGATGGAAGTTCATTGGTGATACTACCGAGTCCATAGTCAAGCCATGCTCCGATACTCGGCCGACCAGGAATCTGTGATCCACTTTGCATGAAACAAACACCAGGTCCGTGATTAATACTTTCTGTATACATGGCTTTGACGAAACACAGCCGATCAGCGATTGCTGCGGTGTGTGGTAATAGCTCACTCAGTGTTGCTCCACTCTCACCATGTTGTGAAAACGTGAAGGGTGATCCAACCAGCGGTAGTGAACTTTGATTTCCACTCATGCCAGTGAGCCGTTGTCCACCACGTACACTTTCAGGAAGCTGTTGACCTGTACGTTTGACAAGCGTTGGCTTGTTATCAAACAAATCAAGTTGAGAAGGTCCGCCGGCCTGAAAAAGGTAAATGACACGTTTTGCTTTGGGTGCATGATGCACATGTTGTAAGGCACCGTTTCCGTTTACGGCTTGCACTTCCTTACACAGCATCTCATTTAAGGCAAAGCCGCCTAGACCCATGCCAAATGTGTTGAGCAAGGTTCGTCGATTCATTGAACATGAAGGAGCGAGTGGTGGATTGCTCATCTTTTCATCACACTTTCATCGTGTGCAAATAAACCATTTATAACAGTAGCGAGAGTGGCTACATCAGTCTCGTTAAGATCTGTGCTTTTTGATTTCTCTCCAACACAAAGAAGTTCCTGTGTATTTTCAGGATGCATCTCATACCAAGAGTGTTGGTCTTCTACCATTTGAATAAGTATGCGTTGTTCATCTTTGTCAGGATGACGGCTTGTTAGAACATAAAATGCCTGCTTGATTGCCGATGACAGATCATTCGAATTCAGGCGTAAGACATTTTCGGCAAGCACTCGGGATGCTTCAACAAACTGTGTGCCATTGAGTAGAACAAGGGCGTGGAGGGGCGTATTTGTAGTATCTCGCTTTACTGTACAGACAACTCTATTTGGAACATCAAAAGTCTCCAGCACAGGCGCTGGGCCGCTTCTTCGCCAATAGGTGTAAATACTCCGACGGTACAATGCCGTACCGGAGCCAATTTTTTCTGGTTTAAATGATTCTGCAATATCGTATGGTCTCACCGGAGGACCTCCCAGTGTTTCATCCAAAAGTCCGCTCACTGAAAGCGCACTATCGCGAATCATCTCGGCCGGTAGGCGATGTCGGGGACCCCGAGCAAGCCAACTATTCTCAGGATCATGTGCCATTGTCTTCCCCGCAGCGAGACTTCTTTGTTGGTATGTGTCTGAAGTCATAATGAATCGCAGGAGCGATTTGACATCCCAGGAAAATCCACCTTGATCCTTTGGATGAGAAAATTTCCATGCAAGAAGGTCAAGGAGTTCCGGGTATTCAGGCTGCATCGCCTGGCTACCAAAGTCTTCTGCACTGCGTACGAGTCCCTCACCAAAAAGTGCCTGCCAAAATCGGTTGACAGTAACTCGAGCGAGGAGAGGATGGTCAGGATCAAGAAGCCATCGGGCCAAACCAAGACGATTACGTGGAAATGCAGAAGGGAATGAAGGAAGAATTTTTGGAGTAGTTGGCTCAACGGGTTCAGCTCGTTTGCCGTATTCACCTCGAGTCAGGACATAAGCTTGCTTGGGTTGAAGGCTTTCCCGCATCACCATAATTTCTGCACTCTTTTCAAGGAGTTTATTGCGATCTTTGTAGAGATTCTGCAACTGCTTGCGATGAGTCAGAACGTCTATGTCAATATCTGCCAGATAGTCACTGAGAGCATCAAAATTAGTCTTTGATTGGATAGCATTTGCCAGCGTGCCGGGCTCACAGCATTCCTGAATTTCCAAAGGTGAAAGTGCCCGCGCAAAGACTCGGAATTCATCGACGAAACCATTCTTGAAGCCATGGTCCCGCATTCGTTCCCCGATTGTAATCGTATCCCCGCCACCTCCCAAAATAGTACGCGTGAGATTGTCCTGAACAACTTCAGTTTTTACTTGGTGGCCATCAAGAGAAATACTCAGTCCGTTTGCCAGCCCTGTTCCGTTACTGCAGACAACTACATGTACCCATTTATTCGTCGGTGCTTTTTCAATCATCCGAATACTTGCAGCATCACCAGGCCAGAAATGGATTAATGACCAGCGGAGGTGATCTTGATCAATAATGAGTTCATAGCCACGGCTTCCCGCGTCAGTCCAAGCTTTTGAACGATGGAAAATGACGGCTCGGTTAAAAGATGAGGGGATCTTGATCCAGCACGATATCGAAAATGGATCACTCCGACTGAAGTTGCCGACCGGAGTTGTAACAGGGTGATCGCCAGTCAGGTGAATCGCTTGCCCAGTATGTCCGTCAACGACCGCGTTGTCTGCTGGAGATTGTGCAGCGTATTTCTGTTGATGATTCGTTGTTGTCGAGTCTTTTTTTTGTTCAGTCTGCTTGGGTTCAGAGCTATTTGTTTTAGTACTCGCTGTCTTATATATCAAAGATGGGAAGCGGCCATTTTCTAATCGATTGTCAAAAGAGTAATGTGCAATTTCCCCGTGTATCGTGTCATGATTCAAACCATAGTTGCGAGATAGTGGAGTGTCATCAGAAAGCGAAAGATATATTTTTTCACGTACCTCTTTCTTGAGCTTTTTAAGACTTTGGTGTTTCTTCTGAATCTCTTGAGTCAAACGATCAATTTGTTTTTGAAGGGTGCTATCTGTGAGTTGTAGTTTTGGTGTTGGCGTAGCTTGTGTAAAGAAAGAGTAAAGGCCAGCCTCATCGATATCATCAAAAAAAGCAAAAAGAGAGTAGAAGTCTTTTTGAGACAGTGGATCAAACTTATGATCATGGCAACGACAGCATTCAAGTGTGAGCCCTAGAAATGCTGTTCCAAACGTAGTCACCCTGTCGTTTACATAGCGGACTCGATATTCCTCAGCAACGGACCCACCCTCATTTTCCTGTTGATGCAACCGATTGAATGCGGTCGCTAACATCTGTTCTTGAGTTGCGTCTGGGAGAAGGTCACCCGCTAATTGCCAGAGTACAAAATTGTCCCAGGGAATATTGTCATTAAAGGATTTGATAACCCAATCTCGCCAAGGCCACATCGTTGGTCGGGGTGTGTCTCGTTGAAAACCATAGCTGTC
>Ga0114919_10003363_pt1 | contig 12925 bp, 11 predicted proteins | sample BlataG_FD_88682 | JGI IMG/M metagenome (GOLD analysis project Ga0114919, IMG submission 88682) | Deep subsurface microbial communities from Black Sea to uncover new lineages of life (NeLLi) - Black_00105 metaG | ecosystem: Environmental > Aquatic > Marine > Oceanic > Sediment | place: Atlantic... | reverse complement strand
GGGGAGGAAGGGGGGAAAAAAAAAGGGGGGAACCAAGGAAGAGGCGAGAGGCGGGGGAGGGGAAAAAAAAAGGAAGAGAAAAGAAAAAAAAAAGAGAGAGGCAGAGGGGAGGGGGGGGGGGGGGGGGGGGGGGGGGGGAGCAACACATAAATATATTATATATTATATAAAAAACCACATAAAAAGAAAACGCATACCTGTTGAGTATCATCTCCAAGGACATCACCCAAATATGCCACAATATCCGCCATACAAGCAATGGTAGCTTCTTTGACCTCCTGATCTTGATCAGCAGTCTTCAATCTCTCTAGAATACATTCAAACAGAGGCTGCACAATAGCTGCTGCTGGTGGTGCACTGCTGCTGGCTTCATTACTCACTAGTAGTGGTTGAAGTGGGTCTGGGCGAATGAGAAGGACCAGCTTCTGACATACTCTCACTGCTTCTGCTGCTACCTTGTAATACCGCTCCTTGGTTGCTGCAAATATATGAGGTGCTAGGGATGGCACACTATTGACTATTTGAGGAGGAATACTACTCTTATTATTATTATTATTATTAGATGCTGAAGTTGTGATGATGGAGGAGAGGAACTGCAGAGCTGGAATCTTCAGAGTGCTGGATGTGGCCAGCTTATCAGCAAGAGCAGCAACTATGCCAGGTACCAAGAGAGCCAGACGACCCGCCACTGCATCTGGAGCAGCGGTAGATAACTCCAACAGCAGCTTGAACACTGCAGCACGTGTTTTAGGTTGTTTTTCTTTCAGTTGCTTGGCTAGTAGCTTGATTACCTTGGGCATGTCTTTGAGAAGAGCATCACTTGCTTTGGTGTCTCCTCTTCTGTTGGCCATTGTTACCTGTCGCGCAACTTCTTCAAATGTCCCCATCACCTCTATCTTCACAGTCTCTTCTCTATCCTTTATTCTAGCAATCACATGTGCTGCTACTTGGTTGTAAATGATAAGGAACAGGTCGGGGTAGTGGCCGATAATGGCGGTGAGCAGACGAGCAGACGCTCTACGAACTTTCCAAGATGTATCTTCATCATCGGAGTACTCTTCTTCGCTATAATCTTCCTCATCTTCATCTTCATTGTCGTCAGCATCATCTTCCATCCCATCATCGTTATCATTATCATCTTCATCCACCGCATCATCGCCACTGTCATCGTCGTCTTGATAATTGGGGTCATACCTAATATATTTCAGACACAGGGGTATGACGCCGTCCAACATTGAGCGAACCTCTTCCGGACACCTAACCACAAAGCTCTCCAAGCTCTGAAAGCAATACTCTCTCATTTCATCATCTGCCTCTGCTGCTCTCTCCAGTTGCTGCAGCACCACAGGAACTGCTCGGGGGAGAGCGATTGAGAACTTAGCACCGACACTTCTACACAGCGCAGCCAGCAGCTGTATATAGGTTCTGAGACCTTCAGCTTTCAGTGCTTCTCCTCCTTTTTGTTCTAGCTTGGTCACTGCCACTTCCATGAGCTGGTGGAGAGAGGTGAGAGAGAGGCTGGTGGCAAGAGCAGCCAGACACTGGATGGCCTTCTTCCTAGTACCTGCCCTTCCTTGGTCCAATTCTGGCAGTAGAGCTTGTTGGACGGCATCAGGGTTGGTAATGAGACTGCCATACCTAACAGCAAGCTCAGATAACATATCTAAACTATTGCCTACTACATCTGGATGAGGGGATGCCAGGCCTTGGAGGATGAGGGGGGTGGCAGTGGTGACGAGAGCGGTGGCAGTGGCGTCAGCGGCAATGTCAGCCGTCAAGACTGTTTTCAAAGCTAATGCTGCAACGTCTCTGGTTTGTTCCTTCTTGGCGTTGGCATGCTTGTCGCAGAGAGTGGAGGTGATTTGGATGACGTGGTCGATGCGGACTTTGTTGATGAGGAGGCCAGCACAGCGGTTGGCGAGGCTGGAGATATCGCCGGATTGGTCTTCGAGTTGTTTAATGACGGCATTGACGATCTGATTCTCTGTTTGTTGGCAAGAGAAGGCAAAGGAGGGTTTGCTGAGCTCAGTCGCTAGATCTGATGTGGCCATGTACCTGTGTTGTTTAGTGTGGAGTATTGTGAAAAAATGAGTGAGGAGTGATGAGAAAAGGTCGGTGTGGGCCATGTGTGGGAAATTGGAAGAAGTTCGTCTTAGTAGTGATACTTACCTAAAGTCCTTGTCTCTAGACTCGATCTGTAGTTGAAATAAGGACGTTGAGTCGATGACAAGGGGGGAAACTGGTTGATTGGATGTGATCGAAAAGGAAAACTCACCTTTTCGAGGATATCCCTCAAGAACCCGGAGCTCATTTTTGCTGCAACCCTACTGAAGATGCTAGATTAAACAAGTTGAGTACGTGCCAAGGCTAATAACGGCAGGTCTTGACAACTGGATGAGGAAGTCTTGATCAATTTGATCGTCTTGTTGCTATGAGTATACCATATGATCGGATATTCAGTACACATACATGGCACGTGTGAATAGATTTAAGTTGATTAGCGGGGATGAGTTTCTTTTAAAGCAATGCTTTCCCTCCCCGGCTTCAGGCCTGCCGGCTTGCAAAACTTGGAAGGTGTGCACAGTCCACAACACTTCTATCGTGCCTTAAATTACCAAACCGTTACATTTTATCGAATCAACATGACATTGATGCATGCTGTAAGTACCGACAGAGCATAGTTTTCGTTGCTACATACACCTAGATTCAGGCATCATTAGATTCCGCAACTCTCTCATCCAGTTCCTGAACCCCTCTTCCTCGCCACCTCCAATCCACAATCATGCAGACCATTTCCACTTTGCGTGCTTGCCAGGTGCCTCGAATGGTATGTTTGCTTAAGCCTCCCTTCCATCTCTCTCTTCCCCCGACACCCACCCAACCAACCATAACTCACCATTCCTTCCTTTCTCCTCTATCTCCCCAGGCCACTACCACAGCCAAGCGTTGCTTGAGCTTCACTTCCAGCAAGGCAGCCACAGGCACACCACTCATCCGCTCCTCCATTATATCCTCCTCTTCCTCTTCAATCACCTCATCTCGCTCATCGTTGGCAGCCCCAACCAGAGCCATGGGATCAGGAGCCGCTGGCAGCCCAATCACTAAAAAGGTTTATTTCGACATTGAAATCGGCGGTCAACCAGCTGGACGCATCGTCATGGGCCTCTACGCCGACGATGTACCCAAGACTGCTGAAAACTTTAGAGCTCTCTGCACTGGTGAAGCTGGCTTTGGCTACAAGGGATGTGGTTTCCACAGAGTTATTCCTCAATTTATGATCCAAGGTGGTGACTTCACTGCTGGCAATGGTACTGGAGGGAAGAGCATATATGGCGCTAAGTTTGCCGATGAAAACTTCATTTACAAGCATACAAAACCAGGTCTGTTGTCAATGGCTAATGCTGGCCCAAATACTAATGGATCACAATTCTTCATTACTACAGTGGAAACTCCATGGTTGGATAACAAACATGTTGTGTATGGAGAGGTGGTGGAAGGCTTTGAAATAGTGCAGAAGATTGAAGGGGCAGAGACTGGGATGATGGATAAGCCTAAGAAGGCTGTTGTGATTGCTGACTGTGGGGAATGCTGAAGATAGAGAAGAGGGCAGTGATGGGGATGAGGGAAAGTCTGTCTTCTTCGATAGCTTGGGGATAATTTAAAATAAGGGTGAAGTGTACGTAACAATGACAACTGTTCAAACGTTAGAGTTGTGACAAGGTTGTTTGACGTATTTTTGTCAGTCTTTAAGTAAAGAATCCAATATGAGTGGCAATGGAGCACCAGGTGGAATGCCAGGCTTTCCTGGTATGCCTGGCATCATGCCACCAGGCATGGGTACGTTTATCTCAATTCAATTGCCTGATTAACTTCATTGGTCTTTGTGGAAACCCCCGATGGAATCTAGGAACACATGCATCTCCTTGCCACTTGATATTCCTCCTTTTCTACACTCGCAGATATGGAAGCCTTGGCCCAACTGATGCAGGTATGTGTACATCGCTAGTTCTTATCCTCTCCAACCTAACCTCGAGACACACAAAAAGCAGACCCACATCTCTTCCCCCGACGACCCATCCTTGAACGCTCAATCTCACCCACTACCCTCCTCCCTCTCACTTCTTCTCACAGGACCCTGCTATCCAACGCATGACACAAGCTCTTGCAAATGATCCCATGTTTGCAGAACTTGCAAAGGAACTCAACGAAACAGGCCTCGAGGGCGGCATGGGCGGTCTTAACCTCCAGGAAGGCTCCTCTGCAGGAGGTGCTGGAGCTGCAGCCGCAGCTGCAACTGGTGGAGGTGGAGACCCTTTCCAAGCCAAGTACATGGAAGCAATGGAGAAAGTCATGGGAAACCCTGAATTTGTCCAAGCAGCCCAAGAAATTGGCAAAAACTTGATGGGCCAACTCGCTCCCCAAATGCCCCCAGAGTTTCAGTCGATGATGGACCTCTATTCCAACCCCAGCAACGTGGAAATTATTAAAGATAAGATGGAAGAGCTCAAGGATGACCCCCAATTGGCTGACGTGTTCAAAGATATTGAGGCCAATGGACAGCAGGCTATGTTCAAATATATGGATAACCAGGAAATCACAGCCAAGTTCCAATCCAAGTTTGAGGATTTGCTCAAAGATCCCCGTATCCAAAAAGGCGCCGCATTGACAGCTGGTACCGCCAATACCGGTGGAGAGAGCCAAGCTGTAGAGGAAGGACCAACTACCATTCACGATTTTGCCACATCTGGCGATCCAAAGGGCCTTAAAGAAGCGTTGAAAGCAGAAGGCGTCTCCCCCGACGACCTGGACGACGAAAGCCATACCGCTCTTCACTTTGCGTCTGGCTACGGCGAGTTGGAATGTATGAAGATCTTGCTAGATGCAGGTGCTAATGTGGATATCACAGATGAGAGTGGCAATACAGCTTTGCATTATGCAGCTGGTTATGGGCAGGTGGAGGCGGTCAAGTTGTTGTTGGAGAAGGGAATTGATAAGGAGGCAAAGAATGATGAGGAGAAGACTGCTCTGGATGTGGCAGAGTTGAATGAAGAGGCCAGTGTTATTGCACTTTTGAAGTAAAGTAAAGGAAGGAAAGAGGGAGGGAGAGAGGCAGAGTTTTGTGTGTGGTGGATAGAAAGAAGGTGAAAGAGAAGGAGGTAGTGTAGGAAAACAAAATAATGATAATGGCGTCTTTTATTGATTTTGACATCGGATTAGATTCCATGGTAGCAATAGTGTTGTGTTCCTTCCAACCATGTAACTACATACCATCAAAAGTCCTTTACATTCAAACAACAATCTTGAACAACGCCATATATAAACATCATCATCCCTTATATTTATTTTCAAACCTTCCCAGTCACACCCTTTTGATACTGTTTGTATCTCTTTGGCAATAATCTCTCCAACACACCAGCTGCCACCCCCCTATCCATAGCTTCCTTCAAAGTCAAAGCCTCCTTCAACAAATCCTCAACCCTTTTCTTATTCTCTGTCATCTGTGGCATCAAGGACTGCACTGCTGCTTGCACTGCAGATTCGCTTTGCCAGGCTGTTGTTCTCATCTCAGGGAAGCCACCGATACCAGAACCATCTCCCAGGGTTGATGCCAACCCTGCTTGACGCAATTCCAGTAGTTCTACTAGAGACTGTGCCTCTGCTTTGGCTTCCTCCATCTCTCCTCCTGATGAATTCTTTTCTTCTAGTAACCTGCAAGCTCTGCCAAACAGACCCAAGAAGACCAATTCGGTCTGCTGCAGACCAGGATCAGAAGCAATAATCTCCAATACAAAAGTCTTTACCTTTTGAGCATCATCTGGTCTTTGGCCCAACACAAATTCCAACAACAAGCAGTCGTATTCATTAACAGACTCTCTACCATCTGCATAGGCAGCTACTTGCAGCATACGTACTGCCTTCATGAAACGACGGTCACTCACGTAGACGGGGGGCTCACATTTATCTTGAAGCCAGTTTCTGACTCCCGTGAGGATGTCGACGACATCATCAGGGACTTCTACATTAGACATGGCAGCAGAAGATGTAGCTCTGAAATCATCCATAGTAAGTTCTTCCTCCTGTGCAGCATTAGTACTACCACTGCTGCCATTGGTGGCAGGAATGGCCCCAGCAGCCAGCTTGGCCAAAGTGGCCAATTGTGAAGCTGACACCTGTGCGACCTGTCTTCTAAACAGAAATCTGTCATAAAGAGCATCCAACTCCTCACTCTCTGGCAACTCATTAGAAGCACCAACTAAACAGAGCAAGGGCACTTCAAACCTGGCATTTCCATTATCAAATAGACGCTCATTCAACAAGGTGAGCAGGGCGTTTAAAATGGCAGAATTGGCTTTGAAGATCTCGTCAATAAAGGCGACTTCTGCAGTTGGGAGATATCCAGCGATTTGACGGACGTATTCGTCGTTTTCTAAACCACGCATCGAAAGAGGGCCGAAAAGTTCCTCTGGGACGGAGAATCTGGTGAGGAGACGTTCAAAGTATTTACCACCAATGAGGCCAGCGATACGGCGACTGAGCTCCGATTTGGCAGTGCCTGGAGGGCCTAAGAGGAGGAGATGTTCTCCACAAAGAGCTGCAAGGATGAGGAGACGGACCTCTGTTTCACGTTCTAAAAGGCCAGATTGAAGGTCGGTGATGGAGGCCCTGACTTTGCGACCGAGAAAGCTGTCAGGGCTCTGGAAGTATGAGGCGGAGGCGTCGGATGCGTTTTTTTGGAGAGTAGCTTCGTGTAGCTTGTCTACCTGGGCTGAGATGTCGGAGATGAGCTTGATGGTGGTTGCGTCTACGGTTTCGGTCGCTTGATCGGCTCTGACTGCGTTTAAAGCCCAGTTGGGATGAGGTGCTGGGGGATGGGGATTCCAAGTTGAAACCTGAGGTTGCTGTCTTCTCGGGGTATTTCTGCCATAACAACGGTTAGCACCAGGGTTTTGAACTTGGTGATTCACCACCAATTGCTGGAAGGAGCCCCTTAGCGACGATGTTGGTGGCTGCATGATGTTTCTTTGGATTCCTATAAGTGCAAAAGCCAAACCAAATACAGATATCAGTCTATGATGTCGTTATCTACTCACTGATTTTCAAATCTGATCTAAGAAGTTGGGTTTTTAACTGTACAATGGCATATTATCTTCTGATCTCTATCCACAGCCTGCACTCAAAACCTGTCAAAACGATAAGGGAGATATGGGAGTTCCAAGTTGGTGTGGTGAAAGCCATACACTCTTCCTCTTATTCTCTAGGGCACATAAAGTAATCCCTGTAGGATACCTTATTACTGTAAATTATACAAAGCCCAATTCAAACCTTTTCCTCCAACCTTCCTGACGGCTCCAGAAGGACGTCGGCCATGCATGAAAAGGCTGAAATCGGTGACAGCCCTGACCATCATCGTCTCTCTTTAAATTATCAACCCAACCCAAAGCTGTCCTAACTGTGGATATTTATGGAACTACTAGATGTTCTGAATCTATAGAGTACACAAGATATGAAGCTCACGACAAGGGAAGACATCCCTCGATTCACAAGAGATTACCTTTGTATGGTCGCAAATATTCATAGGATGTCCTAAGCTGGCACAGACACAATCCAGTAACTACGAACGATTCATTCATGCCAATTTTGCAACAAGTAAAATCTGCCAATTAAAACTCTAAGAAACGATGAAGTTTTCAGACTACTTCAATATTTCAAACGCTCCAGGGTACCCCAACTCTCTAGCATGGTCTGAAGACGGCATACTGGCAATCGTAGGCGGAAACACCATTGACCTCACCCATCCCGGCGATCTCCAAGGCCCCCGCTCCTTCATTGGCTTGGACCGCCCAGCCAGTTCCTCCATCCTTGACGCAGCAGGTGCCCCTAAAAACATCCGTCACGACCTCTTCTATTCCATCGCCTACCAAAAAAATGCTCTCATCTGCAGTATGGATGAAAGAAACACTTTAACTGCTAGGAGCGTCGTCTGGTCACCAGCTGGAGTCTCATCCGGCTACGCCAGCTTGTTGGGCGTCCTCACTAATGATTACCATTTCACTGTTTATTCCAAGCCTCCTTCAATGGATTGTGAGTGGAGACCTGTATCTGTACTCACTGAGAGTCTAGTGGAGTATTTAGAGAATACTAGTTGGAAGGATTTAACCAACTGTGATGCTGCTGATGCTGATTATCATCATTATACTGATGTTGTTTCTGGAGTTTTCAACACTACCGATGACAAACATCAACACCGACAAGAGCAGCCTAAAGTGGCTATGGAAGTAGAAAAACAACAAGCTATAGCAGCAGTAAATGAACACAATAATGATACTTTGAGACTGCGTGGTGGCGGTGATGAAGAGATACTAGAAGAATTGACCCCGGAATCTGAGGACATTATACCATCTGGAGCATCGCCATCACCAGTCATAGAAGCAGTAGCTGGGTTAAGAGTAGGAGTAGGAGGGGCAGGAAGGAGTAAAGATAAAGTAGGGAAGGAGGTTGTACCTGGTCGTGGTGTGTTTCCCCCTTCCCGGGCCGTCAGTGCTGGTGGCGGTGGGAGAGCAGTAAAGAATAGGAAATATGACGACTACTATGTTGGAGAGGAGGAGGAGGAAGAAGATGATGAAGAAGAAAAGGATGAGGAGGAGGATGGTGGGAGTGGGAGAGGCAATAATAGTAAGAATAATAGCATTTATAATACAGCAACAGGAGGAACTCTTAGAAGAGGGAGGGGAAGGAGAAAAGGGAGGAGCAAAGGTGGGCACTCCACAATATCAGCATCACAATCACCAAACAAACCTGGAGGAGCAGCAAGAGGTGGGCAGCAGGGAAAAGAAAAAGAAGGTCAAGAAGAGTACCACCCTCCAGATAACCTCACAGCTGAAGATTTAACTCCTCTCTACCCTGGATTTATCAGAAAAGAAGCCATATTATACTCTCTAGCTGCACATTTCTTAAAATGGAGGAAAGATACCAACAGCCTTGGATTATGCCCTCGGTATGCCACCACCAGACAGCATCTGACTGGGCTTGATAAGGACCAGTTTGACCACTTTGTATCTGATTACTGGCAAGTATACAAGACAGAGTATATAGAAGAATTGGGCTACAATATAGATGCGTTTTGGAAGAAGGCTAGACTGGCTTTAATTAATTTCTGGGAAAGGAGCTTGAATGCGACAAGGAATCCTTTTGAATTAGAAGGGTATGAGTCAATTGTTGAAAAGGATAGAAGAATGGTGCCACTAAGTATTGTGCCTTTACGAGGGGTAGGGTTAGAGACAGTGGAGGTGGAGGTTAAGGCTAGAAAGAAGGCCAAGATTGTTGATACCGCAGTTGGTGGTGATGGTATGGAGGAGAATACTGGTGATGATGATAATGCCAGAGGTGCCGTTGCAGCAACAGTAGCAGCAGCTGCAGCTGCGAAGGTGAAGAAAAGAGGACCAAAACCAAAACTAAAGCCAACATATGAATATGACATCCCGCAAGATTTCTCCTTCAGAAACCTCCCTCCAGTCGATTTTTCCTGCAAAACTTCCGCCAGGAAGTCCTTGGGAGAAAATGCCTCCCGTCGTTTCATCAAGCTCAGACTAGAGCTCCAAGAAAAGGACCCTGACGCAGTACCATTGTACCATGGAGCTGATAGGCCTAATTACAAAGAGGCAGATAAACAGCTCATTGAAAGAGTAATTACTGAGTTTTGTTTTGCCTATCCTAGGCTTATGAGAGACCTAGGTATGACAAAAAATAGAATGAGAACTATGTGGATGCTTGAGTTGAAGAAACACTGGGATAGGAAGGAAAATACATATGCATCTGATTTGGTCAGTACTTTGAATGGGAAGCAGGGGTTGTTTCTGCCAGATGTGCCAGCAGAACAACGACATTTGGATTTAACGTTTGCTCCTGCCAATCGTCTGTCTGCTCAACTTGGTGATGGAGTTGGTGGTATTATGAGAAGGTCAGCAACGGGAAGGAGTACTGATGTAGGGAAAACAGGAGGAGGATATAAAAAAAGAGGTGGTTCAGTTTCTTTAAAAAAAAAGCAGAAGAAGAAACCACCTGTCTCTGGGTCAGACGATGATTACAATCTAGATGAAGAGGATGATGGTGACGACGATGTAGATGACGATATTGATGAGTTCGTCGACGACAACGACGGCGGCGGTGGTGGTGGCGGACATAACAATTCCAAGGGTCCCAACTACCGCCGTCCAACTGGTACAAATAGAAGAGCCCCCAAACCACCTAGTGTGTACCTTGCAAAGAATGATTATGAAAAGAGGTTGTTATCACTGATGACTACCAGTGCCGCTTGGTCTCCGCTAGTGCCAGCATCAGCAGTCGAGAAGTGTGCTGGTGGTGCTGGTGGTGGTGTTGAAAGAAAAGAAGGGAAGAAGTTGTGTTCTTTTGTTGCATTGGGAACAAAAGGAGGTAGGATATGGATCTTCAGATGTATGGATGGTGATCATGATGATGGTACTACTACTACTACTACTAGCAGTAGTGGTGAAGAAAAAGCTTCCTCTCCTATCTTCGAGTTGGTTGGCAGTGTTCAGATGCAAGTAACCTGGGTGAACAGTCTAGCATGGTCACTAATGAAATCATCTGATGATAATGATAATAATAGTAGTAGTAGTAGTAGTAGAAGTGATAGTGATAGTGGTACATTGGTTCTAGTGTGTGGAGCAGCTGATGGTTCTGTTGTTACATGGAAGGCTGCCACCTCCCATTTGGCTTCCCTCCCTGATCTATTTCTACCCCAAAGTCATGGCAGTGGTCAAAAGGGGGTTGTGATGGAGAGATGGCAGCAAATGATAGCCCCTGATATGTGTGCTGTGACCCATGTAGCTGTAGCCCCTCCTTGTTTGATAAATGGAAACTTGGGTAAAAAAGGGGATTTATTGTTGGTAGCTGTAGGAAAGGCTAATGGTACCATTGCTGTGTGTACTTCTCATTTGAATAGTAGAAACAAGAAGGCAGTGAATGGTAGAGGAGGAGAACCTTCATCTTCATCTATGCCACCAGCAGCAACAGGAGAAGTGGATGTGATATTGAAGAGGCTACCTGGACAATCGCCGTCAGCAATCACTGGTCTGGCATGGCTGCCTGGACAGGATAATGTGTTGACTGTATGCAATAAAGAGGGCGCCTTGGGCTGTTTCAAGTACGTCACCAATGATATCACCGTACCACAAGGGCATAGCAACACTGCTTCTACTATTACTACTAATGCAGCAGTGATAGGTCTGTCTAACCCTGTTAATCTCCTTTCATCAGCAGAAAAAAGGAAAATCAACATCGTTCTGCACCCCAACGCAGTCAAAGGCCGCCTCAAAATCCAAGAGCGGGGAGGTATTGGCGGCTATGGAGTAGCTGCCTCCCCCCATGGTCTCTATGTCTGCATGATCAGGAGAGCCTTTCATCCCTCTTCTACTTTCACCAAGCAACTACAAGTCCATCAGAAGTTAATACTTGGATTGGTGAAGATGTTTAAAGTGGCGGGTACGGGGGCAAGTTTGACTAGAGAAGAGGCCTTGGAGGCGTGCGTGAGGAATGAGGTGCATAATAGGGGGAGTGAGATTAGACCTCCTTGGGACGTGGCCTTGTTGTTGGCTGAAGAACAGCAATATGCTGGTTGCAGTGGTACACATGGTGGTGGACAAGAAGAAGTTGGTACTCTTGTTGTAGATGATGATGATGATGATGATAAAGATAATATTACTATTAATGGTACTACAAGTACTACTATTCAAAAAGAAGATAGTATCGAGCATTTCCTGTCTCAACTAGAGCACCCAGTGGTCACCAAATTTCAAGCTCACCAAGCTATAGCAATGCAGACTGCCATGCAAGCTGGTACTGGTACGGCAACAACAACAACAATGCCAGGTCTTGTACCAGGAGGAGGAGGAGGGGGGAAAAGAGATGAAGAAGAGGAAGACTACTTCCTTCATAATATCTCCACTGCTGACTGGAGACGACTACAATTAGCCACAGCTCTCCGTCACTTGACTGGAAACCCCCCACTCATCTCACCCTCGGCAACTGATGCTCAGAAAATTGTGAATCAGGAGTCGTTGGAGCGTAATGAGATGCTGCTGCTTCAGCGGCATATTGGCTCGGTCCTCAACTCTGCTCTCTCCCCTTCATCATCAGCATCAGCATCTTGTGAGCCAAGTTTGACTGCATTGCTGGCAGCAGATTGGGTCACCCTCAACGCCCCCCATCCCCTCCTCCTCTCTGAACTCATCCGTCCAGCCTGTCAAGTCTACCAACGAGCTGGCATCCACAACCCGCCTACTCAGCCACCATCTAGAGAAGAATGCCCCGGCCTGTTATCCCCAGGAAGCTGTGCCATCACTGGCTACGGCACTGCCGCTGCCATTGCTGCAGTTGACCCAACCAACCACCGCATCATTCCCCGGTGTGCAGCTACCTTGCGTGTGTGTACGGACCCCAATGTATGGGTGTGCAGGGTGTGTAGACTCAAGTATTTAATACCGCCTAGGTTGGAAAAGAGCGAGGACGGGAGGGGGCTGCCTGTGTGTTTAATTGAAGGGACGGTGTTGGGCCCTAGTTTATCAAGGGTGTTGCTCACTCCTCCTTGTACTGGACTGGTTACTTGAGAGAGAAGGGGGGGGGGGATATGTTGGAAGTGTATATATACCTAAGGTAGAAGATGTTGTTTTAGATCTAAATAGAACATTAACCATGTGTAAATAAAGGCATAGGTGGTATGGTAGTATTTTTTTTTTACACCAGAGCGTGCATACTCTTTGGTAATGGAAAGCTGACACATCATTATCAAAACTTCTCCATTGGGGAAAGCAAATCAGCAAGCAGGTTATGAAATGGGTAGATTATTATTATCATTATTATGCGTAAACCCTTCTTGTTAAAAAAAAGGGAGGGGGGGGGGGGGGGG
>Ga0114919_10003361_pt1 | contig 12927 bp, 13 predicted proteins | sample BlataG_FD_88682 | JGI IMG/M metagenome (GOLD analysis project Ga0114919, IMG submission 88682) | Deep subsurface microbial communities from Black Sea to uncover new lineages of life (NeLLi) - Black_00105 metaG | ecosystem: Environmental > Aquatic > Marine > Oceanic > Sediment | place: Atlantic... | reverse complement strand
GAGCTCAGCAAGCTCTTGTCTGGCGTGACCATCGCGGAGGGTGGTGTTCTCCCCAACATCCACGCCGTGTTGCTCCCAAAGAAGTCTGGCAAGAAGGAATAAGCGTCTGCTTACCCTCTTCTTTGACAGCCCCTTCTCTGAGGACCTTCACAACAAAAGGAACCAATAAACCAAACCCTGGTGTTAATAAACACCACCATACCCTCTACTCTTTTTGACACACAACAACTTTATTTGTCTCCCGTGTGTTACACTACTCGAATCAAATCAAATTAATCAATACCAGATACAAATCCATCGTAAGTCCCATTCTGTCCCTCTCTCATCCTACTCTCCTGTAAACCGAGGAGCCCGCTTCTCAGCAAATGCCCTCAGCCCCTCCAGCCTATCTTTAGAAGGTATTACCTGGGCATAACACGCCTCTTCTAATACCAATCCACTAGCTAAGTCAAGAACAGCTCCATAACTAATAGCTCTCTTTGCTGCTCGTAATGCTATAGGACCAGATCCTGACATTTCTCTGGCCAGCCTGAGCGCCAGCTCCTCCACTCCCTGTTGTTGCTGTTGATTACTATCATTGCTTTCAAAAGTAGTAGCAGTATACTTACTATCCTTATCCTTACTACTATCACTAACAGTGATATGATCCGCTAATCCAATTCTAAAAGCTTCAATATAATCTAACTTTTTACCAGTGAAAATCAGCTCCTTGGCTCTGGATCTCCCAATGGCCCGGGGCAGTCTCTGTGTGCCCCCTGCACCAGGTATAATGCCTAGTCTAGTCTCTGGGAAAGCAAACTGAGCTTGAGGGCCACACACTCTAATATCACAAGCAAGAGCGAGTTCAGCGCCACCACCCAATGCGTAGCCATCAATGGAGGCGATAGTGGGCTGAGGGAGACGCTCAAGAGCGGTGAGGGTGGAGCGGAGATCAGAGACGAATTGCGCAGTTTCTCTGTGAGTCATTTGAGCTCTTTCTTTGAGGTCTGCACCTGCGCAGAAGACGCCTGGGACAGTGCTGCGGAGGATGACGCAGCGGGAGGTGGTTTCGGTGGAGAGAGCTTGGATTGCTTCTTTGAGCTCGTTGAGGAGCTGTCGGCCAATGGCATTCTTGGCGGTGGGGCGGGTGAGAGTGAGGAGGAAAATGCCTTCTTCTCCGTCCAAGGGTTCTAGTTGGACATGGAGTTCGTTGTGTGGGTTGGTGGAAAAGGTACGTGATAGTGAGGTGGCAAGGGCTGGTGAGATATATGTCTTTGCTAGGACGGTGGTGATCAAGTTTTGTGTAAAGGGTTGCGTCCACTTGAGCATTGATATGGACATGCAATGGTGCTTCAGAGATCAATATTGCATAGGAAAATTCAGGTTTTTGAATCGGGTTGTTCTAAAGCTTCGAGCAGTGGATTACATTGCTTCAAGAGGGACGAGAGACGCGAGTGCTTTTTAGCTGATGTGGAGGGAAAGATTTCCGAGACTGAGTTTCGATCAAATAAGAGAGCCAAGGCCCTAGTCTTCACATTCCTATCCATCAATCGCATTAAAAAGTACAACAACACCCTATCCCACGCCACTATCTCGACCAATACCCATCCTTCTCCGGCAGTCGATCTGTTTCTTAAAAAATATTCCCACTCTTTCTATGTACATTCCCTCCCTCTCAACAACTAAACCCTTGGCATTATGCACTCCGTTACCTACCTGTGACTCCTTTCAATGTCTCGAGCTACCGCTACCAAGACAATAACGTCTTTCCACCGATTCTTCTCAACCACCCTATGCTCTCCTTTCTCTACATCATTCACAACAACCACCAACCCAATCCACAAGCTCCTCATCGCCAACAGAGGTGAAATCGCCTGCAGGGTCATAACCACGGCGAAACGTCTCTCCATTCCCACTGTCGCTGTCTATTCTCAGGCAGACACCAACGCCCTTCATGTCCATCTGGCAGATGAAGCCACCTGTATTGGTCCCCCTCCAGCGACCCAATCCTACCTCCACACCCCTACCATCATCCAAGCAGCTCTCTCCACTGGCTCTACTGCTATCCACCCAGGATATGGCTTCCTATCAGAAAATGCACATTTCGCCTCATTATGCTCCCAATCTGGCATCACATTTGTCGGGCCGCCTCCTGCCGCCATTACCGCAATGGGCGACAAGAGCAAAGCCAAATCAACCATGGAAAATGCGGGTGTACCTGTAGTTCCCGGTTACCACGGTGAAGAACAAAGCGAAGAGTACCTTCTCCAACAAGCAATAGAAGTAGTAGGCTTCCCACTACTGGTTAAAGCCGTCTCCGGGGGCGGCGGCAAGGGCATGAAACTGGCTACGAACCAGAACGATTTCCTAGATGCATTGAGATCAGCAAGAAGAGAAGCAGCAGCTGCCTTTGGAGATGACCGTGTATTACTAGAACGCTTTATCACCACTCCCAGGCATATTGAAGTACAAGTGTTTTGTGATGTGCATGGTAATGCTGTGTATTTGGGAGAGAGAGACTGCTCCGTACAAAGAAGACATCAGAAGGTGATAGAAGAAGCCCCTGCTCCTGGGGTGACTGCTGAATTTAGACATGTACTGGGTAGTTCTGCTGTGGCTGCTGCCAAGGCAGTAGGGTATGTGAATGCTGGTACTGTGGAGTTTATTATTGACTCCGGGTGGAGAAGCAGAAAAAGCCGTGAAGGTTCATCTTCCTCTTCCTCCTCATCAGACTTTCCTCCATTTTATTTCATGGAGATGAACACTCGTCTCCAAGTAGAACACCCCATCACAGAAGCAATCATGGGCGTTGATTTAGTCGAATGGCAGTTACGTGTAGCAGCAGGCCTCCCCCTCCCCATCACTGACCAATCCCTGCTATCACAACCCAGGGGACATGCAATTGAGGCTAGGTTGTATGCAGAGGATCCAGGGAGGGGTTTTTTACCTGCTGGGGGGAAGCTGCTGAGGTGGCAGCCTCCCAGGGGGGCAGTATTCTTTGATCCTTTGGCCGTGTATGACAGAAGACGGAATGAGGAGGGACATCAAGGAGATATGGGCAGTATAACAACAGGCAGCAATAATAATAATAATAATAGCACCTCCATTCCTCCTTCTCCTCCTCTCCCTCATACAGTCATAAGAGTGGACTCAGGGGTGAGAAAAGGAGATACAGTAGGACTGCACTACGACCCTATGATTGCCAAGATCATTGCCCGAGGACCGGACCGCTCCGCTGCCCTCTCTGCCCTCCACTCTGCCCTAGGTGGTGTTAGTAAGGGTAAGAGTAATGGCAATGGTGGTGCAATGCAAATATCAGGTCTGCCTACTAATGCAGCATTCATCAGAAGAGTACTGGAAGATGATGAATTTAAGAACAATGCTGCTCATGAAGGAGCTGCAGTGGTGGACACTAGTTTTATCAGTAGAAAGGAAGCCACGTTGCTGGCACCGGATGATGTACCGGATAGAGGGGACCTTGCTGTTATTGCTGCTACTTTCTACTTCCTCTCCATCTTACGTACTACTACTACTATTAATAATAATAGTATTAGTCTTAGTAATAGTGGGATGGGCTACAGAGTGAACCATAGCTTTACAACTAGTGTTGATTATGCATTGGCTACCAGTGGTGGTGTCCTTCACAATGCTACCCTTGCCCTTCATCATCATCATCATTATGATCATAGTGGGGTCAATACTACTAAAGTTCCCTACATTACTGTCCATCATCATCAGCATCATCAAGGAGAAGAACAAAATGAAGCACCACCACCAACATCAGCAGCAATTATTACATCGTTTGAGATTAATTCCAGAGACAATAAATTGCATGCAGAAATTGACAGAAAGAGGGTGAGTGGGAGCTGGTCATTGTACTCACATGGTGATGAGGAAATTTTAGACGTATGGCTGAGTAATGGTGATACTGAGAGTGATATCGGTGGCGATGATATGAGGTATGTACAAGCAAGGAAAGGGTTGGTAAGAAGATGGGAAATTGGAGCCAATAACAGTGGTAGATCGTTGTTGTCATCAGGAGTGGTGACGTCACCGATGCCAGGACGGGTGATCAAAGTATGTTTTAAACAGGGAGACCAAGTGAAACAAGGCGATGCATTGGTGGTGGTGGAAGCAATGAAGATGGAGCATAGTGTCAAGGCACCGTGTGAAGGGGTGGTGGGGGAGGTCAAGGTGGTGGTGGGGGGGCAAGTGGAAGATGGAGGGGTGTTGATGAGGCTGGTGGCTTCTTCTTCTTCTTCTTCAGAGGGGGGAGAGGTAGCAAGTGGCTGAGCCTGTATACTAGCACCTACTAAAATAGAGGTAATGATTTGTTTTTTTCCCCTTTTCTCTCCAATCATGTAATGCACTAACATGTGATATGTATTTCAACCTAAAAAACTCGTTACAATTACTTTATACTCCTACCCATCCCTGTACTGATAATAACAGCTTCATAGGATATGAAAGAGGGGGGGAGGGTTCTCCCCCTTTTCCCACAAATAGTAGTATCAAAGAAAATATATAGGATACTAGTCATTAGATCTATGTCATTTTCCAAAGTCAATAAAACCAAAAAAAATCAACACCTTTTTTCATTCTCCCAAGAAAAGACATCTGGAATCCTAAATAGTGTGTGCAAAGAAAAGAAAAGCAAAGAAGAAGGGGGTGGGGGGCGACAAATGAGGTACCATACATGATCAATAACACAGCCTCTAACAAAAAAAAGAGAGAGTGATAAATGAACTGGCAGGAAAACATGGAGACGAAAACATGTATACCTCTAAAATCTATATCTTGTCTTTTTAGAAAGTAAGGAGTTGTGTCTATGCGTGTGTACGATGGCGCGTGTCGGTATAACAGAGAGGAGAAAAGCAAGACAGTAAAACAGAAAAACCAAGGTCAAAAAAACTAAACTTCATCACGTTGCTTTTCTTCTTTTTCACTTCCACACCAAACACACACATACAAAATTTTCTGTCTTTCTTTTCTTTTTTTAAGATCAAAATAAGGTCATAGTAGGAATTGTCTTGTCACACATAAACGCCAACCCATTACCACACTTGGGTTTTTAAAGTTATTGCCGGTTTAATGATGATGAGGGTTGAATTCATTTATGCCTTCTTGGCTGGAGTCTTCTTGGCTGCCTTCTTGGCAGCTGGCTTCTTTGCTGGTGCGGCCTTCTTGGCTGGTGCGGCCTTCTTGGCGACGGCTTTCTTTGCTGGTGCGGCCTTCTTTGCTGGTGCGGGCTTCTTGGTGACGGCGGCCTTCTTGGCTGGTGCGGCCTTCTTGGCGGCTGGTTTCTTGGCAGCTGGTGCAGGCTTCTTGGCGGCTGGTTTCTTGGCAGCTGGCTTCTTTGTGGTTGTGGTCTTCTTCACCTTTGGTGCAGCGGCCTGCACGTGTGGCGGGGGATGGGTGTGAGTTAGTAAATTAGCCATAACGACAAATGCAAAAGGTCTAGGGACGTCTCTGAATGGCATTTCGGCAGCTAAACTATGGAAACGAAGTGCAAACGCGGCTCAATCGTCACTTGCTAATGTACTCAAAATTGAACTGGGTTGATAACATACCTTCTTTGGAGCGGCCTTCTTTGCTGGAGCCTTCTTCACAGCCTTCTTGGCTGGCGTCTTGGCCTTTGTGACAGTTTTCTGTAGGAGGGTGGGGTGCAAGGTTAGGCTTCAGATCCAACTTTAAAAACTCGCCCGACTCTCAGATCCCACGCTGCCGTTCAAGCTTAAGCGGGCTGTCTTTGAGTTGGCGTCTTGATCTCCTACATGCCACGACCCTGAGCAAGTACTAGCGCATATAATTGGTGTGAATCACGGCGTTTAGCTACACAAACCAACATTGAAGTTGAATTTCTGTTGCTCAGTTAATTAACTGCAATAAGGCCTATATTCACCCATTAGCACCATATATCGCACTCCCTTCATGCTCTATAACATGCCAGGATCTTCTCTGTAGTCACGCAGACCTCACGCTACTATAATTCTTACCTTTGGTGCAGCTTTTGGTGCCATTTCTGTTATAGCCTCACGACAAACGTGTTCTGTAGGTTGGAAGTTGTTGAATGTTGCTTCAAGAGATTGTTGCAATTGAGAATTTAGAAAAACTCCTTAGCTGTTGGCAGGTTTAAACCAAAGTTGAATTTCCCTTGCTTCCCAGGTCATCGCCATCGGACCATACTTTCTTTAGCAGCCTCCTTTCCATTCATCCAAAATCCCTCCTCCCTCCCCCTCATCTTTTCTGCTGTGACACATATACCTATATACTTCACTTGATACTGAGATATTCCAAGATACTAACAATTGATTGAATGGATGAGAGAAGGAGAAGGAGAAGGAGAGAGAAACCCCCAGTGGGCCCCCTTCCATCTCTCCTGACCTCTACCGACAACACACACATGGTTTTCCCTCGTTGCCGCGACCACCGAACCTACTTCCTCCCTTTTCCCCATCCCTTCCCCCTCTTCTCTCTTCCCCAACCACACATCTAATCATACACATTACATCCACCCATACATATTGTCACCAAAACATCAATCATTCACTTCCATTGTTGATGACATCCCTATAAACCTACCTCCTGACCATTACCGTCCATCATCTCCTACCCTACTCAATCTTTCCACTTCATAACAAGCATGGTATCACATGCACCAACTTCTTTCAATGTCCTCTTCAACCCCTCACCACCACCATCACTACTACTACTATTTCTATTAGCACTTCTACTGCTACACTCACAGAGCTCTGGAGCTCCAGGGAAGGCCTCTGCCAACCCAAACGCCCTCCCCCTCGCAGCTTCTTCATTCTTAGACAAACAAAAGTCTACCAGAGCTTGTAGAGCTGCCGTAGAAGGGAACCTACGTTGTTGGCGACTACCATCAGGGAACCTAATAGCTACTCTAACACTTGCAGTATTACTATTATTAGCACTATCTTCTTCAGGGGGAAGACGTGCGGCCGCTTCCATCATCACCTCCTCCACTGATATCCCTTGTTCCTCCTCCTCCTCCTCCTCCTCTTCTTCTTCTTCCATACTATTGTCAGCATCATCAAGAGGAGAAGACGCTGCCTTCTTATCAACATGTTGCTCCCCAGATGCTGCTTTCAAGCTTGCAGCCAATGCCGCCTGCAGCTCTTCCTCCTCATTCATCACCACTCTCCCCACCCCACCACCACCACCTCTACCACCTGCAATACCTTTCCTCTTGGCCCCAGCAGCCAACTTTGCAGCCTCAGGATCATTCACACCATGATCTACAAAGGGAATTAATTCCTCCAATAACCTATCTGGCTCCATAAACCCTGTCCACTGCCTCATAGGGGCCCCCGTCAAAGGATCAAGGACCAAAATAGCGGGAAGTTGGTAAATTTTATAAAAATGAATCAACTTCCTACCTTCCTCTGTAGATTCATAGGCTTGGTAAAAAGTGAAGTTGTTTCTGACAAAAGAAGAAACCATGTCGTTACGCCAGGTGTCTCGGTTGAGCTGGTGGGAGGCAAACTGCTCCTCGCTTTGGACGTTGACGATGAGCCATTGGGGGCCTTGGGAGGAGGCGGAGGCTTTGGCGTCTTCAAAGGTACCCAGGAAGAGGAGGTCTCGTGGGGGTTCAAACATTGCGGCGAGTTTTCCACTGCCTCCACCTCCAGGTAGTAATCCTCCTCCTCCTCCTGCTGCTGCTGATGGTTGGCCGTTATTATCATCATTGTTGTTGTTGTTGTTATTATTATTATTATTATTATTATCGCCCCCACCAGTTATTCGTTGTCTGGCAAATTGTTCTTCTTGTTCGAAGTCTCTAAACGTATTGACCACGGTGTCTGGTACAGGGTTGGCTGCCCTTCTTCTAGGATGGGCATAAAGAGGGACATCTCCATAGAGGCGGTCTCTCACGACTGGAAGAGGAGCTCTGACTTCATCCTCTCCTCCAATTGGGCCGGCGGAGGAGGATGGTTGATCTCTGTGTGTTTTTGTGGTTAGGGAGGGGGGGAGGGGGGGGGAAAGTTGTGTTTACTTTGAATGATTATATTGAGTCATAGGTTCTGGGACATAATTGTACGTACTGTTGTTGGAGTTTTCTGGCGAGGACCTCATCATCTCCTGGCTGGCGAAGAAAGGGAGGAGGATCAGCAACGTCGGTGGGTCCAGCAGCGAAGAAAAGTTCGATAGCTGCCTCTAACTGGTAGCCACATGCTTCTAATATGGGTACAGCTTGGGTTTCGGTGGCTTGTGTGACAGCACAGAACTCTGCAAGGGCTCCTGCTTGGTTGCCTGCCATTGTTCGTTCAATCAGATCAAGGTTTGGATCAAGGTTCTTCCAGACCTCTCCCAATTGCTTAATGCGTTCGAATGTCTAGATTACTCGGGTGTTCTGTAAAAATGATATTTGATATTTATTTGACCGGGAAAGGCCGACTGGAGGACGATTATCAAGCTCTGTGTGTGTTTCTATGACATGGCCATCCCCCCTGACGACCGCCTCCCCTCTACGAGCTCTACCTCTGCAAAAGTGGCGATCTTTTCATGTAATTCAAAATTTTCATTCCTGTTATCCATGCATATGCCTGACAAACCTGTTATTTATCTTTCTATTAATACGAGAAGTCTACATGTTCTAAGTACAAGCTGCACTGCTCTTGTTTTCCAAGTTCCTATATAGAGAGCCCGCCCCCCCCCCTCATTTGGGAGAATGACGACGTGAGGGGAGATGGGGCATCGCTCCCCCTCAAATTGGGAGGAGGAATGCATGCTGCTCACTTTTTAAAAAACAAAACAGTAACGACACATAGAACAGACTGGTCTGAAGACAAAGCATCCCACTCTGAGTGTGCTTTCCCCGCGTGCATGTAGTGAGATTTAGACTAGCCTGAAATATCCTATAGAACCCTACAAGGTCCCGGTTTTGACACACCAGTGTTTAATCCAAGTAAGTACCATCACAGCACCCAAGCTGCATGTCGACACATAGAGAACCCTCGCTGGATAAGGTGTTGGGTTGAGATTAGATAAAAAAGATGCCTTTGTTTTCGCCATTTCTATTTACAGCAAGCTAAACCCTCGTCCCATCCCCATTCCATCATCCACATAGATCAATTCGCCCTCCATCTATCTCGTGATACTCCAAGCCCTACATGCTCCCCCCTTTGTGTGACGACGCCAAATCTCTCTCTCTCTTCCCCCACACATGCTCCCACAGCAATAATAATAAATAAGACTAAACAACTAAGCAACTAAACCATAGAGCCTACTCAGCTGAAAACCCTCCACATTCAAATCATGCCAACCCATCTCCATTGGACCCCCGAAGAGGACGCTCTCCTGCAAAGACTCATAGACCAACATGGCACCAAACAATGGACATTCATCGCCACCATCATCAAACACAAAGACGGCAAACAATGCCGCCGTCGCTGGCAAAACCACCTCGTCATGGGGGATAAGAAGAAATGCGACAGTTGGTCTCCAGAAGAAGACACCAAACTCTTATCATGGCAGGATGAACTGGGCAACAGATGGACTGAGATTTCAAAGCGATTCGGGGACAGAACAGACAATGCAGTGAAGAATAGATGGCATGCACTGCAAGCCAAGATGAAATCAGGAGGCCCTCCAAGGAGGAGGGGTAGGCCGAGGGGGAGTGTTAATGGTGGGAAGAAGACTGGCAGCGGGAAGAGGAAATCATCTGCTGCTGTGTGGGATAGTGATGATAGTATGATGAGTAATGAGGAGGAAGAAGAAGAAGAAGAAGAGGAGGAGGAGGAGGAGGAGGAGGGTATGTTTGATGATGACAATAATGATGATGAGGAAAAAATTGGTGGTGCTGCTTGTGGTGCAGGTGAAGATTTGGACGATGAAAAAGACAATGACGGAGGAGGAGGTGGTGGTGGTGGTGGTAGAAGAGTTGGTCAAAGGACAAGGCCAAGGAAAAGGTCAAGAACTACTGGAGGTAGTAGTCTTGGTACTGCGACAACTACTGCTGGTGGTACTGGCATTACGAGTCATCATCGTCGTAATCATAACAATGATACCACTGCAGCAGCAGCTGCTGCTGGTGACGGTGGTGGTGGTGGTGGTGGTGGTGGGAGGAGGTATGCACCAGCTGCACAACGTCAACATCAGCAAGAACACCAGCAAGTCTTGGCTGGAGCAACATCAGAGTTGGCAGCTGCATTTTCTTCTTTCCTCCAAAAAAAGCTCTCTTCTGGCGAATACACCGCCACCAATGGTCACAATAATATTAACAAAAATAATGGAGCTCTGGCTCCATATATAGCATCGCTCTTCCCTGATCCCTTCCCTACACCTACCGCTGTCAACAACAACATCATCATAGGAGCCGCACCAGGAGTTAGACGTACTACCACCAGGGGCAAACAAGAGCAACAACGACAACAACAACAACAACAACAACAACAACGCAATACCAACAGTAATAGTAGTAATAAAATAGCCTACCATCCATCTCCATTTGAAGCTGCCAATGCCACCATGGCCCTTCTTCAACAACAACAAGCTCCCCCTCCAGCGGGTGCATATAAGCCTACAAGTACAGTTGGTGGGTTTGATTTTGGAGACACTGCTCTCTTCATTGGCAACAAAGATATTGTCGGTGGCGGTGGCGGTGGATACTCTACTCGGAGTCGACAACAACGCCATAACAATGGTGGCGGTGGTGGGCTATTGCTGGGTCAGTCTGTTGGAAGATCCAGTACCACAATGAGGAAGAAAGATACTGATACTACACATGGAGGAGAAGGAGGAGGAGGAGGAGGAGGAGGAGGAGGAGGAGGAGGAGGAGGACTTGCACCATGGACTTTCCCCCCCATCAACATCCATGTGTCCCGGGATAAGCTATCCGCCTCTGAACTGGCACTTGCTGAAGACATCAACCAAATGTCTGGACCTTTCCATATTAATATCAGTAGCAGTAGTTCACTGATGTTGCTGCCTTCTGGTAATTGTAGCGGTAGTGGTGATCGGTTACTATTGCAACGGCAGAATTCGCTACTGTTAGGTGGAGGTGGTGGGTTGTTGAGTGCTGCTCCATCACTTCCTCCACTACCTCAATCTGCTGCTGCTACTGCTGCATTCAACCCCACTTTCCACGGTGATATCATTGGCGGCAGCGGTGGTGATGGTAATACTATCGATATCGGTATCAACGATGGTGGATTGTTATCTCCTCCTTCATTGGCAGAGCTAAATAACGTCTATTGTAGTAGTGGTAATTTGAGTGATGTCTTAAGATGGCTGAATGGATCTGCAGAACAAGACCTCACCAAAAATAATAATAATAATAATAATAATAAGCCGGCAACTAAGCTTCCCTCTTCTTCATCAGGGCAAGAACAAGAACAACAACAGAAGCTGGATATTCCTACCCTTGGAACTGGTATGGATGGTTTATCCTTGAATCCTGGACACAGGGGTTTGCTGGCTAAATTGTTGTCTAATAGTAATTGTACCACTGGAGGTGGGATGAGCCTTGGTACTGTTAGTGGTGGTACCGTATTGCCTCAGCCTCCATTGGCGCCTGCTACATCGGTAGAATATCTGTTGAATCAGCTGAGGAACAATAGTAATAGTAATAATAATAAAAAAAGCATGTCGTCAGCAGAAAGAGGTGGTGGACTTGGGAGTGGTTTTGGCGGAGGAGGAGGGAGTGGAAGGGGAAGTGGTGGGAGTGGAGGAGGAGGAGTGGATTTCGTTGCTAATGTGTGGGAACAAGCTGCAGCTGCTGCCGTAGCGCATGTTGAGGCTGAGAAGAAGAAGAAGAGGAGGAAACAAGAAGGAGAGGAAAAGGAAGAAGAGGGAGGAGATACACCGCTGACGAGAAGGAAGGCTGCTGCTGCGGCCGTGGTAGAGCCTATATCTAGTGTTGTTGTTGGGATAAATAATAATAATAATAATAAAGATAATAGGAAGAAAATTAATGTTGAGGGTGATGGTGGGAGTCAAGGGGGAATTGGAGGATTGGTGCCTTCTTCTTTCAATGCAATGGTGGCCAAGGCAGCAGCAGGTAATGGCGGTGGCAATACAGCCAATGGTAATGAAATTGGAATATTGATATCATCTAGCTTCACGCCTGAAGACTTGAATCTTCTAGCTGAGGCTCTGGCTACTAATGGTGGTGGTAACGGAGATGGGAAGAAGTAGTGATGGTGAATGAAATATGAAGCGGCCATCTTTTTCATTATTATTATTTAAAGTTAAATAACATTGACTTCTTCTTTTTTGAAACTATGAACATCTGCATTGACTTTTGTTTAGGTTGTGATCTTCATAGTAATATGATGGAGCTATTCATAATAGCTAGTTATTTGGGGTTTTGACACGACTTGGAGGTTTGGACCAGATGGCATTGTGATCTGTTTCTTCTTATGTGTGGCACAATGGTAAGAGAATATGGCCTACCCATGCTTTGACTAATATTAAACTGCTCTGTAAACTTGATATGTCAATAGGCTTTTATGCAAGTGTGTATATATAGAGGAAGTTTTCCTTGATGTGCAGTGTGATTCGAAAAAGAGTAGAGGGTATGGTGGTGTTTATTAACACCAGGGTTTGGTTTGTTGGTTTCTTTTTTGGGTCAAGGAGAAGGTGAATCAGTCAGGTTCAGCCTAGTGCTTAAGCAGAGGTGAACTTGGTGACGGCCTTGGTACCCTCAGACACGGCGTGCTTTGCGAGCTCACCTGGGAGGACGAGGCGGACGGAGGTCTGGATCTCTCTGGAGGTGAGGGTTGGCTTCTTGTTGACGCGGCTGAGCTGGGATGCCTGGCTGGCGATCTTCTCAAACATGTCGGCGATGAAGGAGTTGAGGATGGCCATAGCCTTGGAGCTGATGCCGGTGTCTGGGTGCACCTGCTTCAGGACCTTGAAGATGTAGAGCTTGTAGCTCTCCACTCCCTTCTTGGACTTCTTTCCGTCCTTGACGGCTTTCTT
>Ga0114919_10003360_pt1 | contig 12928 bp, 16 predicted proteins | sample BlataG_FD_88682 | JGI IMG/M metagenome (GOLD analysis project Ga0114919, IMG submission 88682) | Deep subsurface microbial communities from Black Sea to uncover new lineages of life (NeLLi) - Black_00105 metaG | ecosystem: Environmental > Aquatic > Marine > Oceanic > Sediment | place: Atlantic... | reverse complement strand
GATGAGTCTGCCGGTAGCGACTAGCATGCTTGCCTCGCAGAGCATGATAGACAACAGCCGCTCTGTAACGATCCAGGCAGGCGGTAATACAATCAGCAATGGAATGGATCAAGCAGCGTTCGAATCTGGCATTCGTCGAATAGTTAACGACGCACTGAGGGGGTGAGATGAATTCGATTTGTAGAATCACGGATGGCACGACAACGGTTGATTTTCTGGTTGGCACGTTCCGGCTCAATTCTTGGCCAGTCAAAATCACGCAGGCAAAAGGCGGCGGAACGTGGCAAGATTCGCCGCTGGTCGAAGGGCGCCGTCTCGTCTCGCGGGTGTATGGCAACGTCATCGAGGAGTATGACTTTCAGGTCGTCGCTGGCAAAGAAGATGTGATGATCCAGGAAGTCCAGGACTTTCGCCGATTGCTGGAAAAGTCCGTCGCGTTCTGGACGACGGACTGGCAAAACGAGCCGGTATGGTTGGAGGTGCGCGGGCAGCACGAGACCAATACACGCTATGCCGTCGTAAAAAACTGGTCCACGCCGGGCGATGCTGATCCGTTCTCGATTGACTTTGTGCAGGACTACCCGCCTGGCACGGTGCTGATGACGAACTGGTTATTGTTGGTCGAACGGGGTCAGTGGCAGGGGTATCCGCCGGACGGGACGAATAGTTGTGTTGAGTTGTCCAGTGGTACCACACGTGGTTCCGGCACTCTTTGGATGCAAACTATTACTACTGTGGGCACAGATGATGCTTTCGTCAACCACACGAATCAATCCATCTATGCCGCAAATGTAGTCCTGCGAGCTGGGGTGTTAGCCAATGCATCTTACTCTATAGGCATCAGGTTTAGGAATGTGACAATTCCCAGAAATAGTGTCATTCGGGCCGCAGTTATCTCTTTAGTAGCTCCCGCCAACCTCGCAGGCAACACGTGTCGGCTGCTTGTTCACGGAGAGGCAAATGACACACCGGCGGCGTTCTCGACATATGAGGATTTTATATCCCGGACCAGAACTGAAAGCGTGCGTGCGTTTGGCAATATGGAACAGAACGTAATAGCGCAGGCAAACTATTCTCCAATAGAAAATATCATTCAAGAAATTATCAATCTTCCTGCATGGAATTCCGGAGACGATCTTGTCATCTTTATAGAAGACAACGGATCTGATAATAATGCTTATCGCGAATGGAATTCCAGGAATTCGGGCGGAGCGCATCTATTTCTCAATATCTATTATTTCACCGCAGCCTCCGTTGTTGACGTGGGGCGTAGTGCAACATGTGATAATGAAGTATTTTTAACAAATAAACACAATGACGTACAGCTTACACACCAATACTACTACGATGCATCAGGTCCAGCCTGGAGCGGCAACCTAATTAACGCCGCGCTCCCTTACGCTATGCTCCCTGCCTTGCCGGCAGTGGGAGATATTGCGTATTTTGGGGTTCAGCAATACTGGGAGGGGAAATGTGGCCCTTTTACGAATCTTGTTTTCGATTTGTCGCAGGGCGCCGGGACGGCTGTCGGTCAGTGGGAGTATTACAATGGTGCTGGCTGGACAATTCTCACCGAAATAGGCGGCACGTTGAACGATGAAACGCAACTGTTGACTTCGACTGGAGTCGGCGGCGTGTTCTGGTCTAATCATGATACATCCAATTGGGTCGAGGAAAGTTTGAACACGATATTCGGCGGGGCCGCGCCAAACATAGAAGCGTACTGGTTCAGATTCAACGTCACTGCAGTGGGCGGTGCCCCCACAGCGCCAACGCAACAGAGCCGCCGTCTTTACACAACCTCCTGGCCCGAAGCAGAGTTTCAAGCAACAGAGGTCACGGGCGACTTTCAGGCACTGTCAAGGATCAAGCTCTACAATCGGAGCGCAAGGGGCAGATTTCTTTCAAGCGGAGCCGACGCAAATGTGCTCACGCCTGACCTAATGGCCAATCGAGCATTTGTCGCAACCCGCTCAGTTGATCGTGGCGAAGATTTCAGACTTTGGGTCAACTTGACGCACGGTCAACGAAACATTTTCAGTGGTGGCGCCGTAGGTGGATTTCACACTTGGCATAATCCAGACGGGATAACTATAAACAATTTGAATCTCGACACTAATGAATTATGGGACGGACAATCTCCCATCAGGCGAAGTTTGCGATTTAATCCGGCTGGTGTAGCGGCTCTCGACGAGAGAGTGGAAATCTTAATGAATGGCGAGGCGGCTCAGGCGTATTATGGAAGCCATAAATGTTTTCTGCGCTTGCGCCAGGTTGGGGGATTGGGGGGCGATTTTACTTTCAGGGTGAAAGTCAGAACTTCGACGGCCGGAATGATATTCCAAAGCGACTTGTTTGTTTTGAATCCCAAACCGGCAGCGGGCGCAGATGAGAATTTGTGGTTGCTATTCGACGTTGGCAGAATAGATTTGGCGCCATCACAGTTATTAGCCTTTGGCGATGAGATGAACAACCTCTCTATTGTAATAGAGCTGGGAAATTCCAATGCAGCCCCCGGCGACTTATATTTGCTTGACATGGCATTCCTTCCCATTGATGAGTGGGCATCCGACTGTGAGGATTATAGTGAGTCCATAGCCGGCGCGCTTATGTCGGGTCTTACATCTCTGCGATTTTTAGACGTGGACAGTATTGGAAATCCTCGCCGCAGGAAACGACTATTGATCCGGGGCGACAATACAACTGAATCCATCCAAGCAACGTGGGTATATCGGAGCAATGGAATCTCGGCTTTTCAAAGCGGCGCTACACAGAAAATCTATGCGATTTTTGCCCGTTACTTTGAAAGCGGCGGAAATTCTTTCTGGGACGGAAATCCTAACATTTCTAGCAGTATTCAGGCATTTACGGCACCGCGCTATCTCAGCGCACGGGGAGCAAGATGACAACGCCCAGCAGTGCGCAGGCGCTCGGTCTATCATTTAACGCCTGGCTACCTGCCATAACACCAGGCACATCCTATATGACAAAGGGGTCGTATATCCCAGATGCTTTTGGCATTGTCAATGACTACCAACACACGCTAGATGCAATAAATGGCTATTCTTCTGCATCATTGACGATGAGTGTCAGTCAGTTGCAACTCGAATCCTGGTTGTATTCTGGTCTTAACCGCCACATCGAAGTCACGGACCACGCACTTGATGTGATATTTGAGGGGTTTGTCAACAAAATCAGTGCATCGGCTGGGGCAGCAACGATTGACCATGGACCGATGACAGATGTCGCCAACCGCGTCAGGGTAGTCTATTCGACGGTCGATACATCGGTTGACCCTCCCGCCGTCGGTATGCGTGTGCCGACTGCCTGGGCCGAGAATGCGACGTCACAGGCGCGCTATGGCACACTGGAAGAGGTGCTATCTACGTCTGGTCAGACAGCGGACAACGCCGAGCAGATGCGCGACACGCACCTGGCAGACTACGCCGAGCCGAAGCACAAGCAGACGCTGACCTTCCCAGCGCACGGGCAATCGTCCATCACCATCGAGGTACTGGGCTATATTCGGAAGCTTGAACAGTACGTTTACAACCAGACGACGACGGGCGGTCTTTATGATCTCTCGACAAAACTCGCCGAAGTGCTGGCGGCACAACCAGACAGCCTGTTCGGAACCGGCTCGATTGCGACGAACACGATCCAGGTCAAACGATGGGAGAATGGTAACAATGTCGCCTGGGGGTTGGTCAAATCCCTGGCCGAGATAGGCGACACCTCGGACAATCGCTACACGTTCGGCATTTATGAGAATCGCCGACCGGTCTACGCGCAGGTGCCGACGGATGTTGATTATAGCCACAGCATTTTTGACCCGGAGCAAGGGATTATGTCGCGCTACGGTGGGACGCTCAAACCATGGAACATTCTACCGGGTCGCTGGTTGGAATTTACCGACTTTATGACCGACCAGCGGGCAGCGTCGTCTTTGCAGGAAGATCCGCATATGATGTTCATAGAGTCGGTGACGTATTCGACACCGTGGAATCTGACCCTACATGGCGGGCGGGTCGACACGATCTCGCAACAGATGGCGCGGATGGGAATATCTGGGGCAGGGGGGATATAATGGCAGTTCAGCGTCGTAACAGTGAGATGGTAGACCTACTGGCGGCTGACTTCCAGCCACGCTACGAGCCCCAGTTCGCTTGGAAATCCGCTGTTTCGCAGCACCAGGTGCTTCCCGGTCTCCGGGGTTTCTGGCCCACATCATCCGTTGACACAAACGGTGATCTCATTGATATGAGCGGTCAGGGCAATCATCTGACACTGAACGGCAACCCGTGGCGACGCGGCTACAACCTCGCTCCTACCTGCGACCTGGACGGAGTAGGCGACTACTTCTCCCACGTCGGAGGTATCGGCTCCTGGTGTGACATCCTGGGAAGTGAAACTTACATCCTGCAAGCGTGGCGTGGACTGACGATAGGCGGATGGTTCCTATTTGACAATGCCGCTGGTGTCGAGGAGTATATGATCTCAAAATGGGATACGGGCGGTAACGAGAGATCATACAGACTTGTGCGCCGGGTCGCGGGCGGTATTCGTTTCTCAGTATCTGATGATGGTACAGCTGTGGACGACGTGGACACGACTAGCGCGCCGGCAGCAGACGAATGGTTCTGGGCATGCGGTCGTTACACTGACAACACAGAAGAGATTGATATCTGGTACAACACGGAAACTGCCAACCTGGCACTGGCGGGGTGGGGTGGTACGCTACGATCAAACGCGACGGATTTTCTGATAGGCGGCAGGCACGGTGGGGCCACCTTGATGACCGGGCGCTTCTCGCTTGCATTCTGCTGCACCGCCGCACTATCTAACGCTATCATAGGTCAATTATTCCAGCAGACGCGAGCAATGTTCAACGTTTAGCCATCATCTCTCCTCCTTTCCGCAGTGCCCATCGGACCGCGCCCCGGTGGGCACTTGCGTTAGGGGAGACGGATGTCACAGCATCGGCCATCTTCTTCTACTCCTCTGTACCACAATAACCTCTGGCGCTTCACACGGCCACCAGGGAATCTCACCATCTCCTCCCGCCGCTTCCAGCCGCGCTGTGCATACATCTTTCATCTCACACCCGTCACAGGAGGATCCTGGTTGATAGAACGGAGCCATCCCCAAACACACGTCCAGTCCATCACTCTTGTGCAGCTTGGCCTCCCGGATCAATCGTTGCCGCAACCCTGCGTCCAGCCCAGCCTCGGCTAGATACCGGGCGGTAGACCTATGCGTCAATCCCAGTTCATCAGCCACCTGCACAGCTGTCATCCCTTGTGTCACCAGGTCCAGGAGAACGTCAAACTCCGGTCGGACTGCACAGAACTTCACGTGCGTTGCTAACCCGGCGGCAGTCCCACATTCTTTCTCACAGTGAGGACAAATCAATATCTTCTTTTCTTTGATAGTCACCGATAGCCCTCCCGCAACTGGCGCAGTGAATGAACGTGTACCCGGCCACCTCAACGTCAAGTGACACCTCGTGCGTCATCCCGCAATCCACGCACCTTATTACACGTTTACGCGATCCCCCCTCCTCGCCCAGGTTACTACCCACTGCTCTATCTGGAACGTCTGGTCTCTCACCCATACTTCCACTAGTTTCCCCTCCACCAGCGCCATCTCTGTAGCGCCCCCCTGCAATCGTAGCATCTGGCACAGCCGGTCGCAGAAGCTACTATCCTTCCACGGGGCAGATGAGATGTTACCCATTGCTACCCGCAACTGATCACTCAATGCCCTACACCTCTCAGTGTATGATAGGTCCTGGCTCAACTGCACCGGTGGACCTGGATTCACTCTCCCCCTCCGTGAAAGTGCATCAGCGTATCCCCCCGCAACCCCAGCCTCAGCGTCTCCAGTGCCACTACGTCACCCGGTGCAATATTCCCCAGGTTCACGTTTGGTCCGAACCTCTTGATGAACCACACCTGTTGTGCCTTCAATGGCGCTTCAAAGATGAGATGCTGTGGATCCATGGTCTGCGTGATCTCATCAATGAGGCCGGTTCTAATTTCTCCACTCGGCCGCGCCAGCCCAGCAGTCCCCGACTCCCGTGCTTCAAGGATAACTTTCCAGGCGCCTGCGTTCAGGAGATCCTCTACTTCCCTGAGCCATAGGTAGGGTGCGACTATGGCATCAGCGTCTTTGTTGCCTACCTCGGCAAGGACTTTGAACTTGCCAGAATATGCCTTCACCATGTTGAGTTTGTACATCATTGGCACGTCCACGGCACCGCTAGAGATTTCAATACACTCAAGTCCAAGATCCTGGACGACGCGCATCAGTTGTTTTACCCTACCTTGACTGTAGCACACCTCGAACAGGGTGCCCCCAAGACAGAAGGCAATGTGATGGTCCTTGCACTGTCTGATCTTCCTTGTGATAGCAGGGTACATGACAACACTGGTGCCCCATCCAGTCTTGAGGATGTCGACGCTCCTGTGTGCTGCGTTGAGCATATTCTGTATTTCGCTTTCGCACATTCCTCTGTCAATAACGTGCGTGATCCCCGTCTCCCTGGGCTTCTCTGTCCTCTCTGGTAGATCTAGGAAGTCAAACAGTGGATTGATCATCATTTCCTCCCTCTACTATTCCCTGCACCAGTTTCACTAACTCCCTCTCACTGTCATCAATCTCTCTCAGCCGGTAACAGGGCGACTCGCCAGCCGCCCCGCTGAATGAGTAGTAACAGTCATCCAGCATCTTCTCCATCGGCCCGGGCGCAGCACCGCCAACCTGGGTACGGGTGGCTATGATCTCGGCGCAAGTAGGTATGTCCTTACTCTCCCCCATCAGATCACCGTCTGCAATGTCAGTCGCTTTTGAGTCACCATTGATCACTGCCTGCTTCATGTTCGCTATCTGTGGCTTCACGCCTTCCACTACCTCCCCCATCAACCGCACTGCACCAGTGGCCTCCTGCACCATCGCCGGCAGCAACTCCTGACACAACACCCTGGTATCTGGCTGTCCCGTGTTCCCCAATCCAGCAGTACACAAGGATACTAACTGTCCCACCGCCTCATTCGCCACCTTCCTCACGTAGGTGAGCGCATACGGGTTCCGCTTGTTCGGCATTATCACGCTGGCCCTGCAATGCTCATCAGCCAGCCGCACGAACCCAAATTCCTGACTACACCATACCTGTAGATCATTCGCCAGCCTACTCAGCGTCATTAACCCTGCGACCGTTGCCAACCCTGCGTGAACTGCAATATCGTGCTGCCACATCGCGTCCCTGGTATGTGTCACCACCCCATTGAATCCTAGTAGCTCGGCCAGCCTCTCCCTGTTCACTGGCAGTCTGCTTCCATTCACGCTCCCAATTCCACCTGGACACCGGTTGTGGTAGAAGTGCACCTGTCTCAACTGTCCCACTATCCTCCTCACCGGGTACACGAACCCCAGGAGGTAGTGCCCCAGCGTCGTCGGTTGTGCCTGCTGCAAGTAAGTGTAATCGGGCATCACGGTATCCTGATGTTCCTGCGCCTTCGCCCCAATCTGCCACCCGGTCACCAGTAACGCGTCCGTCAGCTCCAATATCAGCTTCCGCATGTGCAGGGTGTAAGCTACTACAGTGGCATCTCTCCGCGCTCTCCCTGCTTTTAGCCAACCCACGCTTCCTATTGCAATGTGTCCAATACCACTCTCTCGATTCTTGTACACATCACCGCAGACTGGGTCAAGAGGTTCATCCAGGATCGGTTTGTCGTATAGCTCAAGTAATGTCCCTAACAGCTCTTTGCCATCCTGCTCTGGTATCACTCCTCCTTCCATCATCATCACCACATGCGCCATATCTGCCAGCCCCAGGTAGTGCTGCAGATACCCAGTTCTCTCAAGCTCTCTCTTGTACATCTATCTACCCTCCTTAACCGTCATTACCTTAACCCCACGCTTTTCCAACCACGGCGTCCACTTCTCAGCGAACGCATACGTCTCAGCCCGTTCGTGCATTGCCGCGTCAACCTTTGGCAACACGCCCAGCGCCGACATCGCCGCCAGTGCGAACGATTGCACACCCCAGCCGAGACTAAGGACTTTCATTGCTTCTTAATCTCAAACCAATCTGGAAATGTACGTTTTGCTCTCGGACTCACCGCGCTCCCATCCGCAATCGCTGCCACGTTCACGAGCCACCCGTGGTTGGTAAAATCATCCGGTCCCAGCCCGTTCGTACCCAGCCCCTCATCCCCGATCTTCTCTCCCCTACTCACCCTCCCACACGCCTGCACCACTGCCATATACGCTTTCCACCAGTAGAATTTATCCCCAGCCGGTCTACTCCTCCTCGCCCTCACAAACGGATCGTACGGGTTCTCAAACGGCACCCCTGCCACTACCGCAATTCTCGCTGCACTTCCTCTCAGATCAAGTCCGTGCCCCCATCCCTGGATCGTATCAACTGCAATCAGTCCGCTTCTAGGATCTTCGACAAACGCTCCAATCCTCTCACTCACCCCATCCTGCGGCGGCACGAATACCCGATCCCCTAACATCCCTCCCAGCGCCGCTCTCAAGATGTTGATCTTATAATAGCTACTCGTTAGTACCACCCCTCTCCAGTCAGGAGGCCACAGGTCGACAAACCTTCTAATCGCCATTGCCTGTACTGTCAGCAGCGCCGGGTTCCTATCCAGATTCGTTTTCGTCAACCGTTCAACCCCTAGGTCAAACACCGGCCTTGCGTCCTCTGGAATAGGATGCTCGTAGGTGTAGAACTTATGTCTGTCAATCCCTAACGCCGTTGCTAGTGCCCCAGCATCAGCCCCAATCGTCGCCGACATCAGCAGCACCTTCTCCTTCCCCTCCATCAGCGGCGCTGCGATCGGTCCGGCATCCAGCGGTCTCACCCGGATTCCCGCCATCTGCACCGTTCGCCATCTCCCTCCTACCTTCTTCCTCCTCTCCATGATCCCTGGTCCGCATTCAAGAAACCAGTCCAGCTCAGGATCTCCCATTTCCTCCACTGCTTTCTCAAACCTGTTCTTCAGTCCCCGAGCTGATGACCCGGTTCTACTCTCATCTTCTAGCAAGTCCCTGGGGATGTGCCGAAGACACTCTTTCAACCAGTTGACTACATTCACCCTAGCTGCCGGGTCCATCACGTCCCCCTTCCCGCTCGGCCCATATCTCCTACTGTACGGGAAGTCTGGCAGATTCCACCATCTCCTTCTGTCCTCCGTCATCTCGAAGCTGGCGAAATCAAGGAGCTGGTCGCAAGCGTCATGACACTCATCCAGCACCAGAGATCCGCCCCGTGCCTGCGCCTTCTTACTCAGCGCCAGGTACTTGTAAGTACACCCCATCCTACTACTAGCAAACGCCCGCTGTTTTGCCTGCTGGTACGGGCACTCGTTATAATACCAACACTCTCGTACCTTCTCATAATGACAGTCTCTTGCAGTCGGCGGTCCTTCCCCCTTCGCCTTCCACTTCTCCACCTTAGCTTCATGCACGCACGGGTACTCCTGCCGCCCCTTGATTACAGCGAATCCATACTCCCTGCTCGCTTGGTCCAGGAGACCCAGTGTCCCAGCGACGTATAGCACCTGTTCCTGTGCCCCCATCGCACAGGCGATGGTCGTCTTTCCACCACCTGTGGGCACCTGCCCGAAGATCCTCGCCCCCGACTCAGCACCCTCTACCTTCTGCCACAAATCATACTGCTCGTGCCTCCAAGTGGCATGGGGGACTCCGACGTCTTGGGGTGTTAGTAAATCATTCATTTACTTAGTCCTATTCAGTCTAACAGACAAAAGACAGACAAAGTACATACGTATATAAAGAAGGACTTCTTCTTATTACTTGCGTGTAAAATGTCTGTCTTTTGTCCTTTGCGCCTTCATTTTGCAGGCTTCTTCCAATAACCCTTGCTACAATTCCCTGTGTAACCAGACCGCGTTGCTGTTTTTGCAAGACGTCCCCAAGCCTGGTCACTGCTATCAATTAAATCGTCACGCTCAGCCGCTTCTCTGACTTCAGATGTTTTGATTTCATCTCCATTTGAGAAGAAGCCACACAACCAATCGCGATCACGGGCAGATTGCTTTTGAGATGGATTAGTAAAAGAATACTTTCTGAGATAATCATCAGTATCAGCATCAATATCCTCACCAAAATCTTGCATCCACTCTACACCGTTTTCGTCCAGGAGCAGATCAAAATCATTATACATTGCCCGTTTCCTGAGAACCCTTACTCGTTCTTTTGCAATTCTCCAACGCGCGTACTCTGATGTGCCGCGCTTGGGCAGTTTGCCACGATTGCCTTCCTCAATCTCTTTTTTGATTATCTCAACCCCAGCGAATAAAATTTCTGCCATCGTGTCCGTTTTTCCCATATTCAATTGATTCTCGATATTGACGATATCTTTCTTGAGTGATCTGATAACCTCTTGTTTATCTGAATGATAGACAGACCCTATATAATTTCGCTTGATGTAAAAGCGACACTCGAAATCCCAATCCCGTTTTTTCTCATCCATTTCTTTATTCCTTACCTGGTTTACCAAACTGTGCCAACTTGACACAATCTGGAAGGTCGCCTTTCTTCGACCATATTTTCACGTTTCATCGAGGCTGCCAACGATGCTGCTGTTGGTCTTACGTCACTCTCCACGCGCGTTTTTATTTACGAAGTGTCCGCGAACCCACCTCAGCCACTCCGCTCAAGATAATCTGCCAGTCTGCATAATAGCGCATGATCATCTTGAGCCAATCCCAAAATACGGTTGCATCGTAGACACAGAAGGCCACGAATTTCCCCAGTGTTATGATCGTGGTCAACCGCAAGATGATAGCTATTGCTGTTGTATTCAATTGCTTTACATCCTGCACAGCTACCTTCTTGCGAGGCAAGTAAAACATCGTATTCTTCTGCGGTTATTCCATAGACCCGCTCTAGTTGATATTGTCTATCTGCATTCCTTATCTTTTCCCGATTGGCCTCCCCCATAGCAGGTAACAAAAAAAGACCTCTTTTTGCTGACATCCCACGGCACACAACGATGCTAGGGGGTGGCAACCCAAAGTAGAAATAATGGGATGCCAGCAAAAAGAAGTCTTTAATTGACTCATTGTTATGTGCCTTTTCTCCTACTTAACAGGTGCCACCCTGCACTACCAGTATAGCAAAACTGAACCCCGTTGTCAAGTGTCACTCACTCAATACGTTCAAACACTAAAGGAATACCTCCTTCAACCTCCTTCCTGAGTAGAATCCGCCCGTCAACGAGAAATTGGCAAAATAGGATACCGTCACCGCGCTCACTTTCCATCTTAATTCTCAGCGTATCCTCTCCCCATTCCAAAAGCGTCATCTGGCTTATCCGCGTAGAGCCAAGCGCGGTACCGGAATAGGTGTCCGTTTCTGTGTCTATAACAACGGTCATCGGTACGCCTTCGTTGAACCATGTCCCGTCAAGCTCTGCATATCTGCCGGATTGTACATAGTCCCCGCAGGCGGTCATAGACATGGTGATGAAAATTGCAACAGCAGCAATTAAGCTAACCATCTTACATCTCCTGTTCATCTTATACTAACCAATGAACTAATAATTCTGATATATCTCAGTCCTCCCACTCCCACTCCCCCTTCTCCAGTACCAGTAAGTTCCCTGTCCTCCCTCTACCCCGGTACCGGGTATACAGGTTCACCAGTAGCGTGATTACCAAGATTGCACCCACTGCCAATGCCTCACTCGTCTCCATATCACTCCTCCGTCCTACCTTGATCCCTATCATCCTGGGCACCAGGATACATGCCAGTATAAATAGGGTGAATGCGCCTGAGATAATACAGGCTATCGTCGGTCCAACAACGCACTCCCACGGTATCCCTGTCATATCATCTCACCAGACGAATGTCCCTGTCATCGATAACCAGCTTGAGAAAAGTCCATTGAACTGGCTGTCAATCCTCATCTTGGTATTCTGCCAGCAAGCGATGACTATCAGTATGACAATGATAGTGAGGATGATGACGAGAACTCTCGTCGCCCACTTGGTTACGCTGCTGCCGGTTTGCTCTAGCTTCTTGTCCATTACTTTCTCCTTTTTCACTATGTCATAATGTCATAACCCTCTGCTATGACTTGGTTTTTCGTAAATCACCGCAGCCACTCGTCGTCAATCCATTCATAGTCATCATCAGAAATACGCCGCCAGATGTAGACAATGACGACAGCGGCGATAATTGCCACTACCCCTATTGCTGCCCAGCCAATGATTGTTTCCATTTCAGTCTCCTGATACTGCCCTCGCATCGTCCACCCACTGGCAGAATAGAATCAGTCCGGCCAGTGTAGGTTCGCGGTAGAGATCGTCCGGCAGCCAGCCGCCCTCCTCCCGAACCGTGTACCTAATGTCACAGGCGCGACACTTCATATAGTATCGCGTCACTTTTTTATACTGGTTACGTGTCCTGCGCTTCCCTGGCTGGCCGCATTCAGGGCACGGGTACTTCTCTCCGATGGCTTGGGTCATTTCTCACGGTCCTGGTAGGCGATGAATAGGATAGATGGTCTACTCATTGGGATTTCCCGTTTGCTTTGCCTTTGCTGTGCCCTGCTTGGCGTGGCTCTGCGATGCCTCGCCCCGTCCAGCCTTTGCTTTGCCCGGCGCAGAGAGGCGCAGCGCGGCCTTGCCTTTGCTTTGCCATACGGCACCCGGCTTTGTCCTTGCTGTATGACGTATCGCCTTGTAACGCCTTAGCGCGGCGGCGCATTGCTTCGCTTTGCCATTGCTCCGCCCGACATTGCGCCGCCATGCCTTTGCTGAACAGGACAGTGCTCATCACTGCTTTGCCTTTGCTGTGTCATGCTTTGCTTGGCCACGCCCCGCCGGGCCTTTGCTGCGCGTTGTGCCGCCAGACGTCGACGTACGTCGCCTTTGCTTCACCT